>ENA-OQBW01000078-OQBW01000078.1-human-gut-metagenome-genome-assembly--contig:-NODE-78-length-12465-cov-0.804182_pt1 | contig 12465 bp, 19 predicted proteins | sample MGYA00242752_ERZ504565 | MGnify/ENA primary metagenome ERZ504565 (study PRJEB26092, sample SAMD00036268) | human gut metagenome | host: Homo sapiens | study: EMG produced TPA metagenomics assembly of... | reverse complement strand
CAAAATAATTCCCCAAAAGCGGAGATGTCCGAGCCGCTGATGGGGGAAAACATTAACTTTATAGTGCAAAGATATGGAAAATTTTAATCAGTTAATACCTATTGATGAGGGAAAAGGTAAAAAAAAGAACAATGACCTCCTTACAGATTGCAGAAATTACGGGCAAAACTCATTCAAATGTAATGCGAGATATTCGCAATATCCTTGAACAACTGGAAGAAAAACATAAATTCAATTTTGAATTGATGTTCAAAATCACAAAGTTAGGGAATAACGCAGAAAGAAAAGACCCTTATTATCTTCTCACTAAAAAAGACTGCTTGCTTCTCGCAAGTGGTTATGATGCAAACTTACGAGCCAAAATTATTAATCGTTGGGAAGAACTTGAAGAAAACAAGCGTGAACTTTCCCGTAAAGACCTTGCTTTGATGGTTCTTCAAGCCGAAGAGGAAAAAGAACGATTGGCTTTGGAAGTACAGAAAAAGGAAGAGGAAAAGCAGGCTATCATAGAGGAAACAAAACCTGCCGTGGTTTTTACAGAATGCGTAAAGAATGCTTCTACCAATATTCTTGTCCGTGACCTTGCCAAACTGATAACCCAAAACGGATATACCATTGGAGAATATCGGTTGTATGATTGGCTTGTGGAAAATAAATATCTTATTCGTCATAAGCGATGGAGCAGGTCAAAGAATAAATATCTATTTGATTACACTCCTACACAAAGAGCTGCGGAAATGAAACTTTTCTTTGTGACGGAGAATGCTATAATGCAGGGCGGTAATCCTACATTTATAAAACATACGTGCTGTGTGACCGGGAAAGGTCAGGTGTATTTTCTAAATAAATTCAAATCTTTAGCGGCGGTATAGTTGGAAATAACAATGAAAGCCAACTTGCGATTCTTTTCAATACATAACAAATAAACTGGGCTGACTTTGAAGCCAGCCTAATTATAATTTATACGCGAAAACATTAGCCAGATTATGTTAGCTCAATATTTAATGGTAGTCAGCGTTAAAAGACGTACTAATATCTTTATATTTAGAATATAATTTGATTTTATAAATATTATATGTTCCACGACCATTAAGTATAGACTTATCTACGCTTTTATTTGCGGATTTAAATATAAAATAATAATTACCATAAGGGATTGTAGTTTTATATTTTCCCGTATTGTCAATCGTACAACTATATTTTACTTTATTTGATTTGAGAATATCAACCAAACATATAGCTAATTCACCTTCTCTCCTAATTTGGTTCTTCAGCGGAAATGTAAAAGTCATATTCTTTTTAATTTGGCTATTTGCTTGTTCTTGCCCAACAAGTTCTTTCCATTTGATGTATTGTAACAAAGATTCATACCCCATTTGTATAGAGTCATTTTTTAATTCTATATCTTGTTTGAAATATTTACATGGTATAATATATAATTTTGCACCAATATCGGCTTTCGTACCTGAACCATTGTCGTAAGTTACAAGCCCATTTACAGATGAATAACTAATCTGTTTGTTCTGCGAATAGGAAGTAAAACACATAATAGTATAAAGCAAAAAGAATAATATATTTTTTTTCATTTCTTATGTAATTTATTTAATAAATATTTTATGTCATTCTTGAATCTTTTTATATTAAAAACGATTTTCGGGAAAATCGACATAGAAGAAAAAATAGCAATGTTGAAAATGGTAGTATGACTACATAAAATATAATCCAATGCCACCCAGTAACACTAAAGCAGATCAGAAGAATCACTACTATCCAAACTAAAACTCCTAACATATAATAACCTCTTTTATAATTAAATACAAAAGTATTAATAAATAAAAATTATGACAAATGATATTTTTTTATGTTTTTCAACATACACGTGGAAGCAAGTTAGGGGTTGAGTATAATAATCTACTAAAAAAATGCTTTTATGGTATTATTTTCTATGATTATATAGAAAATACAATTATATTTGCGTTGAAATAAGATTAAAGTATAAGGCCATAGAGCTTGTTGTGGAGACTAAATATCTCTGCGGCAAGCTCTTTTTTTATATGTGTATATGAACGAACCGTATTCTATTTTTGATGCAGAAAACTACCGAGAATGCTCCGGTCAAAGACAGCTTGGTGCATTTTGGAATTGTGTGCACTGAATTTCCGTTCAAGCCGGGTGGGGAAACGAAAGATTTACCCAAACGGGATTGGCCGGATGAAGACGGTGAAGATACTTACATACCCGACAAGCTACCATTAAAGGCATACGACTTGGAGGCCGAGATGTGCTATAAGGGGGGATTTGGGTACTGCATACGATAAAATTATGGCCTTTCAAAACTATCTCACGGGAGAGAATGGTGACGGTGCCACTTTGAAAATATATAACTCGCACACGGGTATCGGGCGGCAAGGACTTTACTTGCTGGAGGTTGGAGATTTTGAATTTAACAAGTCCAATATGGATGAAGTCTTGACCTTCCCGGTAAAATTCAGAGTAACTGATCCTCGAATTCAAATAATCCCCTCGTATAGTGTTGCGGAACCGACAAAGATAGTTGCATTGGTTGAAAAAAGTATAGCTGTATGGCATGGAAGGTTTATGATAAAACTGGCAATACGGTACGTTGTACGCTGAAAAGTTTGGAGTATAATGGTACATGGATGGGTGCATGTTTTGTGACAAGCACTCTGAAAAGTGCCGTGCCCATTCTTTTTGAGATAGGTGACTATGTTATGTACCGTGGCGAGAAGTTTGAGATAAACTATGATCCTACGGCATTAAAGAAGGCGGCAAGAAAAACTTCGGGAGAAGCGTTTGTTTATGATAACATAAAGTTTAACTGGCCGGGAGATGAATTGACGCGATGTGATTTTCTTGATTATGTGAAAAGTGATAATCAGATACACTTCACTTCTTTGCCAAAGTTCAGTTTCTTTGCTTCGTCTATACAAGATTTGGCAGACCGTGTTCAAGTAAATCTTGACCGTATATATACCGGAGCACAAAAATGGACGGTTGTCGTACACCCTGAATATGTGAGCACTACCAATGTAAACATTGATGTGAACAATATAAAGGTATGGGGTGCATTGGAGTTGTTCAATTCAAAATTTGGTGCGAACTTTGTTATTCGTGGCCGAACAATAACAATCGGTACTGCCGGTATTGCTGTGGGCAATATTTTCAAGTATGGACGTGGAAACGGTTTGTACGAAATTCAACGTACAGCCGATGCGGATCAACAGATTATTACGCGATTGCGTGCATACGGTAGTACAAGAAATATGCCTAACCGGTATTATAATAAGCTCTCAAACAGTTCTCTTACCAATTATTTGCCGAATAACATGGCCGTGGAAAATCTGATGTTACCTGATTTTCCTAAGACAACGCTTGATCCATATATTGACAGTAAGAATATTGCTGTGCTTGGCATTCGGGAAGGGAGTGTTTATTTTGACGGTACCGGTGGTTTGGAGGAAATATGTCCTTCATGGAAGGTATGACCGCCGAACAGTTGAAAGATGCAGGTATTTATGTATCATTGGATGCCGGGGATAATGGCAATCTTGACGAAGTGGCTGATGCCGAACAACTGACAGATGATGGTACAATGGATAGCCTGAAGGAAGGTGAAGATGTCCCACCTTTTACAATAACGCTAAAAGATGTTGGTTTCAATATAAACGATTACCTGACTTCTGAAACAGCCACCATTAGCATGAAAAACGGCATGTGTGGTGGCCGGGATTTTGAAATAACCAAATGTGAGAAGAAGGGCAATAAATATGTGCTGACTTGTAACCGTGTATATGATGAAAGTCTGAAATTATATTTCCCATACAAGGATTACAATATAAAGTCCGGTGACAAGTTTGTCCTGCTTTATATTGATATGCCGGACGTTTATATTCAGGCCGCTTCACAACGGTTGCTTGCTACCGCGAAAAAATATCTTGCAAAGAATGACTATGTGCGCTATTCGTATGAACCGAAGGTGGATGATATTTTCATGGCACGCCAACATGATGAGGCTGTTGCAAGGGGGGAAGCAAGCATACATGATACTTTGAAAGAAGGGGACTTGATGCTATTCACTGATAGCGATCTTGGTATTGAAGGCAGCATCATTATTGATACCCTTATTATCAAAGAGGGAGAAGATATGATACCGAAGTACACTATGACACTTCGGGAGGAAAAGGCTGTTGGATCGCTTGAAAAAAATCCAAAATCAGATAGACTCTATTGCAGGTGGTGGGCAGGGAACCGGTGGCTTGAATACCCAACAGATACAGTCTATCATCCGTTCACTGGGCAATCAGCTTTTTCTTTCGCGCACCCACAATGATACGGCAGCTGGGCTTATCGGCTTCTTAGCCGGTGCTATCTTTGGTGCAAGCGGTTTTGCAGAGGGTTTGACCGGCTTTGGGGCGAAAATAGACAGCATGGGACGTGGTATATGGAAAGCCTCACGTTACGCAGGTTTTTAGAGGTGCCGGAATTGCGTTTTAACCGTGCTGAAATTGTGCTTGGTGACAAATGGCGTTCTCCCGGTGCTGGAATTATAGAGAGTGTTGAGCCTGATTATGATGCTGATGGTAACTTGCTACGTTCCGGGACAATAAGTTTGAAATTACAAGACGGTGAAATAGGTGCTGTGGCTGTGGATGATATTTGCATGGGGTATTTCCATGACTATGAAACGCCGGGGAATAATGCGGTATCTGATATAGATGATAGCCGTGGCAACCGTATGTTTGCCGGTTTCTGTACAATCTATTTTCGTATTACAGAAATATTGGATGCCGGAACAAACAAAAGGTTTCGCTATGTACTTCGTGGTGTTTCTGATCGTTGGCAATATTCTTTCCATCCGTGTGAGGCTTTGCATTTTGTCGCTTATGGCAACTTTACAAACAAGGAACGCCAGACTTCCGCTTATGAGACGAGGACATACCGCCGTTTCTTGGTAGGGGTAAATGACTGGGAGTTTACAAAGAGTATGGTTGCAATGCAGGATGGGGATTTGAGCAATCTCAACATCTTCGGGTTGGATATGACCGGTTATTCTGCTTATCTGAATAACATTTATATGACCGGCACAATCGAACAGTTACAGATAGATGCACCGGTACGCATTGAGATTGATACGCAAGGTGACAATTTTCTTGCTTATGGTGAATCAATGGAAATTACTTGCAAGGTCTTTAAAGGTTGGGAGGATATTACAGACACAGTTAGACAATGGGCTATCCGAAGGGATAGTGGAGATACCGCCGATGATGAAGCTTGGAATATCAAGCATAAGGATTTCAACGGTTCAATAACGATACATAACACAAAGGAAATTAGTGATTTAGGAAATAATTCAGTAACAGTGGTAAGTACCTTGTTTACCATAACGGCAACAAATGATACTGCATCAGTAGAAGCAATTGTGACGATATGATAGAGAGTGAAAAGAAAAGAATCAGAAAAGAGTTTCAACCGCTTACGATTGCAGTAAGCTTGAAGATAATGACACCGAACAGTCCGGCCAATCAGGTCTATAATCCGGTGGCAAATGAATATGATCCTGACCGTGGGGTTACTCCACTGGTGATTTTACCGGAAGTCATAGCGAATGCCTCTGACGGTAGTTGGGACAAGCCTTATGTAAATTCTTTGTTGGCAGAGATGAACTGGTTTGCTAATGGAGAGAATATTTCTGCAATCAGTTCATGGAATGGGAAGTACAGTATAGATGCAGTTGGAGATACACGCGGTGCCATTACCATAAGTAGAAATGTGGCTCCGGGTGAAAGTTTTGAGTTACATTTTGAAGGTGTGATAGCTGATACACGGCTGGGGGGTGAATATTCCCGTAAAAACTGACTCCATAATGTTGACAACGGTAGATAAGAGTGAAGACACATACGGTTTGTCTATCGGGGACAGTCAGATAATCCAGTACAATCCATTTCTTGACAAACTCTTGTTGTATGATTACAAGGTAGCCAACAATTTGATTTCCGCATCTACGGCCAATAGGAATGCAGCTTTGGATGAAAAATTCATACGAGCGCACCATTCCACTTATGGTAACAAAGGGAGTGAATAAAATAACTACCGGATATACAATTGAACTTTATCAGGTGAACAGCATATCAAGTCAAACAATGCTGACTACCGCAAACCATGAAATAGTGGCTTTGTCCTTAACCAGCCTGACAATGGACTTGCGTTTGGTCGAGAAGGGGGATTACTTGCTGTTGGTGAAGGTCGGTGGAAAGGAGGTTGCAAGACAGCAATTCTCCGTCAATCGTGTTTATCCAAAATTTACGTGCATACCGGCAAGTCAGGCTTCCATCAATCCTGATGAAATCCTGCATAGGAATATAGCTATGGTACAGTGGAATGGAGAAATTGTGCCGATACCGGCACCGATTATCCGCATGGTATGGTTTACGGACAGTGCAAATAAGACTGGGGTACAATGGCAGGAAGGGGAAAAAACTGTGATAATGTTGGATGGAACCGGTATTGGTGAAACTTATCTTGACGATTGGTTGGACGTGTACATTAAGGCCGAGCAAAAAAAAGGCTTTCTCTGTATTGACTGATGGGACAAATGAATATACGGATAGTAACGGGAACATATATATAAATAATTGATATGAGGTATGTTGTAGCAAATAAGGAAAAGGCTTTGGATGCCGGGGTTCTGTTGTTGGGGCACTTGGTAAAGGGAGAATCCATCATCTTGAATGAAAAGGAGGTAATGTGCCTGCCTTCTCTTGATGGAGAACTGGAAGATAGAATACTGTTGTTGGACGGTATCGTTTATACTAATACAAGCATGAATCAAATTATATCAGAAGGAGGTTGGGAATATGGCAGAAAATTATAGTGCCCAAAATAGCATCACGATTAAAACGTCTTCGTTCCAATGACAGCCTGATGCTGACTTTTGAAAATAATGGCATTCCATTGTTTCAGGCCGTAGATGAAGAAAGTGGGGCTGTCTCTCCTGATTGGAGTATAGCTGCGAATCAGCCGGTACGGACACCCAAAGTAACTTCGGCACGTGGGTTGGCGGTCAGTTTGTCTGGTCATAGTTGGGCTTACAATGGAGTGGCTTTAAATTTTAACGGTGCGGAAAGTGGAGGTTGGAAAAAAGACAGTACGGGCAAATTCTCTTTGAATACCAGTACCGGTGCCATTAAAATTGTCGGAAACTTGGCAAGCAAAACGAATATTGCAGGAGATACATTGACTTATTCATGTGTCGCTTCTACGGCAGGTGTTGAGTATAATTTGACCGGGGAACTGCCTATTGCCATTCAGAATATGGGAGCCAGCTCTTACTATCTTGCTATTCTTGCAAGTACCGAACAGTTAACAAGCAAAGTAACAAGTTGTACTCTGACTACCAAGCTGTATGCCGGTGCCAATGCCATTACCGATTACTATATAAAATGGTATAAGGACACGGCGGCTTGGACTGATAAAAACGGACAGAAAAGTGTAACTGTTACCCGTGGTGATGTGGACGGTACCCAGTTATTCATAGCAGAAGTTTATCAGTCTTCAAGTGCTTCACAACCGATAGCACGTGCCGGGGTACGTATCATTGATACGGCAGATGAATTTCAAATTGTATGTTATATAACTTCTTCCAACAAAGAGGTTGATACCGGACAACCCGTTACAGTAAGTGCCAAGATTGTAAATATGACTACGGGGTCAACTTATACTCCTACTTCCGCATCGTGGACTATGGATGTGATGGATAAGGAAAACTGGAAGAGTTTGAAACATTCTACAACAAATTCTATATCTGTAACAACAACGGAAACTGACAGAAACGGGACTCAATATGATGTTGATGTTTTGGCAGAATGTCATTTTAATTAACATAAAAACAAAATAATATTATGGCAACTAAAGGATTAGGAAATGAAACATTGGTGACCTCCATTCTGCGTTCCAATACAGTATTGGTGGAAGTTGGTGGTAGTGTCAGACGCATTACCGTGGAAAACTTCATGAATGCTATTAATAATGGTGACGAACAAATGTTGAGGCAGGTGGCTTGGGGGATTCCAATCAAACAATCAACCCAAAGTAGCACGAACTATGGTGTGATAGGTAATACAGCCGCATGGACAGAATACAAGTTGTATTGTGGCCGTTATCTCGTAACGAATGATGGAAGGGCTGCTAAAATGTCCCCTACCAATAGTGCGGTGTTTGCTGATGGTACTGCGGTGGATGAAACCAAAGGGCATGTGATGTGGATAGGGCCACGTTTGTATTATCGTGTACAGACTGACAGTGTAAGTGGTGTACCAGTCTTATGGCTCTCGATGCTACCTATTGGCGGTGAGTTTATTGGTGGGGCAAATGGTGGAATGTATAACTGTATCGGTGCATACAAAGGCTCCATGTCAGGTAGCGCACTTGTTTCACGTTCAGGAGTTGCACCGGCAGGCAGCAAGACAATCAACGCATTTTGGAATGCTGCACAAGTGAACGGTAAGGAATGGGGACTGACCGATTACGATCAGAGAAAGCTTATTATGATGTTGGGGCTGTCCCAGTACGGAGATACCAATATTCAAGCCAAACTTGGTTATGGTGTGGGTGGTAGCTCCAGTAAAGACTTGTGGGCTGCTGCGGCAGCATTGCAAACTGGCGCAACAAAGAGTCTCGGTGACAATTGGGGCAAAATAGCTATTTCTGTGGTGAATGGAAGTAATACTGGAGTGGATTGTTCACGGGTGAACATGATGGGTATAGAAGATCCTTATGGGTGGCAGTGGGAATTTCTGCAAGGAGTATTTTGCGGTAGTTCCAACAATAGTGCTCAAAGTGGAACGGAAATTTTCATTTACAAAGGAAACCGTTTACCGACTACTGCTGAATTAGCTGCGCATCCAAATGGTGAATACAGACAAGCTACCCGTCAGACAGCTTCCGGTCAAGTGCAGGAAATAATTCTTGGGGAGCATTTTGATATTTTCCCGAAAAAGATTGGTGGAAACAGCACTTCTTATTGGGCTGATTATTCATGGGCAAACACTACTGGGCAGCTGGTTCTTTGGGGCGGTTCTGCGTATCACGGTGCGTATTGCGGCCTCGCTTCTGCGGCCTCGGATCTCGGTTGGTCGGACTCGGTTGCGCATGTCGCTCTCGCCTTGCGTATTTTGGAGATTTAACATTTGTTAGCGGTGCATCTTTGATGGCTGCATGACAGACTTTGAAAGATTAGTTCTTTGAATTTCAATCAATTAAAACCCGTCCACCTTCTCGTTTTACGGCAACGGACAACGGGACGAAAGCCGAAAGGCGTGGACGGTTGGTAGAGGGGAACAAGAGCTGGTTCTTTGGGGCGGTAATGCGAATAACGGTGCGAATTGCGGCCTCGCTTATGCGAACTCGAATAACGATTGGTCGAACTCGAATGCGAATATCGCTCTCGCCATACTTATTTATCGTAGAGTAATCTGCGAGTTCTCCGAGCCATGACCTTGCAGGATTTATATCGTTGCAACGTAGTAATCAATTGGTTACGATGTCAGAAAATCAAGAATGCGGAAAGGTTGCCCTATTTGCGAAAGGCGACAAGCGGTGTTAGTAGGTTGGTTCTCGAAAGCTCCGGGCGAATTATTCAAGCAAGCAAAAACGGCTTGCAGTTATCGGAATAATTAGAATGGTCTGAACAAGACAAAATTGGAAGTATGGTGTAAATTTTAAAACAAAGCAGCAGTGAATATTGGAAGAAGTGATATTGATTGGAAGAGTCTGTCGCATGATGAAATTGATATAATTATAGCGGAAAGGATAGAGGCTGACAATAGACGAATTAAAGCAAACGGTGGAAAGAAATCTAAAAAGAGCCGGGTATATTCTTGAACGTATAGCAGAGATAAATAATTTACGTGAAGCGGACAAAGAGGCGCAAGATGGGAAGGTTAAGAAAAACCGCTTTATCAGGCGGCATAATCTACACCCGGAAGATGACCTTCGGGCTTTACAGTTGATGATCCTGACATTGGATTTTCCGGCACCGGATTATAGCGTGATGAGAGTAAAAAGTGATGCAGGAAAGGTTCGAGATATTGTTAAACAGAAATATTTCCCGTGGCGTATATTGCACCATGCAATTATGAGGGTGATTGAAGAAGATGTTTATAGAAATTTGATTTATGATACAAGTGCGTGTATCAAGGGAAAGGGATTACATTTTGGAGTAAGGAGAATGAAACGTTTTCTTCACCGATACCCGGAATACAAAATGGTTCGTAAAGACTGATTTCAAAAAGTTCTATCAAAGTATTCTTCATGAGCTTATTGTTGCTGCATTGAGAAGGAAATTCAAAGATGAACGATTTATTAAATTGATCGAGATAGCTGTTTTATCGTATGACAGCGGAACAGAGTTAGTTGACGTATTGGAGAATGAAGTTGAACGGAAGAAGAGGTGTTCCGATTGGAGCATTTACAAGCCAACCTATCGGGAATTTTGCGGCAAGTCGGATAGATCATACAATGAAGGAGAAATATCATGTCAAATGCCTGCATAGATATTGCGATGATAATGTTATGCTGGCTCGTTCTAAGTCCGAAGCGTTGTTTCTTATTCGTGCGTATGAACGGGAAAGTGCAAAAATTGGGTTGGTAGTTAAAGCAAACAGTTGTATTGCTCCGATAGGGACAGAAACAAAGAATGGGAACAAAAAGCATAGAAAGCGAAAACGTAGTAAGAGGAAGAAGGATTAACTTTTTGGGCTATTGCTTCACGAAAGATAATGTTCGGATGCGTAAAAATATGAAAAAGAACTTTGCCCGAAAGGTGAAACGAATAAAAAGCCGGAAACGTAACCGCGAGATACGAGCTTCATACTGGGGTTGGTGCAAGTGGGGAGATTGTAAAAATTTATGGAGAACAATAACAAATAATGATATGAGTTTTGCAGATAAAGGTATCAAACAGAGTGGCAGAACGAAGGACGGAAAGAAGTTCTTCGATGTAAAAGAAACAAGATTGATGGATATTCTCAATGTCCCTATAACAGTGGTGGACTTTGAAACGAATGTGAAGACAAAGCAAGGTGAAGGAAGATATTGTGTTCTTTTTGAACAGAACGGACAACGTAGCAAATTCATAACGAACTGTTACAATCTGAAAGATGTGTTGGATCAGGCTCGCGAAGCGGAGAATAACGGTCAGAAGATTTTTCCAGTGGAGAATGTGATTGTCAAGCGGCGTTCGTTAGGTGACGGGAAGAGTGCTTACTATTTTGAAGAATAATTGTAAAAATGGAGGTAATTTATGAAAAGTTATGGAACTCTTGTAGGAGAACTACCGACTGGTGTTGAATTTGTACTTGAAGGTGCGTTGTTACGCATTTACTTTGACTTTGAAAGAAGAGAAACCGTTCAAAAGACCGGTTCGGAAGATATGGTGGTTGAAGACCAGTATGTCTGTGAAAATGTGGACGTTGAAGGGGAACATGATTATGACAGTATTGTAAGTGCCATTATCATGGAACGTTATGATGCGAATAAGCGTGATGCCATTTTCGCTAACTTGGAAATGGCACGTGATACAACTTCGGTACTTGACGAAGATAAGCGTGCCGAATATCTGAAAGAATATACTGATTATCAGAGTTATCGTATCAAGGCTAAAGAGATCGCAAAAGAAGTATTAGCAAAATTGAAGTAATCCGGTATGGAGGCGCAAGGGCATATATTAATACGAAGAAAGGCCAAAAATGGAATTGACGGTACTAATGGGGAACCGGGGAAAAACGGGCTGCAAGGCTGTATTCTCCGGCAATCCGAATGGGCTAAAGGCATAGAGTATCGCAATGACGAGGCTTTGACTTCCGGTACCCGGTACTTGGATATTGCAATTGTGACTACCGGTGCTAATACGTTTAATGCGTATAAATGTCTGAAAACTCATACGTCCAGTGATTCCATTCCGGTGACAAATACAACTTATTGGCAGAAGTTTAATTCTTTGGTGCCAGTGTACACTCCGCTTATCATGGCTCAAAATGCTATTCTACGGTTCATGCAGGGTAATCAGCTTTTGATAATGAAGGGTGATAATAAAACGGTTGCAGCAGGACTTGTTGGTGGTGACTATCCGTTATGGATTGGGGCTACAACACCAGCTGATGCACCATATAAAGTTAGTATAGATGGAAAACTCTATGCTACTGGTGCGGTTATTTCGGGTGATAGCACTTTTGAAGGAACAATGAAAGGTGTTTCCGGTTCTTTTAAAAACTTGAATTGTATCAACAGTAAGGGAGATATTGTTGGTGGTATTAGTTTTGGAAGTGACGGAAGAATGTGGTTTTCAGGAGATTTGTATCATCAGGGAAGCACAAATGGAAGATTATCGCGTTTTTTATACTAATGACTTATGGTGTAGAGGCGTATTTGGTGCGAGAGAAAGATCCG
>ENA-OQBW01000077-OQBW01000077.1-human-gut-metagenome-genome-assembly--contig:-NODE-77-length-12468-cov-0.696621_pt1 | contig 12468 bp, 9 predicted proteins | sample MGYA00242752_ERZ504565 | MGnify/ENA primary metagenome ERZ504565 (study PRJEB26092, sample SAMD00036268) | human gut metagenome | host: Homo sapiens | study: EMG produced TPA metagenomics assembly of the... | reverse complement strand
AAATCATATACCATTAACCACATTTTTTAGTTTTTATTATTGTAAAGATTACAAATTAATATCATAAACAAATAAAAAAGGCTGAATAGTTTAACAAAATAAAGCATTTTTTCTGTCGGAAGCGAAGAATGATTACCTTTGCAACCATGAAGGAACAAGATTCAAATAGTCCTATTATTCACCTCCAGCAGCAACAACTTTTGCTGCGCATGGAATACGAATACGAAAAAGAGGAATTCAAACGCCAAACCGAAAACATGGGAGTTGCCCGGAAAGTGAAACGGGGACTTTGCTGGTATCCTGCCACTCCGGGACGAAGTTACTATAATTCACTGAATCAATTAGTAATAGAAATTACACACGCAGAAAATACCGATATAGAACATAATTTTGAGTTCGGCCGTCCCGTATGTTTTTTTCCGCCAGTCTGCCGATGGAAAAATAACCTATATGAACTTCACCGCTACCGTAAGCTATGCCGACGAGACACGGATGGTAGCGATAATGCCCGGAGCCGGTGCCGTTATGGAAGTGCAGGAAACGGACAACCTCGGCGTGCAACTTTATTTCGACGAAACATCCTATCGGACCATGTTCGAAGCCTTGGAAGATACGTTACGCTCCAAAGGCAACCGCCTGGCCGAATTGCGGGACATATTGCTGGGAACCTCGAAAGCCGGTTTCCGAGAGCTCTACCCCGTACGGTTTCCCTGGCTGAACTCCACGCAGGAGACAGCTGTAAACAAAGTGCTGTGTGCCCGCGACGTGGCCATTGTACATGGTCCTCCGGGAACCGGAAAAACGACCACCTTAGTGGAAGCCATCTACGAAACCCTGCATCGGGAACCGCAGGTACTAGTATGTGCCCAAAGCAATACTGCCGTCGACTGGATTTCGGAAAAACTTGTGGACCGTGGCGTCAATGTCCTGCGTATCGGCAATCCGACCCGTGTCAACGACAAGATGCTTTCCTTTACCTACGAGCGTCGTTTCGAGAACCATCCGCTTTATCCGGAGCTGTGGAGCATCCGGAAAAATCTCCGTGAACTGGGCAGCCGTGCCCACCGTGGCAGCTATGACGAACGCGAAGGAGTACGCAGCCGTATGAGCCGCCTGCGCGACCGCGCCACCGCATTGGAAATACAAATCAATGCAGAGCTTTTTGATGGGGCACATGTCATAGCCTCCACGCTAGTAAGCAGCAATCACCGGCTGCTGAACGGACGCCGTTTCGGCACCCTTTTCATTGATGAAGCAGCCCAGGCCTTAGAAGCTGCCTGCTGGATAGCTATCCGAAAAGCAGACCGCGTGGTGTTGGCGGGTGACCACTGCCAACTTCCGCCCACCATAAAATGCTACGAAGCTGCCCGTGGAGGTCTGGAACGAACATTGATGGAGAAAGTGGTGTCCAACAAACCTGCCGTTGTCTCTTTGCTGAAAGTACAATACCGCATGCACGAGGAAATCATGAAATTTCCTTCCCAATGGTTTTATAATGGCGAGTTGGAAGCCGCTCCCGAAGTACGTTACCGGGGCATCCTGGACTGGGATACCCCCATCCACTGGATTGACACCTCCGAAATGGATTTCAAAGAAGAATTTGTGGGAGAGACTTTCGGACGCATTAATAAGGCGGAAGCGGACCTGCTCCTATCAGAACTGAAAATCTACATCAACCGTATCGGTGGCAACCGCATTCTGGAAGAAAAAATAGACATCGGCATCATCTCCCCTTACAAGGCACAAGTGCAATATCTCCGCAGCAAGATAAAGGCAGACGCTTCACTCAAGCTTATCGCAGCTGTTCACTGTAAATACGGTGGATGGCTTCCAAGGGCAAGAGCGCGATGTTATCTTCATCAGCCTTGTCCGTGCCAACGAAGAAGGACAGATAGGATTCCTGAATGATTTAAGGAGAATGAATGTAGCCATCACCCGGGCACGTATGAAGCTGGTGATATTGGGAGAGGCAGAGACGCTGAAACATCACGGTTTTTACCGGAAGCTATTGGAGTTTATTCAAAATATAGGGAATCAATAATAAAGAAATACCCCCTCCGGTAACACCGAAGAGGGTATTTCACCTATTTATATAAAGCTGATTAATTGTTTTCCGGACGAAGTTTACGAACTGTAACAGCTGTCTGCCACATTTCGCTTTCACGCAAGGCTTTCAATTCTGCATTCAGCTTCTCACGATAATCGGGTTTGGAGTTACTGTCGATAGAAATCTGAGCTTCGTTGCCCGACTTCACACTTGCATACAATTTCTGTACAACCGGCTTGATGGCATCATGGAACGGGGTCATCCAATCCAGCGCACCACGCTGTGCCGTAGTAGAACAGTTGGCATACATCCAGTCCATACCGTTCTTGGCAAACAATGGCATCAAAGATTGAGTCAACTCTTCCACTGTTTCATTGAATGCTTCAGAAGGAGTATGGCCGTTTTCGCGCAATACTTCATACTGAGCCAACAGCAATCCCTGGATAGCACCCATCAATGAACCGCGTTCACCGGTCAAGTCGGAAGTGGCTTCGCGGATGAAAGTTGTCTCGAACAAATATCCCGAACCGATACCGATACCCAGTGCAATCGTCTTGTCAAAAGCCTTACCCGTAGCATCCTGATAGACGGCATATGATGAGTTCAAGCCACGCCCTTCGAGGAACATGGTACGAAGTGAAGTACCGGAACCTTTGGGAGCAACCATAATAACATCAATATCTTTAGGAGGAACCACGCCGGTACGGTCGTTCCAGGTAATAGCAAAACCATGAGAGAAGTAAAGAGCCTTTCCGGGAGTCAAATAAGGTTTGATAGTCGGCCATACAGACATTACAGCCGCATCAGACAACAGACACATGACGATAGTACCTTTCTGGCAAGCCTCTTCGATGCCGAACAAGGTCTCACCCGGCACCCATCCGTCAGCCACAGCCTTTTCGTATGTCTTGCCCGGACGTTGTCCTACAATCACATTGAAACCGTTATCACGCAAGTTGCAAGCCTGGCCCGGGCCTTGTACGCCATAACCGATTACTGCAATTGTTTCATCTTTCAAAATCTCACGTGCTTTTTCCAAAGGAAATTCTTCGCGGGTCATTACATTCTCAATAACACCGCCAAAATTCAATTGTGCCATTTTTTTGTTTTATTTTTTATTTGTGGCTTACGCCAACGTTGATAAATTTATTTATTTCTCTGTAAATATCACTTTAGAGCGACAGACCACTTCGCTGCCATTCTTTTTCACCTCCACATCGTAAACGCCCTCACCGGCATCATCCATGAACAAAGTCAAACTCATCCCCATAATAGCTTTCGGCTACATATGCCATTTCAAAACGACGGATGCGCTTCTCCTTATACATCTCTATCGGGAACAAATCAAGGATATGCTCGATGTAACGGATGCTGTTCACATGCCCGTTAATGTCAATATCACTGTATTTGGCTACCAAAGCAGCAACCGGTTCCTTTGAGGCCACCTTTATCCGCGAAGGTTTTTCTATCGGGCAAGGCTCATCGCAAACATAATCTACAATGCTGCCACTATGAAGAGCCAGCAAATCTGCCGGCTTACGGGTATTCATGCTAATCATCGCCCAAACGGAACGTGCATACCCAATCTTCTTACCCTCCTTATCGATGATAGCGAAATTACGGTCTGTAAAAAGGCGATAGACATTCTCCACCCAAGTCTGAATGGAGAAATCTTCGTACTGATAAGGCATTTCATCCAGTTCGACAGCCAGACGGGACAATACCCAAGTATAATTGTCCTCGTTTAGAGTCGCGATGCCAAAACCGCGGTCGCTGGCATGGAAACCCGCACAATTCAACAAATGGTTGCCCAATACTCCCATTGTCAGCCGTCCGGTAAAGTCGACATGAAACGGTTCGGCAACAAACTTGTAGGTACCTATCTTATTGTTCTCGCTCATCATGATTCCTGGTGTTTACTTTGACGATATTTTGCTTCACGGTCCGCCAGATATTCATTGACACGCTCAAAGCAGCTGGTCGTAATGGCTACGCGACCCGAACGGACGAACTGAAGTACGCAATCCAACTGGCGCAACTCCTCATAAAGATTGGTTATTTCCTCACTCATGCCATTCTTCTCAACAATGGCAAATACAGCATTCACCTCCACAATACGGGCATTGTACTTACGGATTACTTTGGACACCTCCGGTTTTTCTTCCAGCGTAGGGGTCGTTATTTTATAGAGAGCAATCTCGTGCTGATAGATTTCATCATCCGTAAAATAATGGGCTTGCAGCACATCTATTTTCTTGGTAATCTGCTTGGTCACCTTTTCAATGGTATCCTTGTCCGTCCAAGCGGTAATGGTATATTTATGTACCCCCTTGATGGAGGAGGCCGATACATTTAAACTTTCGATGTTTATCTGCCGACGGGTAAACACAGCCGTCACCTGATTCAGCAAACCGGCAAAGTTTTCCGAATGAACAATGATTGTATATAGTTTTTTATCCATAGATAGAGTAAATTCTTTAATTTCGCATGACTTCAGCATTCCAACAACATCTGATTGACCCGAACCGCCCGGAGGTGTCATCGGCATTACATTTCCTTCTTCCTCCACACAAGCTTCGAGCAGGAACGGTCCGTCGGTTGCTATCATCTCGTCAATCGCTTTTGCCAGCTCCTCGCGGGTCATTACCCTGCGTGCAGGAATATCATATGCCGAAGCAATCTTCATATAATCCGGATTCATCATCGGAGTAAACGAATAACGACGATTGAAAAAACATCGCCTGCCATTGACGAACATTGCCCAAGAAGTTATTGTTCAACAGAATCATCTTCACCGGAGCCTTTTGTTCCATGATGGTACCCCAGTTCCTGCAGGTTCATCTGCAAGCCGCCGTCTCCCATGAATACGCATACCGTGCGGTCCGGACGTCCAAAAGTGGCACCGATAGCTGCCGGAAGGCCGAAGCCCATAGTACCCAGGCCACCGGAAGTAACAATGCTACGTTCCTTGCTGTATTTGAAATAACGGGCGGACATCATCTGATTCTGGCCGACATCAGTCACCAATATCGCCCCGTTATGGGTAGCCTCACTCACAGCACGCACCACCTCACCCATGCTTAGCGCTTTTCCTGCCGGATGTAATTCCGGACGGATTACCTTTTCCTCTTCCACTTCCTCGTATTGCCGGAAACTGTCAATCCATTCCTGATGGTTGGCGGGTTCCAGCAATTGGGTAACGGCAGCCAGTGTCTCTTTGCAATCTCCCAGGACAGCAACATCGGTCTTTACATTCTTATCTATTTCGGCAGGGTCAATATCAAAGTGGATAATCTTCGCCTGCTTGGCATATGTTTCCAATTTACCCGTCACACGGTCATCAAAGCGCATGCCTACGGCGATAAGGACATCACATTTATTGGTATTGATATTGGGCCCCAGGTTACCGTGCATACCAAGCATTCCTTTGTTCAACGGATGGTTCGTAGGTAATGCGGAAAGTCCCAATAAAGTGCATCCGGCAGGCATTCCGGCTTTCTCAATGAAAGCACGAAGCTCTTGCTGGGCTTCTCCCAGCTCCACGCCTTGTCCTACCAGCACCAAAGGCCGTTCCGCACCATTTATTAATTCAGCAGCCTGCCGTATGGCCTCCGGCTCCATTTCGGGAACGGGAAGATAGCTACGGACATAGTCCACCTTAGTAGGCGCATATTCTGTTTTCTCCACTTGGGCGTTTTTAGCAAAATCCAGCACGACCGGTCCCGGACGTCCGCTCTTTGCCACATAGAAAGCACGTGCCACTGCCCAGGCCACATCTTCTGCACGACGAATCTGGTAACTCCATTTCGTGATAGGCTGAGTAATGCCTACCAAGTCCACTTCTTGAAATGCATCCGTACCCAAGAAGTTCGTCCCTACCTGGCCGGCAATGACAACGATAGGCGTACTGTCAATCATGGCATCTGCAATGCCCGTGATAGTATTGGTAGCACCCGGTCCACTGGTAACCAGACAAACGCCAACCTCGCCTGATACACGTGCAAAGCCTTGTGCCGCATGGGTTGCTCCTTGTTCATGGCGAACCAAGATGTGGTTCAATTCCTTCCGGTGGTCGTATAAGGCATCGAATACCGGCATGATGCTCCCTCCCGGATAACCGAAAATAGTCTTTACTCCCTGATGCTCCAGAGAGCGCATCAAGCTTCTGCGCCTGTTATTAGAGCTCACCCCGACCCCTCTCCTTGGGAGAGGGAGGAAAAGTTACTCTTTTTATTATTATCAGCCATACTTTATCTATTCATTATATTTAAAAGCTCAATAGTAGCTTGAAAAATTTGTTTCATTCTCTCCTCCCCTCGCTTTCGGAAAGGGGGGCTTTTAATCAATCAGCCTCACAGCCCCTTTGTCAGCGGAACTCACCATACTGGCATATGCTTTCAATGCTTTGGAGACTTCACGGTTGCGGGTTACCGGAGTCATAGGGCGTGCTGCAAGCTCTTCATCCGTCAACTTCACATTGATAGAACGGTTCGGTATATCAATTTCAATAATATCCCCATCCTTAATCTTGCCGATATTACCACCGGCAGCCGCTTCGGGAGAAACATGTCCGATACTTAGTCCGGAAGTACCACCACTGAAACGCCCGTCGGTAATCAATGCACACTCCTTACCCAGATGGCGGGATTTGATATAAGAAGTAGGATAAAGCATCTCTTGCATACCCGGTCCACCTTTCGGCCCTTCGTGAGTGATGACGACGACGTCTCCACTGACCACCTTTCCACCCAGAATACCGTCACAAGCCGCATCTTGTGAGTCGAAGACTTTCGCTGGCCCCGTAAATTTCCAGATACTCTCGTCTACACCGGCAGTCTTGACAACGCAACCGTCCTGAGCTATATTTCCCTTCAAAACCGCCAGACCGCCATCCTGCTGTATGCATGTTCCAAATCACGGATACAACCGGTCGCACGGTCCGTATCGAGTTCCTTATAAGACGCATTTTGTGAGCCGAGTACCAGATTGAACTTTCCGGCTGCCGCACTGGAGTATTTCTTGATTGCCTCTTTACATACATTAGAGCTGGTAATACTATACCGGTCGATTGCCTCTGCCAACGTCATTCCATCCACACGGCGGACATTCGTATCGACCAATCCGCCCTTGGCAAGCTCATCCATGATGGCAATGATGCCACCGGCACGGTTAACGTCTTGTACATGATACTTTTGGGTATTGGGAGCCACCTTGCATAAGCAGGGGGTCTTGCGGGAGAGCATGTCAATGTCGTCCATCTTAAAATCCGCTCCGGCTTCGTGAGCCACAGCCAACAAATGAAGTACCGTATTAGTGGAACCGCCCATCGCAATATCCAGCGTCATGGCATTCAAAAATGCCTCGCGGGTAGCAATACTGCGCGGGAGTACACTCTCATCCCCTTCTTCATAATATCTAAAGGCATTCTCTACAATCAACCTGGCTGCATCCTCAAATAGTTTCTTGCGATTTTCGTGAGTGGCTACAATCGTGCCGTTACCGGGCAGTGCCAATCCAATCGCTTCATTCAAGCAATTCATGGAATTAGCGGTAAACATGCCTGAGCAGCATCCGCAAGTGGGGCAGGCATGTTGCTCAATCTGTGCCACCTCTTTATCGCCCACACTTTCATCAGCAGATTTAATCATAGCATCAATCAAATCCAAATGTTGTCCGTTCCATTCCCCGGCTTCCATCGGACCGCCTGAAACAAACACAGTCGGTATATTCAGCCTCATAGCCGCCATCAACATCCCCGGAGTAATCTTGTCACAGTTACTGATGCAAACCATAGCATCCGCCTTATGGGCATTTACCATATACTCCACACTATCGGCAATGATATCTCTTGAAGGCAGGGAATAAAGCATACCGTCGTGTCCCATAGCGATACCGTCGTCAATGGCAATCGTATTGAACTCCGCAGCAAAACACCCCAGTTTTTCAATCTCTTCCTTTACAAACTGGCCTATTTCGTGCAGATGTACATGCCCGGGGACGAATTGTGTAAATGAATTGACTATAGCGATAATGGGCTTACCCATCTGTTCCTTCTTCATACCATTCGCCGTCCACAATGCACGGGCCCCCGCCATGCGGCGACCTTGTGTGCTGAACGAGCTGCGTAACTGATGCTTCATTTTCAAATCTCCTTTTAATGAAAAAGCCTCTCCCACTATAGTGAGAAAGGCTTAATAAATTATTTTCTAACGTACGAATACATACATAACCTTTCTCACGCTCTTGATGCCACCACCACGACGCGAATAATATGCAGGACTGCCAGGTTAATAGATGTATGTAAATTCATAACTTAATTCTTCTTTTTTGTTTCAAACGTGCTGCAAAGGTAAGGGCTTTTTTATAATCTCCAAACAAATTGAAGAAAAAAATAAGATAAATATGAATAATCGTAAGAAAATATCGCCCTAAAATCCTATTTTATCACTTAACAGTTCTAAATAGCACCATTCAGACAGCCAATGTAAATGTATTGCCAATCATTGAAACCATTTAATAATCTGAAAATTACCAAAGGCTCTCTACATCCCGAAACAAATAATTCGTATCTTTGTCTCTTCAAATACTCAAAAAAAAGTATTTACTAATTAAATAAAAGATAGAAAATTAATGGAAACAGTAGAAAACAAGTACATCACCGTAGCATATAAGCTGTACTCAATCGAAAACGGAGAAAAAGATTTCGAAGAAGAAGCACCCGTAGAGCATCCTTTTCAGTTTATCTCAGGTCTGGGAATGACACTCGAACCCTTTGAAGCCCAGATAAAAGACTTGCAGATAGGCGATAAATTCGACTTTACCATTCCGGCATCAGAAGCTTATGGTGAATATGACGACGACCATGTTATTGACCTCCCCAAAGAAATCTTCATGATAGAAGGAGAATTCGACAGCGATCGTGTAGTAGAAGGTGCCGTTATCCCCTTGATGACTTCTGAAGGTCAACGCATCAACGGAAGTGTGGTAGAAGTGAAGGAAGATATCGTCGTAATGGATATGAACCATCCGCTCGCAGGTTGTGACTTGAACTTCACTGGAGAAGTAGTGGAAAGCCGCCTGGCTACAAACGAAGAACTTGCCGAAGTCGCCCGTATGATGGGTGGCGGTTGCGGCAGCTGCGGTTGTGGTGACTGTGGCGACGGATGCGGCGACCATGAATGTGGAGGCGGATGCTGCCACTAGAAGAATTAAAAATGAAGAATTAAAAATGAAAGAATCAAACTACGCAATATAAGTATGCTGCATGATAATTCTTTCATTTTTAATTCTTCATTTTTTTTAATTATTTACTTGTCATTATCTCCAATACCAATTTATCCGTTTCATTCATTCCTTTAGAACCGATTTTTGTCAGATTACGGATACTCTGATCCACATCCTCATCAATAATACCTTCTACGGAAGTTACACAACGGTTTTCCATGGCCATGATGGCTGAAAGTACTGCGGTTGAAACTCCGGTAGTCACTTTCAATGCACAACTAGGTTTGGCACCATCACAAATCATTCCGGTAAGATTGGCAATCATGTTCTGTACAGCATATGCCACCTGCTCATAAGTACCCCCCATTAGCCAAGTTATACCGCAACTGGAACCAGTGGCAGCAACCACACAACCGCATAAGGCGGATAACCGTCCCAAACTCTGCTTGATATAGATTACTGTCAAATGGCTCAACATCAAGGCACGAATCAATTCTTCTTCTGATTTCCCGTTTTCTTCGGCATAAATCAAAACCGGCAACGTAGCGGATATACCTTGATTACCGCTTCCTGAATTACTCATGACCGGAATCATGGCTCCTGCCATACGGGCATCGCAAGCACCGGAAGTATAAGAAAGAATATGGGAAAAAACACTGTCCCCCATAACCTTATGCTCGTAAGTACCACGAAGGATTTTTCCCAAGCCATGTCCGTAATCACCCTCAAAAGAGCTTTCTGCGGCAGCCTTATTCAGACGGGCCGTTTCGAGGATAAAACGAATTTCGTCCAACGGAGCCGTCAAAGCAAAATCATAGACTTTCCGCAAGCTTAAATCCAGCGCACCTTCCTCCTTTTCTGTGCTTGCAACAGCCTGCTTGTTCAACAGCACTTCCCCATTGCGTGCCATGTATACAAAGGAAGTGTGTCCACCTGCAATGATAGCAGTGGACTTTTTCATCCCCGACCTCACAACAAACTTCAACATAAAGCTTCTCTTTAATGCCATCTTTCAGTGCTATATGGATGCGCTTTTCATCTATAAAACGTCTTCCTTCTTCCACGGCATCGGGATTACAATCCTTCAATACCTCCAGTTGATATTCCGATTTACCGATTAAGGCACCAAGCGCTACTGCAATAGGCAGCCCAATCATTCCTGTACCGGGAATTCCTACGCCCATCGCGTTCTTCAAGATATTGGCACTTAAAAGAACCGTTATCTTTTCCGGATGTCTGCCCAATACTTCCGCAGCTTTTGCCACACACAATGCCACAGCTATAGGTTCTGTGCAACCTATAGCAGGAACGACCTCGGATTTAACCAAATCAATAATCTGTTGTCTTTCCGTTTTTTGTCATATTTATTCAATTTAGATGCAGACAAAGGTAATGTATTTTTATTCTATAATAGAAGGAATAGAAGGAATAAAATAAATCCCACTATTAAGACATTGCTTAATAGTGGGATTCCCTATCTTAAGTTGTTATCTTCCTGTCTAAATTAGATTACTTTTTCAAATTCAAACCCAATTCAAACTTTGTAGTTTTTGACATTGCAGTCGGAAGGTCTCCCAATATAGCTTTTATCATAGGACCAAAACTACCTAATGCATCCGGATCATCAGGAATCAATTCTGCAATTGCCGGTCCCATAGCAGCAATAGTAGTCATAAGTTCTTTATCAATAAAGATTTTTCACTTCTTCATTATTATTAGACAACGCATAATTCACAGGGATTCCATTCTTCACAAGTTCCAACAATTGAGATATAACAGTAGTTATATCAGCTTTAGTATTAGCATCGGCTATTATTTTTTCCAGATTCAGGAAAAGCAACATTTTACCATTCCCCTGCAATTTAAAGGTTGCATAATCTGCCGGTGAAGTCTCCCATACCGGAGTTATTGGCTTCTCACCTGAAAGATCTATCCCTGCAGAAGAATAAGTGGCCACTATATTACCGTCAGCACTCAAAGTAACATCCTGCAATACCTGCGGCAATATCACAGACCCCATCTGTATAGCTAACGACGGAATAGCACTTACCGGCAAAAATGATAGATATGTGTCCTCAGGTGCCTCCCATGTCATAAAAACACTACCTCCGATCACCGAATTATTTTCATCCAATTCAACAGCCGGAACTTTCCAAGTACCAATAACCGGGTCTTTAATCTTATCATCGTCGTCATCACTACAAGCAGTGAACAAACTCATAGAGCAAATCAACGCAAATAAAAAAAACAAATTCTTTTTCATACTTAAAAAAAACATATTTAGTTAATAAAAAAAATCTCCCAAGAGATAATTGTCTCCATTTTAAAGAGAAAATGCAAAGGAACACTTTTTAGAAATACTGAGCAAGGTCTTTTCTAAAAAAAAGGATGTTCCATTTTTAAAGATATCCCTTATTAATCCAAGTAGAAGGATTCCACAAAAAAACAATTGTTCGCTTCTTATCAATCATAAGTTGATCTTATATCAATGTAGAGTTTTCAAGTATTGACACTGAAGGTACCAATACATTGAACTGCATTAGGACCGATATACAAATGATATTCAACAACTTAACACAGCTCATCTTTAATATGATTAGTACCGAACCGCTTCTTTTGCCTCTCTACACTGCAAAATAGCCACCACAAGGAACCTATTGTTTGCAAAAAAATACATTCTATTCAAACGAATCCCAAAAAAAGTTGTTATCTTTATAAAGTCAAAAGCATTTCCTATAAAGCGTATTGGCACATTAACCTCATATATAAACCTTTAAAGCATTTGATATGTTCAACTCATTTGGAAATATTCTCCGTCTTACCAGTTTTGGGGAATCACACGGTAAGGGTGTGGGAGGAGTGATAGACGGATTCCCTGCAGGAATAGTCATTGATATGGATTTCGTCCAGGCAGAGCTCGACCGACGCCGCCCCGGACAGTCACGTATCACTACTGCCCGGAAAGAAGGTGATAAAGTGGAGTTTCTCTCCGGCATCTTCGAAGGAAAATCCACGGGCTGCCCCATAGGATTCATTGTATGGAACCAAAACCAGCATTCTGACGATTACAATAACCTGAAAGAGGTCTACCGCCCGTCACATGCCGACTATACTTATAAGGTAAAATACGGCATCCGAGACCATCGCGGAGGCGGACGTTCATCGGCCCGTGAAACAATCTCGCGTGTAGTGGCGGG
>ENA-OQBW01000076-OQBW01000076.1-human-gut-metagenome-genome-assembly--contig:-NODE-76-length-12656-cov-0.748823_pt1 | contig 12656 bp, 11 predicted proteins | sample MGYA00242752_ERZ504565 | MGnify/ENA primary metagenome ERZ504565 (study PRJEB26092, sample SAMD00036268) | human gut metagenome | host: Homo sapiens | study: EMG produced TPA metagenomics assembly of... | reverse complement strand
CTGAAAAGGTGGAAGCAAAAATTTGCTTCCACCTGCCTGAAAACGCCTGAGTTTTGCAGTAAGCTGCTATCCCCTACCATAATACTGCATGCAGATTACATGAATCGGCAGGTTCGGTTTTCCTGCATTTTCGGGCTTGTCCTTACTGTGAAGTCAACAGATATGGAGTTGGACTGTAGGGGCATAGTAGGAGTTATCGGGAGTCAAAGGCCGACTATGAATAATGCACTCTAATGTCTTTTACACCGTTGTATAATACGTTTGCGCCTTGTGCGCAATAGGTTCGGGCTACGTACTTCATCTGTAATAGCTCTGGAGTTAGTGACGCCTAACGGCCATGAACAACTCTGCTTACGGTCGTCAAACGATTGCTTTATGGTCGAAAGCAGGGTTGTTCATGGCCGTTAGGCGTCATAAATTCCCTATGCCACAGCAGACAAACAAAGGGAGAAGAGTAAAGGAATACCTATGTTTTAGATAAAAATCCACAAGCTTTCACTCGTGCTCTCCATAGGTTATGAGAGCAGGCTTCGCGCTCTGTGCGATAAATTCCCATTTATCAGCAGGCATACTCACTTACGAAACTTCAATTACTTATATAAATTGTTTCAGCCAAAGGCAGTACGGACATTTGCAAAAAATATGGAAAGTCTTATTATGAAAAATTGCTATGGCATCGACTTCCGTTCGTGGCGTAAGGAGCTACGTACACGCGAGAAAACCAAGCAGCCACCCTGCAACTGCCGGACAGAGTAAGCCGGAGTTTGCAGGGTGTTCTGTTTAAAGTATATCAAATCTCTGTTTTAATTTTGCTTAAAAAAGATTTTATTCAGCTTCTTTTCGGTCTGTCTTCCCCTCTTTATTCGCCACATAGCCGCTATGCTCCTCAGAAAAACATCCTCAAAGACAATGCAGACAGTTACTAAATATTTGAAGGAGTTATCGGGAGTTAGAAGTGATAACTCTCCTAACTCCTATAAATGAAAGAGACGTGAGCCTTTCCCAAAAAAAATAGAGAAACATAGATACACTTAAACAAAAAACAATTATCTTTGTCACGAATCCGCTATAGCGTAGTGGGTTTATTTACATATTAGTAAGAGCATTATTGAAATTATCTTCTTTATTCAAACTTCGCAACTTTGAAAATTACAGATGAAGATAACAACAAGGATGCTCACGTCTATGTTTATATGGTTTTCTCCCATCGGGGGGGATGGTATATACACAAACGACGTGGGTGACTGTTGTATATCATCTGTAGGGCAATGCGAAGGCCTGAATAAAGGATATACAAACATAGTTACTCACGTTTTTTTTTATTGTTTAACCTTTAAATAATTTGTGTATATGAAACAGAACACACCAGACGGTAGAGAAGCATACATCACTCCGTCTATCGAAGTTATCAAAATGGAGAATGAAGGAGTCATTGCAACAAGCGGCGAACCTTACCATCCCATTACGCGCTCCTATTCGGGCAGCACCTCTACCCATAGCTACAATTCGGCATCCCAGCAGCGACTTGGAAGACCTAATCAATGACATCTTAACCGTAGAAAACTAAGGGGGACTTCATTATGATGAAATTAAGAAACCTTATGCAAGTTGCCTGCATGGCAACTGCTGCCTTGACCGCATTCAGTTGCAGCCAAGAGGAATTTGAAAACAGCGGGTGGAAAGGAAACATCACCGTTAACGCAACGTTTGAAGGCGCAGGTACCGACACCCGTACTACCGTAAACGATGAATACAAGATTCTATGGCAAGATACCGATGCCCTAGGGTTGTTCTGTAGTAATGCAGAAAGTAATTATAGCAATACAAAATTAGAATATGCAAGCGGTGCTGGTCAAACTTCCGCCACTTTCAACGGCAGCAAGCCAAGCGGAGAAACGGCTGTATTCTCCATCTATCCTTACCAACAAAACATGAGCGTAAGCGGCAATACATTGACCATGACTCTACCTGCCACGCTTACAAATTATAACGGCAGCAGCAATGGCCCGATGTATGCCAAGGTGACAAATCCCGACAATCTGAGCGCTCTGTCCTTCAAGCACATGGCAGCCATGATAAAACTGACCATCAACAAGATTCCGGCAGAGGCCACTACTTTCAAGATTATTGCCTCCAATAACATTGCAGGTACTTGTACGGTAGACTTAACCGCAGCAGACCCGATACTGACGGTAGCAAGCAATGGAAGCAAGGAAATCACTGCCTCCTTCACTGCTTCAAACGATATAAAATCGCGCAACTTCTACATTCCTTTGCCCACAGGTACTTATAGTTCCATCACTACCCAACTGACGAATGGAAGCGACAAGGTATATTTTACCAAGACGCTTAATGACAAAATCTTAGGGAGAAGAGACATATTGGTAGTACCTCCTTTGGATTGCGTTGTTGTAGATGCTACAACCCCCAGTGCGCTTAGTACAGCTTTAGCTGATTCAAAAAATCTCCCACAAGAAGCACCGACAGCAGCAACTGTAACCGACATTGCAGTCAGCGGCAGCTTCAATACCACTTCTGGCAGCAACGACGGCATCGCCATCCCGGTTTTACAGAACTCGGACATCAACCTGACGTTCAATACAGCCCCAACGACCAGTACTGCCGCTCCGTTGACGCTGACCGACAAGACCAATACCAGCGTAAGTGCTCCCGCCGCCACTGCCACCAACAGTGTATCCTTGGCTGTACCGGAAACCACAGCAGAGCAAGAAGCTCCTTCTGTAGCCATCACCATGCCAAGCACCACCGTTACATTGGCAGCAGTAGGCAATAAAGCCACTTACAATGAAGTGACTGCCACTACCGCCCAGCAGACATTGATTATCAATGCAGGCGTCACCGTAAAGAAGCTGACTGTAAAAGGCGGTAACTTGAAGATATATGGAAAGGTAGAACAATTGGTACACGATGCCGGCAATACCACAATCTATATAATAAAAGGAACTGAAGCATCACTTCCGGCAACAATCGACAGCAAATTTGTAGTTCAATCCGACGTGGCAGTCCTAAAGACCGCTTTCGCCAACGGCGAAGATTTTAAATTGTCCGCCGATGCCGACATCACAGGGCAAAGCGTCAGTGTACCCGCCGGAAAGTCCGTGGTTCTTGACTTGAACGGATATACACTGACTGCCGACAACAGCGCAACAGGCAAAATCATCGTCTTGGGCAAGATGACACTGAAGGACAGCTCTACCGAGAAGAAAGGCAAGATAGTTGCCAGCCAGGATTATACAGCGGCTTCTTATAATGGCAGTCTGATTGAAATAGCCGGTGAAGATGCCTCCATGACCATGGAAAGCGGCAACATCAGTGCAGTCAGAGAGACTCCGGACAGTAACGGCCAATATGGCGTCGGAGTGACGGACGGTGGAGACTTCACCATGACAGGCGGCAAGATAGAAGCCGGATGGTTTGCAGTGGCAGGCAACGGCAATTACAAGACGCAGAACTCCATCATCAACATCACAGACGGAGAACTCATTTCTACTGCTGACTATGCAGTCTATCTGCCCCAATCCGGCACAACGACCATCAGTGGCGGCAAGGTTTATGGTGCCGCAGGAGGTGTATGCATCCAACGAGGCACTCTGAATGTGGAAGGTACAGCCTTGATTACCAGTAAAGGCACAGGTAGCACCGGCAACTGGGGCGACGGTACCGGAGGACTGGACTGCGCCGCCATCAACGTAAGTGGAGCATATGGCATTGCCACAGTAAACATCAAAGGCGGTACACTGATTGCCGAAGCAAAGTCACTCATCACAGAAGGCACCACTTATACACCGGTCATCAACGTTACCGGCGGTACATTCTCCGACCCAAGCGTACTGAAGTACATGGCAACCAACGCAACTGTGGATATAAAACTTCTCTCAAATATCAACATCGCCAAGACGGAGCTTGCCACAGGCTACATATTGAATGCTGCAAACGCAACGGCAAACTTAAACCTGAATGGCCACGACATCATCAATTCCTCAGAAACAGCTGATGCCACTCCTTTCACACAAATCTTTACTGTACAGAACGGAACACTAAACATTTCAGGCAACGGCAATGTGAAGTGCGATGCATCTGCTACAGCGAAAGACGATGGTTATCGCATGGTAATTGAAGCCCGAGGATACGGGACAGTAAATATTCATGGTGGTTCTTACTATAACACCCAGAAACTGAACACCCAGATAGACCTGATTTATGCAAGAGAGAATGGGAAAATCAATATCTATGGAGGAACATTTGAATCCGGCAAATATGGTACACCCAACAACGACACGGATGGCAGATACTGGGTACTGAACTTAAAGAATACAGACAAGAACACTGCCAGCATCCAGGTGTCCGGTGGAACGTTCATCAATTTCAACCCGGCAAATCCGAATATGGACGACAATGAGTCCTATTTGGTAACAGGCTACGAGGTTACCCGTGACGGCAGTGTATATACAGCAGCCACAAAGTCGGTGATGGGAGGAAAGAATATATTGTTGGCCAAACAAGTCAGGAGAACCGATAAGCAAAATTCTAAGAAAGGAAGCAATATATCCTCGCAAACCAAACGAAGAGATATCGGAATCGCCTTATTACTATCTTTTAGATGCGGCGGACAGCGGATTTTCTTTTATAGATCTGCGTCCTCCGCGTCTAAAGAATGACAACAAGACAGTTGAAAAATCTCTCAAATCTTCCTCATTCACACAAACATTCATTATTTTTCTGAGTAGCCCAAAGTATCATGAATAACAACTAACAATCAAAACATATGAGAATACAGATATTGGATTATCAAGTAGGACCGCACACCTTTCGCATGGTGAAACCTTCCGACTTCAATATATTCAAGGCGCTGCCTTCACTGATTCCGTTCATCACAACAATAGACACGACGCAAAAAGTAATCTTTGAAACAGAGATAGACGATGACGAAACAACGACAAAACGAACCATAGCGAAAACTCCCGATGATATATGTTTCAACTGGGAAGATGCCGATTGCATCATTCGCCCTTTGCCCCACAGCTCACACCTTGTATCCATCACCCCACGGAAAAGCGGGAAAAACTATTGGATGGAGTGCAACGATAACTTCAGGCAATGCTTCATCCACCTACCGGCCTGCAGGACAGAAACACCGGCTCCGGAAAACGAAACGAACTTCGTACTGAACAACTTCTTGATGATGCTCTATGCCTTCAATGCCGCCCGCCACCATACACTGCTGATGCATGCCTCGGTTGTCGCTACTGAAACAGGCAAAGGCTACCTCTTCTTAGGGAAAAGCGGCACGGGCAAAAGTACGCACACCGGGCTCTGGCTGCAACAGTTCTCGGACTGCCATCTACTGACGATGACAATCCGATAGTACATGTGGACAGCCTCGGCAAGCAAGCCACTGTTTTCGGTTCTCCGTGGAGCGGAAAGACACCTTGCTATCGGAAAGAATCCATGACCGTAGGCGCCTTCGTCCGCTTGGAACAAGCACCGCAGAATGAAATAGAGCAAGAGAGAGCAGCACATGCTTTCGCCACCCTCCTCCCCTCCTGCTCTTGCCTGAAGCAGAACAAGGAAATCTATAACGCCATTGTCGCCACTGTGACGGAACTTGCCACGCTGGCACCCGTCTATCATCTGAAATGCCTGCCCGACCGTGAAGCGACGGAACTTTGCAGAAAGACGGTAGAAGGATAAGTTATGAATGATGAACTGAACAGCCGATGAAGAAAAGCATTCCCAACGAGATATTGCTTCCCGAAGTGGCGCGTCTCATCAAAGAGGGACATACAGTAACCATCACCGTGCGGGGCAACAGCATGAATCCTTTCTTAGTGGACCGCCGTGACCGGGTGACACTGGGCGATTTCACCACAGAACAGCTGCAACCGGGCGTCACCGTACTGGCACGCGACCTGACGGAACGCATCGTCTTTCACCGCATCATCCGTCGGAACGGAGACATACTCATCCTGCAAGGCGACGGCAACCTCGCCCAGACCGAAGAAACCGACATCGGACGGGTAATGGGTGTCATGACCGAAGCCATGCGAAAAGACAAACGGTACACCGCCGACGGCAAAGTCTGGAAGCTCTACTCCTACTGGTGGATGAAGCTAAACCCCGCTCGCCGCTGGCTGCTCGCCCTGTTCAGAAGAATATAAAACAAAATAACCATGAAAATCAAACAAGGATTTATCCTGCACCGGATAGGCGATGACTACATCATCATGCAAGACGGCTCGTCGAACGTGGACTTCAGCAAAGTCATCAGCCTGAACCAAACTTCCGCCATGCTTTGGCAAGAGATAGAAAACAAAGAGTTCGATACAGACAGCGTGACAGAAGCCCTGACCAGCCGCTATGATGTAGATAACGAATCGGCCCGTCGCGATGCGCAGAAGTTTATCGACTCCCTTGACCGCGAAGGAATCATAGAATAAGGACGGATATGCAACACGCTTTCTTTTCATTGGTACGCTCCGGCCTGTGGGGCACTCCGGCAGACCGACAACTCTTCCGGTCGGTCTCGCCGGACGACTGGGAAACCGTGTACCGCATGGCAAACTCACAAGCCCTGCTTGCACTGACTTTTGACGGCATAAGCAGTCTGCCGGCCGAACTGCGCCCTCCACGCGTCCTCTATCTGAAATGGGCTGCCCGGACTGCACAGATAGAACAAGCCAACAAACGCCTCAACCAGCTTCTGCCCGAACTCAATACCCTTTACCGGGAAGCCGGGCTGCATCCCGTACTGCTGAAAGGGCAAGGCATCGGCACCAACTACCGCACTCCCTTGCACCGGCAATGCGGAGACATCGACATCTATTTAGGAAAACAAGGGCAACCCATAGCCAATCGCCTCCTGCTGCAACAAGGCGCCATAGTCGAGGGAGAAGCGTCCGACAAGCATGCCAGCTACAGTTTGAAAGGAGTACACATCGAGAACCACCGCATCATCCTCCGGCTGAACAGTCCGCTTGCCAACCGGCACTTTCAGCAGATTATCAGAAAATGGTACCCGCAGGAAACAGACTATGCCCTATTCTCCGAAACCGGGAAAGAGGACTCGAAGGCCGTCAGTATCGCCATACCTCCGGCCACCTTCAATGCACTTTATATCTTCCTGCATGCCTTTGTACATTTCCTGAACAGCGGAATCGGCCTGCGCCAGCTATGCGACTGGACTTGTCTGCTTGCCAATCGCCACAAAGAAATAGATGCCACCACCCTGCTTCGCCAGTTGCAGGACCTCGGACTATTGCATGCCGCACAAGCATTCGGCTACATTGCCGTCACCCGACTGGGATTGCCCGCCAACCGGCTTCCTTTCCCCTTGGAAGGCACCAAGCAGATAGGAGAACAATTATTGGAAGACATCCTGTCTACCGGTAACTTCGGGCAACATGATAACCGCATCAAGCCACGCCCCAAAGGATATTGGGCAGGAAAGTGGTACACCTTCTGCCGCGCCACCCGACGCTGCAACGAACTGCGTCAATTTGCACCGTACGAAGCACTCTGGTATCCCGTGACTCTGATAGGGGGAACGATAGCTATACAAATAAACCGATCAAAAGGAGTAAAAGACAAGAAAGCAAGGACAAAGAAATAAAAGAACCCGGAAAATAAAAGGAATGAAAAAGCAACAGAAGGACAAAAAAAGTGAAAAAGGACAGACGTGAAAAACTTAGGTATATTCGAGAGGTATCTGCCGAACAACGCGGACGTATCCTGCTAAGTTGCCTCACCGGCATTCTGGGCGTGGCCTTTGCCCTAGCCTTTATCTATGCAACCAAACGGGTGATAGACACCGCTACCGGAATAACAGACGACAACCTGACGCATATCGCCGTTCTCACCGTTGTCCTGCTGACTGCCCAATTACTGTGCGGAGCTGCTGACACTTGGATAAGTACCCGTATGCAGATAGAGACGGGCAACGCCCTTCGCCACCGCCTCTTCTCGCGCTTACTGCAAAGCCGCTGGAACGAATTGGAGCGTTTCCATACCGGAGACGTAGTGAACCGGGTAGAACAAGACACCACCGCCATCGTCACATTGCTCACCTCTTCTGTCCCGGCATTCATCGTCACGAGTATACAACTGCTGGCAGCCTTTCTATTCTTCTACTTTTTAGACCCTTCACTGCCATGGCTGATTGTTGCCATCCTGCCCGTCTTTCTATCAGGCAGCCGTTTCTATATGCGACGAATGAAACGCTATACACATGATATTCGGAACAGTGACGGTCGCATCCAGTCCGTCATACAAGAGAGCCTGCAACATCGCATAGTGATAAAACATTGGAACAAGGCGAACGGCATCTGGACAAACTCGATGACTTGCAAGACATGCTCCACAGCCAAGTCATGGGACGTACCCGTTTCTCGCTTTCTGCCCACATGTTAGTGGCCCTTGCCTTTTCCGGCGGATACCTCACGGCTTTTCTTTGGGGAGCCGTTCACCTCAGCGCAGGCTGTATCACCTTCGGAACGATGACCGCCTTTTTGCAATTGGTAGGAAAAGTCCAGCGTCCCGTGTTCGACCTCTCACGCCTGATACCTTCCGTAGTCAATGCCCTTACCGCCATAGACCGGCTATTGGAATTGGAAAGACTGCCAGCAGAAGCGGATGGTGACAGCATATTCCTCGCCTCTACCCCGGAACTGGAACTGAAAGACGTGACTTTTCGCTACACTCCCGATGACCGTCCGGTATTCAGCCGCTTCTCCTGCCGTTTCCCCGCCGGTAGCTGCATAGCTATAGTCGGAGAAACAGGAAAAGGAAAGACAACGCTCATCCGGCTATTGTTGGCACTGGCAACGCCACAAGAGGGACAGATACTCTTGATACCCGCCAAACATCCACTTGAAACCAGTCATACCGTCTCTCCGCAAACCCGCAAGAACTTCGTATATGTCCCGCAAGGCAATACCCTTTTCAGCGGAACTATCCGTGACAACCTGCTGATGGGAAACCCACAAGCTTCTCAAGAAGCCATATATCAAGCCCTGCAAACCGCCACCGCCGACTTCGTCTTCCACCTTCCCGACGGCGTAGACTCCCCACTCAGCGAACGAGGTGGTGGACTCAGTGAAGGACAAGCCCAACGCATCGCCATTGCCCGCGCTCTGCTACGCCCCGGAAACATTCTTCTTTTAGATGAAGCCACTTCTGCCCTCGACCCCGACACGGAACGGCTGTTAATAAAAAACCTGCGCAGAGACTGCGCAGGCAAAACATGTATCTTCGTCACCCACCATCCGGCAGTAGCGGAGGCATGCGAATCTATTGTCCGATTATAATCAGAGAATGAGCCCCAACGGGTATCTGCCTTTGGTTAACAAACTCAGAACAGCTTCGCAGGATACTCGCCCGCATCCACCAAAGCCTGAATCTTGTCGACTACACTCTGACGGTCTTCGGGATAAGTCACACCGAACCACTTGCTGGTTGTATCAAGCACTTCGCAGGTAGCAGTGCCATCGTTAATCAGCTTATCCACCATCAGCGGGATGAAGAATTCGCTTTTCAGGTTCTCCATATTCTTCGGGTCGCTCAAGAAACTCTTGAAAAACTCTGCACTGTAAGCAAAATAATCGGGAGTGAAACCCCAGAAGTTCATGCTGACCGGAGTCGTCTCGGGAGTGGCAGTCCATTCACCGTTATCGTCGATGTACTTCACCTCACCGTCCATGCGCTGAATCTTGGTACGTTCCACTACGGAAGTCAGCAGGTTGTTCGCATCCGTTCCACACAATCCACGGGATACGGTACCGCTCTCGCTCAACGTATTGCCGATGCGGAAGCCTACCATGGAATATACGTTTTTGGAGCCTTCGGGAAGGGCTGCAAGGAATTTGCCCATTACCTGGAAGGAGTCACGACCGTAGAAATCGTCGCAATTGATAACAGCAAACGGTTCCTTTATTACATCGGCACCCATCATTACAGCATGGTTGGTTCCCCAAGGTTTGGTACGGCCTTCGGGGCAGGTGAAGCCTTCAGGAAGGTCATCTATGGACTGGAATACCAGTTCGCAGGGAATATGGCCTTCGTATTTGGAAATAATCTTGTCGCGGAAGTCCTGTTCAAAATCTTTACGGATTACGAAAACGAGCTTGCCAAAACCGGCATTGATGGCATCGTAAATAGAATAATCCATGATAGTTTCGCCATTCGGTCCCAATCCGTCCAATTGTTTCAAGCCACCATAACGGCTGCCCATACCGGCTGCCAATAAGAATAAAGTTGGTTTCATATTAGTTATTATTTAAAAAGGTTAGTGTATCACAGTTGATAACGGTTGCAAATGTACAAAAATTTATGGCTGACAGAAGGGAGTTTTAGTTCATTCTTTACCACTATCCGTTCAAAAACGTACATTTAGAACGGATAACCGATGGCAAAATGCAGTGCCATACTATCCTTGAACTTAGGAATATTGTAATATCCCGACTTTCCGGTATCATACGGGTCGTGAAGCCCGATACCCAAATCCAGACGGAAAACAAGGAAATCCAGGTCATAGCGTAAGCCGAATCCCGTACCCAAAGCAATCTGTTTCGGGAAATTCTTCAAGGTGAACTCACCGTTCGGGCGATTTTCGTCCTTACGCATCAGCCATACATTGCCGGCATCCAGAAACACCGCTCCATGCAAGTCGGCAATCATACGGAAGCGATACTCGATATTGGCTTCTATGCGAATATCACCCACGTGGTTGATATAGGTATATTTCCTATCCGTCTCGGGAGGATAGCCGCCCGGACCTATACTGCGTGCAGAAAAGGCGCGCACACTGTTGGCACCGCCGATATAGAACTGTTCCGTATAAGGTGCGGTCGTAGCGTTGCCATACGACCATATCACCCCTCCGGCAATACGCGAGGCTATCATCTGGTTCTTGTCTATCCGGTAATGGTACCTGAATTCCGAGTTCAGCTTCAAGAACTGTGCAAAAGGTACCCCGAAAAGCTTCTTTCCTTCCTCACTGAACGGCTTGCCGAAAATACGGTAGACGGCAGAAGTCAGGTTACCGGCCGACGCAACGGTGGGTCTGCCACCAGATGGGGTTACGCTTGCCGCGCACGGAAGCGTTGTCATAAGTATAGGTGTACTCCATGGCAGGAATGAACTGGTCGCGCAAACTAACGTAGAGTGCCGGATTCTCGGCACGCAACGTATCGAAAGCGGCAGTAGGATTGCGCAGTACATTGAATGTCAACCGGAAAGGAGTTATACTGTGCCTGGAAGTCGATTTGGGCTGGAAGTCATAAGTGACATTACCGCCAAAAGCCAACAGCTTATAATACTTGGCACGGTTCATCTGGTCGGCATATAAACGGAAAGTCGTTGTAGCCGGGAAGTCATACTCACGGTCGCCCATCCTAGGAAACACCACGCGCGGAAAGATAAGCGAAGTGGAGATACCCAGTTCATAACTGTTCATCAAGGAAGAACTTGCCTTGCCCGTCCTGCCATTCGTACGAACCGTTCAACTTCACATTCCAGCTTTCACCGCCACCGAAGACATTGTTCTTCGTCACCGTAAAAGCGGCACCCGGTCCCGTCTGGTTATTGCTCTTCATGGTGACATTAAAATCCAACTCCGCATCGTAGGGTTTATCGAGCGCGGCAATGACCCTCACATCCAATGTATCAGACACAAACGCCGTATCACGCGGTATATACTGCATCTCCGCATAACGGAAAATACCGACGCTTGCCAGACGCTCCTGAATACGGGTCTGACGGTACAAACTATACAAACTCTGCATAGAACGCTGGCGGGCAATACCTGCGCTGTCCTGTATCTGACGTTTCCGCCGATAACCTTGATAGTTCAACCAACGGTAAAGCATGTTGGGACGTACCGGAGGTTTGTTGTAGTAATGTATGATCAAGCCTTTGTAATCCATGCTGTCATTGGGTTCCTGCCCCTGCTTTCCAAGAAGATAGACGGATTTACGCCCCACACGGAACTGCTTCTCGGCTACCTTTGGCATACCGGGAACGGGAATCAAGCGCATCTGGACATGCCCATTGGGAACTATCATGGTATCGGCCTGATAGGTCAGGTAGTCGGGACGGAAATAATAACAGCCCACATTACGCAGCAGGGTACTGATACGGGTACGCTCCCCATCCAGATCAGCCACATTGAATTGTTCTCCCGAACTGATAAGGGAACGTCGGCGTCCCAGCTCCATAATGCGAGTGGTACGCTCGCTGAAACCACGATAATATACCGTATCTATAAAGTAGGGGGTTACGCATGTTCACCGTATATTGCAACTTTGCCTTCAGCGAGTCCTTCGGGTCGATAAATGTCTTGTAGCTGACGCTTCCGTTGAAATAGCCATAATCGCGCAGCAAGTTAACCGCCGCCTTCTGGCGTATATCGGGATTCACCGTAGACATAAGCACCGGAGTGGCGGCAAATTTATTGAATATCCACTTTCCGAATCCCTTCTCATACTTCTGGAAACCATTGTAAATCCACAGTCCGAAAGGAAAGGGATAGCGGATAGTAGAGCTTCCCAGCAACGAATTGTTCGGTGCCGTAGCAAGGGCGGCTTCCACCTCTTCCATAGCAATCTCACCAACAGACGTTTCACTGCGGTTCAATACAATCA
>ENA-OQBW01000075-OQBW01000075.1-human-gut-metagenome-genome-assembly--contig:-NODE-75-length-12656-cov-0.927528_pt1 | contig 12656 bp, 16 predicted proteins | sample MGYA00242752_ERZ504565 | MGnify/ENA primary metagenome ERZ504565 (study PRJEB26092, sample SAMD00036268) | human gut metagenome | host: Homo sapiens | study: EMG produced TPA metagenomics assembly of... | reverse complement strand
CGTTTTATCACCCTATCCTTTTTCACGACTCTTTATCCTTTATTTCGTGCAGCTTTTCGTACTGAATGCAACGAGCATCCAAACCATTTTCTCCTGCTCTTTCAGGTAGCCGGTCATCAAATCTGCCGTCACGTCATCGCCAGCTTCATTTGCCAGTTCAATTACCTTTCTCTCTTCACCAATCAGGTAGCCGTAAGTCTCGAGGATATGGTCCACAGCCTCACTGCCGCAAGAGATGTCGGACACTTCCTTCACGTTGGCAACCTTCAGGTATTCACTGAACTTATTCTCGGGCACGCCACCCAGCATCAAGATGCGCTCTGCAATCTCGTCAATCTTCTCGGCGGTATCGTCATACATACTCTCGAACTTCTCGTGCAGCACAAAGAAGCCGTGTCCCTTGATGTTCCAGTGCATACCGCGCAGATTGGTGTAATGTACCTGGAAGTCGGCCAATAATTGGTGCAATGCTGATGCTACGCCAGCCACTTTCTTTTCATTCAAATGCAAGTAATCTAAAGTTTTCATAATTCTATTGTTTTAAATATTTATACTATTTTTCTTTTGGGTATTGCAAAGATAAGGGGTAAATCAAGGCTTGTCAAACAGATAATTTCTATCTTTGCATAGACGAACTCTATACATAACCTTCAAATGCCTTGTTCATCATGACTTTACAACAATTGGAATACATCCTTGCCGTCAACCAGTTCCGCCACTTTGCCAAAGCAGCCGAATATTGCCGCGTGACACAGCCCACCCTCAGTGCCATGATTCAGAAACTGGAAGAGGAACTGGACACCCGGATTTTTGACCGCAGCCAGCAGCCGGTATGCCCCACTCCCGTCGGTATCCACATCATAGAACAAGCACAGAATATATTGGTTCAAGCCAACCGTATAAAGAATATTATAGAAGAAGAAAAACACTCACTGACCGGCACCTTCAAGCTGGGCATACTTCCCACCGTGGCTCCTTACCTCCTGCCCCGTTTCTTTCCGCAGCTGATGAAGAAATACCCCGACCTCGACATCCGGGTAGTCGAAATGAAAACAAACGACATCAAGAAAGCCCTGCAGACGGGAGAGATAGATGCAGGTATCGTAGCGAGTCTGGCAGGTATGGAAGAGTTGCAGCAGACGCCGTTGTTCTATGAACAGTTCTTTGCCTACGTGTCGCGCGAAGATGCCCTCTTCAACAACGAGGTAATCCGTACTTCCGACCTAAACGGCGAACAGCTTTGGCTGCTCGACGAGGGCCATTGCTTCCGTGACCAGCTGGTGCGCTTCTGCCAGATGAAGTCGGCACGTGCCAGCCAGCTTGCCTATCACTTGGGCAGCATGGAGACCTTTATGCGTATGGTAGAAAGCGGCAAAGGCGTGACCTTCATCCCCGAACTGGCCGTTCTGCAACTGGGCGATGCCCAGAAAGAGCTGGTACGTTCCTTCGCCATCCCCTGCCCTACCCGCCAGGTCGTGCTGCTGACCAATAAGAACTTTATCCGCTATACACTGCTGGAAGTACTGACCAAGGAAATAACGCTTTCTGTACCCAAGGAAATGCTCTCACTGAAGGCAACCCAAATTATGGTATAACCAAACACTTATATAAGAATGACACAAACTCTCAACAAGAATCCTCGTATAGAGGTTGTAGACGCTTTACGTGGCTTTGCCGTAATGGCCATTCTCCTGGTCCATAATCTGGAACACTTTATCTTTCCGGTCTACCCCACCGACTCACCAAGCTGGCTGAATGCTTTAGACCAAGGGGTGTTCAACAGCGTTTTCACACTCTTTGCCGGAAAGGCATACGCTATTTTCGCCCTTCTATTCGGCTTTACTTTTTATATTCAGATGAATAACCAGAAGAAACAAGGCAAGGACTTCGGCTACCGCTTCCTCTGGCGATTGGTGCTGCTGGTAGGCTTTGCCACACTGAATGCCGCTTTCTTCCCTGCGGGAGACGTCCTGCAGCTGTTTGTCGTCATCGGACTGGTATTATTCGTTGCACGTAATTGGAGTGACAAGGCTGTTATTATCACTGCCATTATCTTCCTGCTGCAACCCGTTGAATGGTATCACTACATCGCCAGTTTAGTAAATCCCGCCCATCAACTGCCCGACCTCAAAGTAGGCACCATGTATGCGGAAGTGGCGGAATATACCAAAACTGGAAACTGGGGGGGAATTCCTCATGGGCAACATCACGCTGGGACAAAAGGCAAGTTTGCTGTGGGCGGTGAATGCCGGACGTTTCTTCCAGACGGCGGGATTGTTCCTCCTGGGCTTCTACATCGGGCGTAAACAGCTTTTCGTTTCTTCCGAGAAGAATCTCCGCTTCTGGACGAAAACATTGATTGTGGCTGCCATCGCATTTGCTCCTCTGTACACGCTGAAGGAACTTATCATGCAGAACGATGCCATCGTACAGCAATCGGCAGGCACAGTGTTCGATATGTGGCAGAAACTTGCCTTTACACTCGTCTTGGTAGCCTCTTTCATACTTCTCTACCAAAACAAAAAGTTCAGCAACGCCGTCGGAAGCCTGCGTTTCTATGGCAAAATGAGCTTGACGAACTATATCACCCAGTCCATCATAGGAGCGCTCATCTATTTCCCGATAGGTCTTTATCTGGCTCCGTATTGCGGATATACGGTCAGCCTGCTGATTGGGTTCGCCACTTTCCTGCTGCAAGTGAAGTTCTGCAAATGGTGGTTGTCCGGATATAAGCAAGGCCCTCTGGAATGCATCTGGCACAGATGGACGTGGATGGGAACGAATAAGTAATCGGTCTGATAGATTTTGTCTATCGCTCCATAAAACCTTTCAATCGATTTTTTTGTTCTACCGGAGAAAAATGCTATATTTTTGCATCGGTAAAACAAAAAACTAAACCTTTAAAAAGAGAAAAATTATGGAACCGATTATCAACTCACAACTCCCTGAATTCAAAGTTCAGGCTTTCCAGAACGGAAGTTTCAAGACAGTATCTCACGAAGATGTAAAAGGCAAATGGGCCATTTTTCTTCTTCTATCCGGCAGACTTTACCTTCGTATGCCCTACTGAGCTAGGTGGACATCGCAGAGAAATATGACCAATTCCAAGCAATGGGCGTAGAAGTATATTCTGTTAGTACAGACTCACACTTCGTGCACAAGGCATGGCACGATGCTTCCGAAAGCATCCGCAAGATTAAGTACCCCATGCTTGCCGACCCCACGGGCGTACTGAGCCGCGCATTCGGCGTGATGATTGAAGAGGAAGGCATGGCATATCGCGGCACATTTCTTATAAACCCCGAGGGCAAAATCAAGATTGCCGAGATACAGGACAACAACATCGGACGCAATGCCGACGAGCTGCTGCGCAAAGTAGAAGCTGCACAGTTTGTTGCCACACACGACGGAGAAGTCTGCCCTGCCAAGTGGAAGAAAGGAGCGAAAACTTTGAAGCCGAGCATCGACCTTGTAGGAAAGATTTGATAAGTAATAGGAGGAGCGGGCGCTTTCACCATAGAAAGACGTCCGCTTTCCTTTAAGATGTCCGCAATACTTATATAGAAGTACTGGAGTATTTCCTCACAAGTACTGCAACTACTCTATATCAGAGATATTAAAAGACTATTTTTTCACCCCCAAACATCCTATTAATCATGTTAGAAACAACTATATTAGACCAGGTGCGGAGCGTATTCCAGCATTTGGAAGCCCGCTACGTCTTTCATATCACCTATCATCCGGGGTACGAGCAGGCACAAGAGCTTATCGGATTCCTAAAGGATGTGGCAAGCTGTTCCGACAAGCTCTCCTGCCGGATGAGTGAGATAGAGAACCCCGTGTTGGAGTTCACATTGCTGAAAGACGATGTGGAAACCGGCATCAAGTTCCGCGGCATCCCCGGCGGACACGAGTTCACTTCCCTCCTACTTGCCGTGCTGAATGCCGATGGAAAGGGGAAAAATCTGCCGGACGAAGCAATTCGTCGCCGCATCCGGGCGTTGCAAGGCGACATCAGCCTGCAAACGTATGTATCGCTTACTTGTACCAACTGTCCGGACGTGGTGCAGGCACTGAACATCATCGCATTGCTGAATCCGCACGTCACCCACGAGATGGTGGACGGGGCGCTTAATCAAGAGGAAGTGGATGCGCTGAAAATACAAGCCGTGCCGTCAGTCTACGCTAATGGCAAGCTGCTTCACGTAGGTCGCGGTTCTTTAGGAGAACTTTTGCAGAAGCTGGAAGAAGCCTTCGGCAGTGCTCCTCAGGAGGACGAAGTGCCGATAGAGAGAGATTTCGACGTGCTGGTATTGGGCGGCGGACCAGCCGGAGCTTCCGCAGCCATCTACTCTGCACGCAAGGGGCTACGGGTGGCGATTGTTGCCGAGCGCATAGGCGGACAGGTGAAGGAAACGGTAGGCATAGAAAACCTTATCTCCGTGCCGCAGACTACCGGAACAGAGCTTGCCAACGCACTCCGCACACATATAGAGCACTATCCGATAGAGATTTTCGAGGAGCGGAAGATAGAAAAAGTAGAGTTGCAGGGAACGGAGAAAAGCGTCTCCACCGTAGGCGGCGAGGTATTTCATGCACCGGCAGTAATCATTGCCACAGGAGCAAGCTGGCGCAAACTGAATGTGGAGGGCGAAGCGGAATACATAGGACGCGGCGTGGCATTCTGTCCGCATTGCGACGGTCCGTTCTATCAAGGCAAGCATGTGGCGGTTATCGGTGGAGGTAACTCGGGGGATTGAAGCTGCCATCGACCTGGCAGGCATCTGCCGGAAGGTAACGGTATTCGAATTTGCCGATACACTGAAAGCCGACCAAGTGCTGCAAGAGAAAGCCCGGAGCCTGCCGAATGTGGAAATCTTCACCTCGTCACAAACCGTCAAAGTCGATGGAAACAGGGAAAAAGTAACTTCCATCCGCATCAAAGACCGCCTTACCGGCGAGGAACGAGACTTCCCGTTAGACGGCATCTTCGTGCAAATCGGTTTGGCAGCCAACAGCGCTCCTTTCCGCGACAAGCTGGAAACGACTCCGGCCGGGGAGATTAAGATTGACGCTTTCTGCCGTACCACACTTCCGGGGGTATATGCGGCAGGGGATGTATCGAATGTTCCCTACAAGCAGATAGCCATTGCCATGGGCGAAGGGGCAAAGGCAGCACTCTCGGCATTCGATGACCGTATCCGTGGAGTGATTTAGAAAATATCACCCATAAAAGTATAGGCAGGGGGCACACGCTAAGGATTGGCAAGCTTCAGTTCCAGAATCAGATTTCCTGCCTTCCCATACTTCTCAATCATAAACAGTATGTAGCGTACATCCACCCCGATGGTGCGCTGCATCTTCGGCTCATAAAGGATGTCGCTGCTCATGGCTTCCCAGTTCCCATCGAAGGCAAGCCCCAGAAGTTCTCCTTTGGCATTGAACATGGCACTGCCGGAATTGCCTCCCGTAATGTCATTATTGGAGATAAAGCAGACATTCATTTCTCCCTTTTCATCGGCATATCTACCGAAATCACCGGAGGAAAGAAGGGATAGCAACTCGGGCTGCACTTCAAAATCCACATCGCCTGCATGGGCTCTGACTTTCTCCAGAATACCTTTCGTGGTGGTATAATAATCATATTCCGCTCCGTCGAAGGGGGCATAACCGCAGACAGTGCCAAAACTCAAACGCATGGTGGAGTTGGCGTCGGGATAGAAGTTACGGGATGCGTACATCCGTCGCACGGCAGAGTTGAACAAACGTTCATTCCGCTCGATTTCACCGGAAGCCTGCTGTACCTGCATATTCATCTCGAATAGCTTCGTGATGAGATCGATGCCCAAATTGATGGCAGGGTCGTTATATATCTGATAGGTGGTGTCCTGCTCCAGGAAACGCTTCAATCCACGGGGGGTGGTCAGTTCCGAGCGGGCATAAAGACTATCCACATAGGTACGCTCGTTGCCTCCGTATTCTGTCGCAATCGTCTGGTAGAGCTCGGGCAGATAGGTGGAATCCACTTGGGAGCGGTATTCTTTCAACAGCGCTGTAAACACTTCCTTGTCAATGCCCAAGTCCAGATTGGCATATTTCTCAACGATAGCTTTCAGATTGGCAACCACCGTTTTCTCTTCCCCCTCAAAGTCGAAGTTGAGGATGGACAAAGCAAGCTGCACCAGTTCCGGACCGTTCAGGAAAGATTCGGCAAAGTAAGCTCTGGCACGATAAGCATCACGGCGGCTCTTGTAGTTCAACTCCAGGTCGGAAAAAAGATGCAGCAGATGTTCCCGCTCCTCCGGTGTCTGCTGTATCCAGCGACGGAGTTCGGTCTCCATGGCACGCTTCTTGTCCAGCACATGCAGTTTCTTGATGGTGCGGTTCACTCCTATGCTGTTCTTCCAATAATTGGAACTTTCGTCGTATTTGGAAGCGTACTTGATGCGGATGCTGTCACGGCTATCCATTTCACGCTTCCAGATGGCCTGCTTCACACCACGGACATCTATCTGAGCCTGGTTGGTGGTGGTCATCATCTCTTCGATGCCAAAAGAGGAAAGATAGCGTTCCGTACTGCCCGGATAGCCCATCGTCATACAGAAGGAACCCTCACGATAACCGTCCAGAGATATCGGAGCCACGTATTCGGGATGGTAGGGAACATTGTCGGGAGAATAGTCGGCAGGACGGTTGTCTTTGCCGGCATAGATACGGAATACGGCGAAGTCACCCGTATGGCGCGGCCATACCCAGTTGTCAGTGTCCCAGCCGAACTTGCCCACTGAAGAAGGCGGTGCAAATACCAGACGCACATCATTGTAGTCGCGATAAACGGAAAGCCAGAATTCATTGCCTCCATAGTAAGCATCCACAATGCCTATCAGCGTGGAGTCTTTACGAGAAACCTCTTCGCCAATGACCAGCATCACCGAATCTACTACACTTGTACGCTCAGATTCGTTCATATCCGGTTTTACTGCTCCAAGTACCCGACGGGTCACGTCTTGCTGGTGCAAGAGGAAGCGGACGTAAAGTTCCGGATTAGGCAGTTCTTCACTAAGATTACGTGCCACAAAGCCGTCTTTCAGATAGTCGTGCTCCACAGACGAGTGTTGCTGTATGCTGCTGAAGCCGCAGTGATGATTGGTAAACACCAGCCCGTCCCCGGACACCACCACTCCGGAACAAAAGCCTCCGAAGCTGACTACCGCATCCTTCAGCGACGGGCGTTTCGTATTGTATAGCTTGTTGACAGACATCTGCAAGCCCAACTCTTTCATGGTCTGGCGTGTCTGCTTGTTCAGATTTCCCAGCATCCACATCCCTTCATCCGCTTGTCCCGGCAGAGAAAAAAGGAAGCAGACAGCTATCAGTATAAATCTTATTTTCATTCCGTCAATTCTTGTATTATTCAGTAATCAGCCTCAATTGCTTGGCACCCGTACGCGCCTTGAGCCACTCCGCAATCTTTTCCTTCTCGTGCGCACCCGGATGCTTGCCGAATTTCAAGACGGCAAGGGTCACAGTATCCACCCGTACAGAATCTACCGCCAGTTCAATCGCATGAGATATTGATACGGTCTTTACCGACGGGTAGAGCACTTTCAGTTCCGGGATAATCTTCTTGCCCAATTCATCGAAGGTTTTGTATCTTTCCAAATTCTGCTCCAGTGTGGCAATCTTCTGTTTCTGTTCCACCAGACGCTGCTCGCTGTTCTTGTAGAAGTCTTCCATCACCATGGCACGGATGGAAGAAATATCCACCGCTTCATTGTTCATACCTTGGAGGACTATCAGCTTGGTATTGTCTAGCTTATAGTCTTTCATCTTGCTGCGGGCAATGGCGATGGAAGCTTCGGGCACCTCCTGCCCAATCAGCACGACACGTATTTCGTGGCCCTTGCCCTCGTGATGGATTTTCTTGTCCAGCACCTGCGTATTCTCAAAGGAGAGCTGCTCGTTGACAAAACGGTTGGCAGCACTCTCAAAGAAGGTATCCTGGACGATACCTACCGTCAGATAGACAGCGGGACACATGGTCAAGATAGCAATCAGGACGATATATTTACGTACTTTCTTCTCCCGGTTCTTATCCACAAACTCCTTGCGCTGGAAGTGCATCACGCGCACGCCCAGGAAAGTGGCAAGACTGATAAACACGGAATTGATGAAATAAAGATAGAATGCACCGAGGAAATAAATCAAGTTACCCGTTGCCAGCCCGTAGCCTGCCGTACAGAGAGGCGGCATCAAAGCCGTGGCAATGGCAACACCCGGAATCACATTTCCTTTCTCTTTGGTAGAGAGCGCCGTCACACCTGCCAAGCCACCCATCAAGGCGATGAATACGTCATAAATGGTGGGTGACGTACGTGCCAGCAATTCCGACTGCCCCTCGCAACGGGACTCACCAGAAAGAAAATGGTAGCAGTGGTCACACTGAACAAGGTAGTTATCAAGAAGCTCTTCAAAGACCGCTTCATCAATTCAAAATCATTCAACCCCACAGAAAGCCCCACACCCCATGATAGGCCCCATCAGCGGCGAGATGAGCATGGCACCGATAATCACGGCTGTGGAGTTTACATTCAATCCCAACGAGGCCATGAATATGGCGAATATCAGAATCCAAAGATTGGCTCCTTTGAATTCCACTCCCTTACGGATGGAATCTACAGTTTCCAGTTCATTGTCCTTGTCTTTGCGCAAATCAAGATAGTCTTTCAGAAAAGTCTTGATAGCAAAGGTATTTCTGTTGTCAGAATCCATGATATTTACAATTTGACGATTTACTATTCAGTAGTTTATTTCTTTATCAACCAGCTGATGACGGGTATGCTGCCGAGAGGCATATCACGCCGCACGATATAGGCCACAAAGAGCAGCAACAAAACGGTACGGTACGCCATACGCAGGTAAATATTTTCTATCGGGACATATTCGGCAGCCAGATAGAGTACTGCCGCAAGCAGCACATAACTACCGATAGCCTTCAGGTCATACTGAATGGGATACTTCTTCTGCCCTACGAAATAGGACAGAAGCATGGCGATGCCATAGCCACAGAATCCTGCCCAGGCACAAGCCATATAACTGTATCGGGGAATCAGAAGTATGTTCATCACTACCAGCACCGTGCAACCTATCAAGGAGAAATAAGCTCCCCCAACGCGTTTCGTCAATCAGCTTGTACCAGAAGGAAAGATTGAAATAGATACCCATAAAGATTTCGGCAGCCATCACGATAGGCACTACCCGCAATCCCGGCCAGTAATCAGGCCGATGATATAGCGCAAAATATCCAGATAGAACATGACAGCCAGGAATGCCAGCAGTGTAAAGATGATGAAAAACTTCATGGCCTGCGCATATACCTGCTTATTGTCTTTGTCCCGGCTCTTTCCGAAGACAAAAGGCTCGTATGCATAGCGGAAAGCTTGTGTAAGCATCGCCATCACCATAGCAATTTTGCTGGCAGCTCCATAAATGCCCAACTGCACGGTAGCTTCCGCCTCATCCGGATAGACAAAAGGAAAAATAATCTTATCGGCCACCTGATTCAAGATACCCGCCAAGCCAAGTACCAGTAACGGCAGACTGTAAGCAAGCATCCGCTTCAACAGTTTTTTATCCAGCACATAAGCAAACCCGCGTAACTCCGGAATCATGCAAAGCATAATGGTAGAGGTGCATATCAGATTGAAAAGGAAGGCATAGCCACGTCATCCCCTTTCATCCCTACATAATAGACCAGATTCAGTGCTATATTCAGGAAGATAAACAGCAGTTTGAGTGCCGCAAACTTAATGGGACGCTTCTTGTAGCGCAAATAAGCGAAAGGAATGCTTTGAATAGCATCCATCGCCACCACAATCATCATCATGCCCACGTACCAGGGATGCTCACTGTACTCCATCCATCCGGCAATAGGGTCGAGAAACAGCAGCCCCAATGCAAGGAAAGTAAGCGCCCCCATACTCACACTGAGTAATGTCGTGGAGTACACACGCATCGGGTCATCCTCCCCTTTATTGGCAAAGCGGAAGAAACCGGTTTCCATGCCGCACGTCAATAATACCAGCATGAGGGCCACCCACGCATATACATTCGTCACTACGCCATAGCCGCCGCTCTGTGCAGACATCGCCATGGTATATACGGGCACCAGTAGGTAATTGAGGAAACGCCCCACAATACTGCTCAGCCCATAAATGGCAGTTTCTTTTGCCAATGATTTTAATCCGGCCACTTCTTTTTAATGATTAATGGTTAGTGATTAATGATTAATGAATCACTCGTCGCCAAACAAGGTACGCTGGCTACTATAGAGACTCCGCCCCAAATGCTTGTAGGCAAGCTCCGTCACCTCACGCCCACGGGGGGTACGTTTCAGGAAACCCTCTTTTATCAAGAACGGTTCATAGACTTCCTCTATCGTGCCGGCATCTTCGCCCAAAGCGGTGGCAATGGTGGTCAGTCCCACCGGGCCGCCTTTGAACTTGTCAATGATGGTGCAGAGTATCTTATTATCTATCTCATCCAGACCGTATTTGTCGATATTCAGGGCTTCGAGGGCAAACTGTGCGATTTCCGTATCGATACTCCCCGAACCTTTCACTTGGGCAAAATCGCGTACACGCCGCAGCAATGCATTGGCAATACGCGGTGTGCCACGGCTGCGGCTCGCAATCTCGGCGGCAGCCCTTACGGAGCAAGGCACATCGAGGATGCCGGACGAACGACGGATAATGCCGCTCAACACATCATCATCGTAATATTCCAGATGCAGGTTGATACCGAAACGGGCACGCAACGGAGCTGTCAACAGACCGCTACGCGTGGTAGCTCCCACCAGCGTGAAAGGATTCAAATCAATCTGTATGCTTCGGGCAGAAGGGCCTTTGTCTATCATGATGTCTATGCGGTAGTCCTCCATGGCTGAGTACAGATATTCCTCCACTACGGGGCTCAACCGGTGTATTTCGTCGATGAAAAGTACATCATTGGGCTCCAGGCTGGTAAGCACTCCCGCCAAATCCCCCCGGCTTGTCGAGTACCGGACCGGAAGTTATCTTGAAACCTACGCCCAGTTCGTTGGCTATGATATTGCTGAGTGTTGTTTTTCCCAATCCGGGAGGGCCGTGAAGCAACACATGGTCCAGCGCCTCGCCACGCAGGCGGGCAGCTTTCACAAATATGCGCAGATTGTCCACCACCTTGTCCTGCCCGCTGAAATCCTCAAAATTCAACGGACGGAGAGCGTTCTCGAAATCACGTTCTCGGCTGGTGACGGGCTGCTGGTTGCGTATATCAAAATCTTCTTGTTCCATACTATCTATCATGTTCCAAACACTGCTTTATTTCCTATTGATTTTTCCACATTACCGTAACAATCCCAACTGTCTGTAGGCTTCTCTGACCTCATCCACAAATTGCCTATATGAAGGAAGCAGATGCAACTTTTCCAATTCCAACCTCGCACCAATGGAAGCATATAGTTCACTAATATCCAAATCCTTCCTATGCCTACGTGTCGTAGTCCGATTAGATTTACCTATGGCTTGTATAATGGTAGCCTTAGGATCAAGATAAAGTTCCGGCATACGATTTATACCCAATTCTTCATCCGACATCCTTGTACCCATTTCCTCTTTTAATAGTTCTTTGTCAGCAAGCATCCATGCTTCTACCATCCTCACTGGAACAATAGGAATCAGACTCTTGCAAATCTCCCCTTTCTTATCAGACAAGAACTCTTTGGCCGGATTTATCTTTTCAGCATAGGCTCTTTTAGTATCCTTACTATCAGCATCTGTATGGACACAAAGTATATCCATACCCATCTCTTCCATTCCTCGACGTGAAGCTTTCTCTACATATTCATTAAAACTAAGTCGCACTTTTTCCACAGTCAAGCATTTCACGTATGGTTCTAAATCATTCTCGCATTCAAAAGCCACATCAATAAAAGTCCTTTCCACCACACTCTGCAAGAAACGTACATCCGTAGGGCCTTCCGTGATTAATCCAATAAATAATTGTCTAGCCATATTACCACTCCTTTAGGGTATTTTCTAAGTACTCCTTAATCATTTGCAAAGAAAGCTTTCGTTCTTGCTCAGAGAAATTGATAGTCAATTGCCCTTCTTTAGGAACTTGTATAATTTTCGAAACATCGAGTTTCACCTTATTGCCCGATGGCAAAGAAAGCACTCTTGATTTCATCTCCGCAAAATGGATGGAAACATTCAAATCATCTTCCCATTTCTGAATTTCACCGACAAAAACGGTAGAATGCGTATTCACAATCACTTGTCTTAAAGGTAGATCATGGTCTTCAAAGTTAGTGGTCAAATCCTTCAATAATTTCGCCATTGATTTTATCCTAAATGGGTGAATGCCATTCTCCGGTTCTTCAAAACAAAGCAAACCGGAATATTTCATATCGTGTTGCAGGATGCAAAGCGTAAGCAATCGCAACGTACCCTCGGACAACACGCGGGAAGAGTATTTCTTTCCGTCCACATTCTTCAGATAAATGATATACTGCTTGTTTTCTGTATCATCTTCTACAAAGACCTGGGTATAGTTGGGAATAAAACTATTTAATTCACGAGATATCTCTACCAATGAATATTTATCTTCCTGCTGAA
>ENA-OQBW01000073-OQBW01000073.1-human-gut-metagenome-genome-assembly--contig:-NODE-73-length-12952-cov-0.784717_pt1 | contig 12952 bp, 11 predicted proteins | sample MGYA00242752_ERZ504565 | MGnify/ENA primary metagenome ERZ504565 (study PRJEB26092, sample SAMD00036268) | human gut metagenome | host: Homo sapiens | study: EMG produced TPA metagenomics assembly of... | reverse complement strand
AACGGTACGTAGAACATAAACATCCTCCATTCCTTTGTTTGGAAATCATAAGTTTCGATGAAGTCGCCTTCACGATAGCCTGCAAACTGCACGTAGAGTTTCCTTGTCTGCCCGTCCTTGGAGTAGTACATGGCAGCGGAGCGTACGGCGTTGGGGTAGGTGGCGAAAGGCTCTTTCAAGTTTCCGGCAGTAGTATCCCATAAGCAGAATTGCGTATCTCCACCATTGGCACGGGAAACGATATAGCCTCCTTTGCATTGCAGGCTGTTTGGGTTTTCGGGGGATGGTTCCATAATCCGGAAAGGTATCAAGGCTTCGGCCTTGATGGGGTCGTAGCAATGCATCTTTTCTTTGGCGATGTCTATCACGACGGGCGAGAAGGTGCCGTCGCCGTTGTTGGCCGAGAGCAGCATGTGGGCGTCGGCTATCACGCCCGGATAGCGTGAGAGGGATTCGGGCTTCAGTCCATCCGGTAATGGTATTTCGGGAGTATGTATCGGTGGCATATTCAACCGGGTATATACCGGATAAGAGATGCTACAGTAGGTGAGGAGCTTATCTCCGGCCATTTCCAGGGAAACAGTGTTGTTGAAGTCCGAGCAGATGGTAATTGCGTTACGTTCTACCGGGTTACACCAATAGTGCATGCAGAGGTCGTATCCGTCGATGAAACTACTGCCGTCTTTCTCCCGTATCCCGCAGAGGATGTTGGTGCCGGGGATGTTGGCGGCAAGGTGGAAATCTTCGTCGTCATGGAACTGGATTACTTCCGATATTTCTTGTGTTACCAGGTCGATACGGGTGATGCCGCGGGGAACGGTCGGTGTGTAAATGGCGTGGGAGTTGGTGATACCGTAGAGATATGGTTCTTCGGGGGATTGTCCGTCGGCTACCGAAATCTGGCCGAGAGGCTGAAGCTGTCCTGCCCGTTCCAGGAACATTTCTACCCGTGAGGCGGGCCAGTGTCCGGGGGCAAGGAAAGTAATGCTGTTGCTGGTTTGCTCCGTGGTGACGGCACGTGTGTAGCGTGAATATTCGGGAAAAAGAAGGATTGTCGGCTATCGGCCAGTAGATGTCCAATATGATTTGGTCGCCGCTCTGCAAGCCGTCGGCTTTGACGGTCACAGCATCACCGGGATTGAAGGTCTTTCCGGCATCGGATATGGTGATATTGGTCACAAAAGCGGGTTGTTTCTCTTTGTCGTCGTCACTGCAAGCGGCAAGTAGCAGGCTGATTAGTAGCAGGAAGTGTATCTTCTTCATCATATTTATGTATTGACAAATGCAAATATAGGGCTTTTTCTTGTATTCCTGCGGATAGGCTTTGTTTTTGTCGTATGAGATGGAAAAATCCTCCTACGAAACATACTCTTTTGCTTCGTGGGAGGAAAGTGGCTGTTTGGCAAGGCTTTAGGGAGTGTGTCTGCTTGCGTGCTGCTTTAGACTATTTGCGGCGCGTCACCGTGTGCAATACATTCCCTTTCTTGTCAATCATGCGCAGTTCCAGTGTCTTTTTTGCTGGCCGATACAATGGAGAAACCCGGTTCGGGGCTGCAGAATACGGTCCCTTCGATGGGCTTCACCTTGCGGGCGAGCGAACCGGCAGAATTGGTGATATAGTCGATGTCGCTGCCTGCCACGCGTACATGCTGGAAGTTGTGGATGTGTCCGCAGATGTACATATCCACCTTGTGCTTGCGCAGGATGGGATCGAGACGTGCCTGCATATCCGCGCGTTCGCTCTCGTCCTTCGGGGTTTCGGCATAGATGGGATGGTGTCCGGCAACGATAACCCAGTCCTCTTTGGCGGCAGTCAGTACGGAATCTATCCAGGAAAGTTGTTGCTGGTAATCCTGCTTGCAGGCATCGGGATAGGTCTCGCTGTCGTTGCGGTATTTGTCAATCATCGGGGCGGTGTCTACCCAAAGGATGCGGATGGTAGCGCCGTTGTCCTCGAACGTCTTGGTATAATAACGGGCGGGCATGGTCCAGCGGCGGCTGATATTACTGTAGTCGAGCACAGCCTGCGTATTACCGCGGTATTCGTGGTTGCCCAGCAGGGGAAACCAGTCTATCATCAGCTCCGGGTGGCTGTAAATAAGTTCGTAGTTGGTCATCCAAAGCGGATCGTTCACGCTACGTACGCCTTCAAAGTGGTGTACATCGCCGGTGGCAAGAACGAATTCGGGGCCTACTTCTTCTGCCATTTGTCCCATCAGTTCGGCGATGGGCTTTTGGTCGTAGTAGCCGTTACGGCCGAGGTCGTTGGCTACGTAGAAGTTGAACTTCTTGTCGAAGATGGAGTAATCGGTGATTTGGGCAATGGCTGCGTTGCCGAGTAGGGCAATAAACAGTAAAAGGAATATTTTCTTCATTGTCATTATTAAATTGTTGAGTAGTTAATGTTGATAACTTGTTGAGATAGAATTCGCTGTTTAAAAATTAATCTTCACTCCCGCATTCACTTTCACGCCGTAGTATTCTGCCTGCATGGTACGGTCTTTTGTGCCCTGGTAGTAGCGTAGCGGCTGGTTCAGCAGGTTGTTGGCTTCGGCGTAGAAGGTAGTCTTGAACTTCTTTCCGAAGGTATAGCTGGCGTTTACGTCATATAGTTCACCTTGTCGTAGTAGCGGTCGTAGAAGGTGCTTTCTCCCATTTCGTCGATGAAATCGGAAGCGAAGTTATAGCTCAGGCGCAGATTCAGACCGCCTTTCTCAAAGTATAGGGAAGCATTTGCGGTATGCTCCGGAGAGCCTGGCATGCTCAAGTCTTTCTCATTCTCGCGACCTTCGAAGTTGAAGTCTTCCACACGGGAGTGGGTGTAGGTGTACGTTCCGTAGAAACCTACACATTTCAGAGCGGGAGCAATGAAGCTGAAGTCGCGCTGGTAGGATAACTCTACCCCTACCAGGTTGGCGTTGCCCGCATTCTTGGGTTGGGTGAAGCGGGTGTAGGTGTTACCCTGGTATTCGTAGTTGGTGCTCACCTGGTCTACGATGAAGTCGTCTATCTTCTTGTAGAAGATGCCGGCGCTTATCAGACCGATGCTGCGGAAGTAGTAGTCGGCACTCAAGTCGAAGTTGTAGGAGACGGTAGGTTTCAGCTCCGGGTTTCCGATGGTGATTTCGTTGTCGGAACGTTTGATGTTCACACTGGGCACGAGGGCCGAGTATTTGGGGCGTGACAAGGTTTGGGTAAACGAACCGCGCACTTTGAAGTCATCGTTTACATTCCACTTTACGAGCAGCGACGGCAGGAAGTTGATGTAGCTGTTGCGCTGACGGTCGGTCTTGCTGGTGAGGTCTTCGTCGGCATCGTAGGTGCGTCCCGTATAGGCAAGGTTGGTGTTCTCTATGCGAAGTCCGGTCATCAGTTCCACGTCTTTTGTCAGTTTTTGGTCGAAGCGGAGGTAGCCGGAAGTCACGGTTTCGCGGGCGTTGAAGTTTCCGGCAAGTTCTTCCTGTACCTGCTCTTTCTCAAAGAGGGAAGCGTTGTTCAAGTCTAAAGAGCCGGTGTATTCCTTGCTGGCGTAGATGCCTGCCTGGTATTTGTTGTTGGGCATGAAGTTCTTGTTGGTCTGGTCCACTGTATTTGCTAGGCTGTTCGTCATGAAGGCATCCTCGTCCAGAGGAGAGTATTCGTAGAAGTCCACTTCTTTATCCTTGGTCTTGCGCACTACCTTTGCGCCGAACTTCAGCTTGTTGCCGTTCTTGAAGGGAAGTTTGAAGTTGGCGGAGAACTTCAGGTCCTGCTCCTTGATGTCTTCCTGCTGTTCCGTCAGCTCTTTCAGGCTGAATTCATCGTTCAATGTCATGGTAGAGCCTGTTTTGGGGCTGGCAAAGGGTTGGCGTTCGTCGCTCAGGTCCATGTCGAACTTCTGTTTCTTCAGTTGGAAGTCGATGTAGCGTTCGTTGGGACGTTCTTCGCTGGCTTTGGCATAGCTGGCGTGCCAGTCCATGGAGAGGGCGCCGAAGAGGTGTTCGCCGCCGAGGGCAAAGTCCATGGTGCGCTGGCGTTCCAGGCGGGCGTTACGGTTGTCCGGCGTACCGGCTTTGGTCTGTATGCGTACGGTGGCGTTGCCGTCGGGGTCAAGGTCTTTCAGCGTGGTACGGTAGCGGTTCTCCCAGTCGTTGCGGTTGTTGAAGATGCCTTTGAAGGTCAGTTTGTGGTTGGCATTGATGTCCCAGTCCAGTGCGGCGGAGTAGCTTTGGCGTTCGCGGGTGACGTAGTATTGGCGGATTTGGTAGTCGTTGACGTACGTCTTGCCGTTGTCATCCTGCTCCCATACAAATTCGGTGTCGTAGGAACCGGAAGGTGAGTTCTGATAGGAGGCCGATACAATCAAGCCGAGTTTGTCGTTGAAGAAGCGGTCGCCGTAGGTGAAGCCAAGGTTCAGTTGCGCCTTTTCGCTCACCCAGTTGTAGCCGGTTCCGGCGGTGGCGGCAATGGTACGCTTGTAGGGGGAGTTCTTGGTGACGAGGTTGATGCTGCCGCCGATGGCGTCGCCGTCCATATCGGCGGTTACTACCTTGTTCACTTCGATGGTCTGAATCATGTCTGCCGGAATGAGGTCGAGCTGTACGTTGCGCGTATCGCCTTCGGCAGAGGGAACGCGGTTGCCGTTGATGGTGACGGAGCTGAGGTCGGCACTCGTGCCCCGCACTTGCCCGAAGCGTGCCTCGCCTTGGTCGTACTGCACGTTGATGCCGGAGATGCGTTTAAGGGCGTCACCGATGTTGGAGTCGGGGAACTTGCCTACCTGGTCGGCAGAGACTACATTCGTTAATCCCCATGTTGTTTTTCTGTGAGTTGATGGCACGGCGCTGTCCCTGGAAGGCGCCGCCTACCACCACTTCCTGCAACTCCACGCCTTCGTTCAGTACGACGTCTTTTTCCAGTGTACGGCCTGCGGGGATGGTGATTTTCAGTTCTACGGGAGAGTAGCCCACGTAGCTCACCTTTACTGTATAGGTTCCCGGGTCAAGGTTAGAGAAAGTGTAGAAGCCGTTGACGTCGCTCGTCACGCCAGTGTGTAGTTTCTCGATGTAGATGGATGCGCCCGGGAGGGTTTGTTTAGTAGCGTCGATGATACGTCCGCGTACAGTTCCTTGTTTCGTGACATTTGCTTTTTTCGTCGGCAATGGCCGTATTGACGGTGGCGGTGAATAGGAGTAAGAATAAGAATGCTCTCAAAATCTGTTTCATACTTGTTATTATCTGTTAATAATCTGCCGCAAAAGTAGAGGGTTGCCGTTACGTGGAGGTTGCGGAGCGTTGAAGAACAGATAACGATTCAGTTACAATGAGGTTACATAAATTCTTGGAGGTAGTACCTTTTCGGCGGTATCTCCCTTTGCCGTCATCTGGCAGACTGATGCTAAAGATGCACGAGATGTGCATCTCGGATTGTATGAGATGTACATCTCGAGCAACATGAGATGTACATCTCGTGCAGGGGAAGGTATAGGGGTTGGTGTCTTATCCCGTAGCCTGGCAGCGGATAAGTACCTTCTTCTCGTCTGCCAGAGTAGTGGCAAAGAGATAAGTGCCTCCCCCTTCGGCCAATTTCAGTCGTTTGCGCAGTTCGGCCACGGTGGCGGGGAAGTTGCGCACGGTGAGGTTCGCCTTTTTCTCGGCAGCCAGCATCTCTTTCACTTCTTTCTTGCCGAAGCCGCAGGAGGAGGTAATCCGGAACTTGCGGCCGGGGAAGTCCGGCAGGAAGTGGTCCGAGGTGTAGAGGTGGCTGTTGGGGATGCAGTTTTTCCACCTTATACAATGAGGAGAGGCTGCGGAATGCACCGGCTTTCAGCACGGAGGCATTCGGTTCGTAGAGGTATGATTTCAGTTGAGGGGTGTAGGGGCATGCACGCTCCTTCTCCTGCCGGCGGGTGAAGACGAGGCTTGGGGAGCCGGTACACCGGTGAAGTTGACGCAATGGATGGGGATGTCGTCTGCCGGCACTCCTTCGCCTTGTCCCAGCAAGAGCAGCAGTTCCTTGCATTCGTTGCCCACGGAGACGATGTGTGCCTCTCGTACATGCTTCAAATCGTTCAGGGCAAGGGTGAGGTCGAGCATGGGGGAGAGTTTTTACCAGTACGTGTCTTGCCTTGCGCAGCAGCAGTTCTTCGAGGGGCGGCTATATCGGGTTCGCAGTCGCCGATGGCTACGGTCTTTCCGCCGTGTCCGTCGCGGCGGGCAGGGTCTATGAATATACAGTCCACGGGTTCCATCTCTTGCAGATGGCAGACGCTGTCTGCGTGGCAGACGGAGATGTGGTTCAGGCCGAGGACAGGGAAGTTGTGCGCGGCTATCTGGCAGAGGGTTTCCTGGCGCTCGACGTAAGTGGCATGCCCGAAGCGGGAGGAGAGATAGGCGCAGTCGATGCCGAAACCTCCGGTGAGGTCGGTAAAGGTGCCGGCTGATGCGGGGGTACTGTTCTGCGCGGGATGTTCTTGTTCTGTATGTAGCAGGTTAGTTATAATCTCCGCTTTATACTGTGCCGTTGCTTGGGAGGAGCATTGTTCCAGAGAAAGGTGGGCGGGGTAGAGTATATGCTCGTTCTCGGCCCATGCGGGTATCTTCTCTTTGGCAATCTGCCAGCCGGAAATCTGTGTGATGGCGGCGGGCATGTCTACCGAAGGGTAGCGGCGTGCCTGCAAGGCAAGGCTGCGCACGTCGTCGCGGCGATGCTCGCGGATGAAGCGGAGGGTGTCTTGGGATAAAGGCATGGCTTGGCTTATTTATTCTGATGCAAAGTTATCTCAAAAAGGACAAAGTGGGGCATAAATTCGCAGCTTTCTGTCTGATTATTTTTCAGACAAAGATGACGCTGATAATACAGATTAAGAATATTAAAAATCCGCGTCATCTGCGTCAAAGCGATAGCAAATTTAAGTTTCCGAACAAGCTGGGGGTGAGAGTTAAGGGATGACCCGGTATCGCTCCTTTGCCGTCTGCCTGCTGACGCGGTTGAAGTGCCACCATTCGCTGGGTAGCGGGTGGAATCCGGCTTCTTTCATTACCTGCCGGAGCAGCAGCCGGTTTTCACGTTCTTGTTCCGTCAGCTTGCCTTGTGCCACGAGCACGGCTTCTTCTGTGATGTGGGCTTCCCTGCCCAGATGGTCTACCGGGGTGCCATGGCAGAGGGATTCCTTTATCGTCGAGTATGCTGATGTCCACCGCCAATCCGTAGTTGTGCAGGCCGCCGCCGCGTGAGGGGTTGGAGACATAGATGTATTTGGAGGTTCCTTTCACTACGTTCCACATCTTCTGCTGTACGGACAAGGGGCGCGCTGCGTCGTAGACGATGAGGCTGTAGCCGGGGTACTGTTCTTTCAGCAGGCGTTGTGCCCGCTTCAGGCTTTTCATGGCATCGGGGTGCAGATAGGCTTCTTTCAGGTCTTCGTACAATAGGGTTCCGGTGAAATTGTCGGCACGGGTGTACATCAAGTCAATGGCGATGCTGCTGTCCGCTTCGGCGATGCTGACGAAACCGAGGGAGTCCAGGTAGCGGGCTGTCCGGCTTTTGGCCGGAGCCGGAGGGACGGGTGCCGCTATGGTGTCGGCGTACGGGATGGTGGTCTCCGTATCCGGGTCTTGTGTCTGCTTTGGCGCTTGTTTTCTGCTACAACCGCATAGTGAGCAGCCAAGCAGCAGATATAACAAGTAAAAGAAATATCGTTCCATCTTACAAGGCATTCTTGGCGGTAAGGATTGATTTCATCAAAGCTATGTCCGAACTGACTTCTCCCTGCATCAAGTATTTGTTTTTCCGTTGGCAGGTGGCTTCGTAAATCTCCTTTGCCTTTGCTGTGTCCTTGTCCCGGTAGAGTGCCAGGGCGCAGAGCAGCCGCTGTTTGGAAGACGTCACATCCTTATATTGCCGGATGTAGGTATCCAGCTCATCGGTATATAATTCTTCTGCCCGTGCGGTCCTCTTTGTCACCAATGCGGTGAAGAGCAGCTCGCAAGCGTTTTCCTTTATCAAAAGTCCGATGACTTCGTGCCGGTGGCTCATTATTTTCTCAAATGCATTGTAGGCGGCTTCCCATTCTTCGCAGTCGAGCAGGCGCGAGGCGCTCATCAAGGCTATGGTGACCTGCAGGGCATCTTTGTAGTTGATGTCTTCCGTTTGGCTGAACCATTCGGCAGGCATGTCCTTAGGACGCATGCCCTCTTGCACCAGTGCGTTGATGCGCAGCTGGGTGACCAGTGCTTGCTTGCTCTTGCTGTCCTTGAGAAGCAGGCGCATGTTGTCGGCATCATTGCCGATGCCGCCCATCTTCATGGGGATGCCGTTCATCCCTGCAAGGAGAATGCCAATCAAAGAGAGCATCAGAAGGAAGAATTTCAGCAGGTAAGGCAGCCCGTCTACGGTCAGCAGGGGGAGGAAGGCAAGGATGGCGGTCAGCAGGTTGGCAAGCACTCCACCCAGGTTGTACAAGGTGGTTGGGATATCTTCAAGAGGCCTTTCGGGTGGGGTAAGCAGGCATTGGCCTCCCGTTCCGGCAAGGCTGAAACGCTTGATGCATAATTTCCCGTCTTTCCGTATGAAGGTAAGGTTGAAGATGCGGAAGGAGACGAAGCGGTAGCCGGTTGCCAGTCCGCAGACAAGATGCCCGCCTTCGTGCAGAAGCACTTGCAGGAAGATGGAGAACAGCAGAATCAGTATGGCTAACAAGGAAACTCCTACTGTCTCCAGCATGCCGGTTTCGGCAAACTTGCTGTGTAAACCGTCGAACGAGTCTCCTAAAACCAGGACTCTTACACCTATTATTCCTACAAAGCCGATGCATGCCCCGACCATGAATCCTCCGGCCAATTTAAATACTTTCTTCATCCTGATATCTTGATAAATGTGTTTGCCGGCAAGGTAAAGGATTTTATCTGAAATGCAACAGCTTGCCCCATGTATCATAAAAAGAAAGAGATTGTGATTGCCACAACCTCTTTCCGTCACCTAAACCCACTACGCAGGTTACAGATAGGGAATTATAGTAATATAGATACCCGTAATGATGGCCGAAGTGATTACTCCTGAAATATTAGCCCCCAAGGCATCTCCCAAGATGAAGGAATTGGGGGTTGTCCTTGCTTACTATCTTCTGGGCAACCTTCGCCGTAGTAGGCACGCAGCTCACGGCTGCAATTCCGATGACCGGATTGTAATTGCCCCGCTTGATGAAGTACATGATGTACCCTCCAATGATTCCGCCGATACCGGAGAGCAACAGTGCGCCCATGCCCAATACCAACAATTTAAGAATTTTAGGGTCGAGCAGCAGATGTGCGTCGCAAAGTACGCCCAACAACAGGCCGAGCATGAAAGTAGAACCATACAACAGCGGACCGCTTACAAAATCGTAGATATGCTTCATCCCCGACTCGCGTACTGCCACTCCGAGGAACAAGGAGAAGAACAGCGGTGAGGCAACCGGGAACAGAAAACACAGTACAGCACACAATATAGCCGAGAAAGCCAGTTTTACTTTGGCATCATAGTTTTTGGGCGGCTTCTTGCTCGTCATCTTGATGGCGCGCAGGCGTTTCGGCACCAGCAGCTTCACCAGATAGGGGTAACCGCCATATGTCAGTCCCAGATAGAGATAGGCCCACTACCGTGATGGGTACAAACAGATGTTTGGCCAGGGCCAAGGAGGTGAAAAGCACCATCGGCCCGTCCGCACCTCCTACCATGGCTACGGAAGCGCTTTCTTTCAAGGACAGTCCCAATGCAGATGCGATGGGTACAGTCAGGAAAGTTCCCAATTCGGCACATAGGGCAAGGAATATGCTGGCAAACGGTTTCTGTAGCAGGAAGCCCACGTCGAGCAGGGTACCGATACCCATAAATACGAAGCATGCAATCAATCCGTTGCTGAAGGTCAGGGTGTAGACCGGTTGCAGGAAGTCTATCTGCATGGTGTTCATCAAGTCGTCCGTATCCGAAAGCATCGGGTCCAGAAAGAGATTCCCCAATGTGCCGTCGGGCATGAAAAGGGTGCCGCAATTGATGGCGACCATACCCAGTCCCATGGGAATCATGACCATCGGCTCCAGTACGCCTTTCCATCCCAGGTATATGAGCAGCAGGCCCAGGGCTATTAGAAATACACGGGCAGAGGAGAGTAGCCAGCCGCTTTCCATCATTGTTCCGAATCCTTGGAACAAGGTTGCAAAATCTATATTCTCCATAATTAGTCTTTGTTTTTGGTGTCGTTGTTCTTTTTAGTCTTGTTCTTGTTGTCACGGTGGCTGATGGCATCTTCCAGATACATCATATGGGTATCTTCTGGGTAGAAGTAGTCTACCAGGTTTCTTTTGGAGACACCGTGGCTTACTCCGTGGTAATAGCCTCGAGGCTTTTCGTTTTCACGGTCCACACCCCGGCTGTAGTCTTCGCGCGTGTCGTTGCCGAAGATGTTTCCGTGCATGGAGGGGGTGTGTAGCATCAGTTCCATCTTCTGGCGGAACTTCTTTATGCGGCGCAGGCGGAGTAACTCCTGCTGGTGGGAACTGTAGAAATCGAGTGAATCGGCTGCGCTGGCTATCAGTTTGATGATGAATGCCACAAAGAAACCGATTGCAAAAGTGAGCCCCATCATCTCAAGGGTGGGGAGGAATAAATCGGACATAGTTATGATATTAATGTGATGAAATGGATAATAAAAAAGCGAAAGATGTACATGCAGTACACCTCCGGTAATGGTTTGCAATAAGTCCGATAAAGTCTAAATCAGGATATGCAGCAGTGCATAGATATAGTATCCGCAGGAATAGCGGAGAGCATTGGGATTGAATGAAAGGTTGGCGCTCTCTCCGGCAGACAGATGGCTGGAAAGCAGATGCTCCAGTTGCCCGGCTGGTTTCAGAATTCTCATCTTCAGGAATTTCGGAGAGGCGTGGTTATGTGTGTATAGGCTGTTCGGACACAACGCTTCGTTGGTCCAGCAGTCGGTATTTTCGTCATTGAATAGTGAACGGTGGGTGGCTGTGTACGATGCGCACTGTGTGTAGGCGGTAAAGGAGCATTCGGAGGCCGGACTTCCGACAACTATTCCCGCCGGACTCCCGGTAGTATTCCGTGAGTCTGGCTGTTCCTCCTGGGAGATGGCAGTCAAACCCAGACAGAGGAAGGTAAACATAAGTATGTAATACAGATGTTTCATCATAGCAAGATAAAGGAACAAATAACTTTGGACAAAGTTATATATTCCGCTGTATTTTAAGATTAATTGTCTTTTTCCTCTGCAGGAAGTATTCTGAAGGACTGGTTGCGGCATTTATATGCCCAACCGTTCCTTCAGTAACCGGTATCTGGAGAGGCTTACCCGTAGCTTGACGCCACTTTTTTAACGTCACTTGGTAGGTCTCTTTTCCATACTGTTCTACTCGTGATATCTGGGTTACGTTGACAATGCTCGAGCGGTGGATGCGGACAAAGTTATCTGCTGGCAAATGTGTCTCGAAGTTTTTTCATGGTCTGTTCCTTGATGTACTCTCCGTCGGATGTCACCAGGGTTGCGTAGTCCCCACAAGCCTGGATGTATAATAGGTCTTCCACTTTTGATGATGTGAATCCGGGAGCCGTCTTTTACCGTGATCCGGTCAATACTTTCTTCTTGTGGCAGGGGAGCGGCCTTTTCTGCCTCGGGGGCGGTGAAATCTTCTGTTTGTAATGAAGTGTCTGCCACAATCTGCAGATGATACCACAAAAGGATAGCTGTCCAGGCAGGAATACCGAACAAGAGGCGGAAAGGAATGCTTGTTTGGCAGGTGTGCCTTGCCAGCGTTTGTCTTCACATCCGCCGCAAAAGCAGCTGCATTCTATGCGTACTTGCCAGTCGGCGGGTATGTGCAGTTCCACTCCTCCCCAACTGCAGTCCAGGTCTATGTAGGTTTCTCCGGGTGCTATGTTCCTCTTGCTCTCCCATTCTCTTGTTCATCATCCGTTGTACCATCTTGGCACAGCGATGCACTGTCCTTTGGTGTGTCCAGTTTCTCCTATGGTGATGTCTGAGAAAGAAGATGCCGATGAGGATAAGGGCCAAGGGCCACAGCATGGCTTGGAAATTGCCGGGGAATAGCAATAAGCCTGAAAGGATAAAGAGCGAGGCGGTCAGCACTTTGCCGGAGCCTGCATAGGATGGGAATCGGTGAATCCGGAGTTATCTGTTCCTCCACCAATACCAGATGAAGCGTAGCCCGGTGCCGAGAAGCGCGAGAGAAAGTCCGGTATAGAACACTGCGATGAAGGAGTCGGGCAGAAGGTGGCAGGTACGTATTACAATTCCCATTGCAATCATGCCTATCATGACAATCCATCCTTTTACGTCGAAAAAGGAAAAGGGGCAGTGCTTCCCTTTCTTCTGTGAGATACGGAGAGTATGTTTCTTGTATAGCCTATGGAAAATAATGCCGAAGAACAGAAGGAATACCAGGCTGGCTTCGCAGACTTTGAATAGCCAATAATGTCCGTCATCTATCCAGCAGGTCAGGCCTATACGCAGAATATTGACTCCTGCCAATGACCATATGGTTCCGGCAGTTATGAGCAGTGTATTTGGAGATACTCCGTATTTCATGATGAAGGTTGTTTTATTACACAAATACCGGGCTTGTATAGCGGAGTCCAAAAATTAAAAGAGGCTCTATTCTATTAAGAATGAGCCTCTTGTTTGTGGACCAGCCTGGGCTTGAACCAGGGACCTCCAGATTATGAGTCTTTTTGAGTAATATTTCATAAAATTCCGTGTAGTATAAAAGTATTGATTTACAACATATAATGTATTTGGCAGTTTGCAAGGAAATACATATATTTGCAGTAGTTTGCTCCCGAAAAGGTCACCTCAAGGTCACCGAAACGAGTAAAGTTTGGCTTATAAATTAACGTATTATGAAGAAAGAAGGAATTGATAAGGTCACCGAAATGGTGAATAAGGAGGTAAAATCC
>ENA-OQBW01000072-OQBW01000072.1-human-gut-metagenome-genome-assembly--contig:-NODE-72-length-12969-cov-0.897524_pt1 | contig 12969 bp, 15 predicted proteins | sample MGYA00242752_ERZ504565 | MGnify/ENA primary metagenome ERZ504565 (study PRJEB26092, sample SAMD00036268) | human gut metagenome | host: Homo sapiens | study: EMG produced TPA metagenomics assembly of... | reverse complement strand
TTTTTCCATAGGCATTTTCTCTTTTTAAAGGTTTATAACTTTATATTATCTCTTGTTTTTCTATTTGTTTGCCAAGTCCAGACGGAACTTGGAATTCAGTCAGATAGTATCTTATTATTAGTCTGTTATCGTCTTGTTTTGACTAAAACGCGGTTGCGTTGGAAAAGTGGGAATACTTTGTTGGATGATTGAGGATATGAGCAAAAGGGAGATGTATGGCCAGTAAAATGATTTTTTCTTGAAATAGCCTTGGAAAGATTAAAAAAAGCTATATATTTGTATTCAATTCTAAAACTAACTACACTATGAAACTAATTGCAGAAAGTGGTTCTACGAGAACAGAATGGGCGCTGGTTGAAGATAATCGTCTGATACAGCGAGCCTTCACAGAGGGCTTAAATCCTTTCTTTCAAACGAGAAGAGAGATTAGCCGAAGTGTGCGGTTAGGATTACCCGAGCATTTTTTCAAAAGGAAATTGGAACAAGTCTATTATTATGGTGCCGGATGTACTTCTTATGAAAAGAAAAATGTATTGGGAGCTTCATTGGTAGCACAATTCAAAACTCCAATTCAGGTAGAGAGTGATTTGCTGGCAGCTGCACGTGGCTTGTTCAAATGCGAGGCCGGCATTGCTTGTATTTTGGGAACCGGCTCAAACTCATGTTTTTATGATGGGAAAATCGTTGTAAAGAATGTCCGGGCAGGAGGTTACATCCTGGGGGGATGAGGGTAGTGGTGCTGTATTGGGCAAAATGTTTTTGTCTGATGTACTGAAAGGTTTGGCTCCTAAAGATGTAACGGCGGATTTCTTTGAGAAGTTCCGTATAAGTCCGAATGAGGTTATGGAATCTGTGTATAACCGCCCGTTCCCCAATCGCTTTTTGTCTACTATATCTTATTTTTGGCTGATTATACCAATGATGACTATGTATTTGAGCTGATTACCGGTAATCTGAGAAATTTCTTTACTCGTAATGTCTGCCAATATGACTACAAAAATTATCCTATTCGTTTTGTGGGTTCATTGGCTTACAGCTACGCGACCATTTTGCGGGAAGTTGCCCGTGAATTTGGCATCGAACTGGAAATCATTGAAGAAACACCAATGAATGGCCTGATTGAATTCCATTCTTTAAATATAGAAGAACCTTAAATTCTTTATATAATAAGGTGTATAACCTCCTTTTTGCAAATGTATAAATATAAAGTTAAATAAATGCAAAGGAATGTTCTTGATATTAAATAATAATGTATCTTTGTTAGGACGAAATGAATGAATCATTTCTCACCTTTGTTAATAACGAGTTTTTTATCTCTAAAACAACCAATAGAGTTAAGTAATTAACAAGATTTTAACCTTGTATAATATATAACTAAGTTCCGTCTGGACTTGGCAAACAAATAGAAAAACAAGAGATAATATAAAGTTATAAACCTTTAAAAAGAGAAAATGCCTATGGAAAAAGAAACAATCCTGCAAGTTGAATAGTCTCACTATTCGGTCCTTATTACCCTTACCCTAAATTTAAGAAGTATTTAATTAACAACAAATCATCAATCATTTATGAATGAAGATCACAAAAAACGAGGACTAACACATAGCAAACTCCTCACAGCAGTGGCAATCAGCTCACTGTTATTAAGCAGCGGCAACGTGATGGCTGCACAAGCCAATCCTGATAATTCGCTTGGCGTAACAGAACAATTACAAGCTATCACTATCAGCGGTTTAGTTATCGATGCAGCCGGCGAACCGATTATCGGTGCCAGCGTAGTAGAAAAAGGGACTACCAACGGCGGAATTACCGACTTAGACGGTAAGTTTACATTGACCATAACACCGGGAGCAACACTAAAAATATCATTTGTGGGCTATCAGACACAAGAAGTGAAGGCAGCCAAAACGATGAGAATAACTCTGAAAGAAGATACCGAGATGCTGGATGAAGTAGTAGTAGTAGGCTACGGTGTACAAAAGAAGGCTAACTTGACAGGAGCAGTTTCTACAGTGGACTTAAACAAGACAATGGCAGGTCGTCCACAACAAGATGTAGCCAAAGCATTGCAAGGGGCTGTTCCGGGACTAAGCATTCTCACCACAAGTGGTGCCATCGACGAGACAGCCTCCATGCGTATACGTGGTTTGGGGACATTGAGTAATGGAGAAGTCAGCAATCCACTCATTGTAGTGGACGGCGTTCCGATGGATGACATTTCTTTCCTCGATACGCAAGACATCGAAAATATTTCCGTACTGAAGGACGCTTCCGCTTCCTCCATTTATGGAACGCGCGCCGCTTTCGGTGTGATTCTAATCAATACCAAGAGCGCAAAGCCTAGCGAAAAGGTTACCATCAATTACAGCAACAATTTTGCATGGGATCAAGCTACTTACCTGCCGGACTATCCCGATGTACCCACACAATTAAAGATGGGTATCGAAGCCAGTATGAACGGTGGTGCCGGTATGCCTGAATTGTTCGGTATGTATTTCGACAAATTGTTACCTTACGCCGAAAAGTGGCAGCAACAGAACGGCGGCAAGACCCGGCTACCGTCCTATGAACCTCTACCAAAGCGATAGTAACGTGGGTGACTATATCGTATTGGACGGCACTCCTTTTTATTATGCTGACTGGGATGTACAGGACATCTACTTCAACAAAGCTGCTCCTTCCATGAGCCACAATGTTTCTATACAAGGAACATCTGGTAAGACCAATTACTACCTATCTTTCGGCTACAACGAAAAGCAAGGACAGATGAAGATTCACCCGGACGAACTAAAAAAGTACAATGCCTCAGTCAATGTCACCACTAATGTTTACGACTGGCTACAGGTGGGTGCACGCATCAACTATAGTCGTAAGAACTATAAACGCCCGGACACATGGGCCAACACCTACCAATATTTGTGGCGTTGGGGTTCTTATTTCATTCCTTCGGGCACAATCGACGGCTATGACACACGCGTCATGGCCATGCAGAAGCAAGCTGCCGATCGTGAAGTGACAACAGACCTGACCCGTATGAACACCTTCTTGAAAGCTGAAATCGTTAAAGGACTGACCCTTAATGCAGACTTTACATATGCCATTCAGAATATGAACAGCGGTTCGCAGGACAACTCCGTTTACGGCATCAATTGGAGCGGGAAACCGGTACCCTCTTACATCGTCACTAAAGGCAATAGCGGCATCTGGAGAGACTTTTCCAAACAGAACACATGGACGGCCAACGCATACGTAAACTATACCAAAACATTTGCCAAAAAACACAACCTGAATGTAATGGCAGGTGTCAACGCAGAAGAAGAGGAATACAAATATCTGTATGGTACCCGCAATGTGATGTACGATCAAGAGGGATACCCCGAACTGAATATGGCTGGCAAGGATGGACAAGATTTGAGTTGGAATCATACATCCCGCGCTTCTGCCGGTTATTTCGGCCGTATCAATTATGACTACAAAGGCATTTATTTATTGGAACTGAACGGACGTTACGACGGTTCTTCCCGTTTCCCCCATACCGACCAGTGGGCCTTCTTCCCTTCTGCATCCATCGGCTACCGCTTCTCCGAAGAAGCCTACTTCGCCCCACTGAAACATATTGTCAGCAATGGTAAGTTGCGTGCTTCTTTTGGCGAAATCGGCAACGAGGCTGTGGGCGACTACATGTTCGAACAATTAATAAGCCAACGGTTGAACAATAAAAGTACCGGCTATATCTATTGGATTGAAAACAATAATGCCAACGCTAATCTCCTGACCATGTATAACATGCCGGATTTGGTATCAAGTACTTTGACCTGGGAGCGTATCCGCACCCTCAATATAGGTCTTGACCTGGGTCTCTTGAATGACGAACTGACTATAGGTTTCGACTGGTTCCAACGTGAGAATCGTGACATGCTGGCACCGGCACAAGTATTGCCGAACACTCTGGGTGCTTCTGCTCCTTATGAAAATGCCGGTACCTTACGTACACGTGGATGGGAGTTGAACTTGAACTGGCGCCATACCTTCGGCGACTTCGACGTATATGCCAACTTCAACATCGGTGACTCCAAGACTAAAGTAACAAAGTGGGACAATGATTCCAAACTGCTCAGCACCTATTACACCGGTAAAACCTACGGTGACATTTTCGGTTTTGAAACCGACCGTTACTTCGAGGAAAAAGACTTCACCAGCCAAAATGCAGACGGCTCATGGAATTATGCAAACGGCATTGCAAGCCAGGCAGGACTGGAATCCGGTAATTTCCATTACGGCCCGGGAGACGTCAAGTTCAAGGATTTAGACGGCAATGGCAAGATTGACGGTGGAAAAGGCACAGCAGACGACCACGGCGATTTGAAAGTCATCGGAAACTCTATGCCACGCTACGAATACAGCTTCCATTTAGGCGGAGCGTGGAAAGGTATCGACCTTGACCTCTACTTCCAAGGTGTAGGCAAACGTGAGGACTGGACGACTTCTTCCCTAAACCTTCCCGCCATGGTACATGCCGACGTAGCCATCTATTCCCACCAAACAAGCTATAACAAAGTGCTTTGGAATTCCGACTATACCGCCATTACCGGTTATGAGGTAAATCAAGGCAACCGTTATCCACGTCTTTATCGTGGTACAAATAATAGTGGAGGTACCGTATCCGGTATAGCTAACGGCTGCAACAACTACTATCCCCAATCCCGCTATTTGACAGACATGTCCTATCTTCGTCTGAAGAACGTAACTGTGGGATATACCCTTCCGAAAGAGTGGACACGCAAAGCCTACATTGAGAAAGCACGTATCTACTTCAGTGGCAGCAACCTCTTTCTGCTCCACAAAGGGAATGACCTTCCAGTCGACCCCGAAATCAGTACAGGCAATGGACTTACAGCTGGTGGATGGGGACGTATAGCTCCTATTACACGCACATTCTCATTTGGAGTCCAGGTAACATTATAACAACCTCAAAAACTTAAGAACAATGAAGAAATTATTTATATATGGGGTCACAGCGCTGGCGATGTTAACCGGTTGCAACGATTTGCTGGACAAATCCCCCTTGGATACCTTCACGAATACTCCGGCATACTGGAGCAACACCGATAATTTGGATAATCAGTGCAATACTTTTTATAACAACTTTACCGGCTTTGGCAACGGAGCCAGTGGAGGATGGTTCTACTTCAAAACAATAAGCGATGACCAGGTAGATGCAGAAAGCCATAACTGGACTTACACTAACGTGGTCGCATCTTCCACAAACTGGTCAGCCCCTTTCACAGAAATCCGACGCGCCAACTATATCATTGCCGGTGTACAGTCTTCCTCTCTTGATGAAGCAACAAAGGCCCACTATGAAGGTCTTGCACGCATGAACCGTGCGTGGGAATACTATCAGTTGGTCCGTATGTACGGCGATGTTCAATGGATAGACAAAGTTATCGACCCAGCCGACAACGAAGCCCTCTACGGACCACGCACCGACCGGGATGAAGTGATGGACCATGTGCTGGCAGACATCAATTATGCGTGCGAACACATTACCGCAAACAGCAATCGGCAACGTTTCAGCACCGACATGGCATATGCCATGAAAGCAGACATCACCTTATATGAAGGTACATACTGCAAATATCGCACTCAAGCAGAGAATGGCAAAGCCGCTGATGAGAGCCGCGCCAACAAATACTTGCAAGAATGTGTATCAGCCTGCGAATATCTTATGGCCAAAAAACTACTCTCTAAGTAACAGTTACAAAGCCAACTATAATTCTGTCAGCCTGGCAAGCAATCCGGAAATGATTTTCTACAAGCCTTATGCACAAAGTTCGTTAAGGCACTCCACCATTGACTACACAATCAATACAAGTGGTACGCACGGCATTTCAAAGGACGCATTCGACAGTTTCCTTTTCCTTGATGGAAAACCGTTGGCAACAACCTCGAAAAACAAGGACGATGCAGCCGTATTGGATGCAGACAAAAATTACTCTATAAGAGAGGTTTTGGCCGTACGCGACAAGCGCCTGTCCGAAATTCTTGACCCGGTACTTTCTTTCAGAGGCCACGCCTACAGCCGTGCCGGTGTAGCAGCCTTCACCACATCGACCGGTTATGGCATCGCCAAGTATGATAACCCCGAAGAATTGAGTGTTAGCGACCGAAACAACATCGGCTACCAATACACCGACTGCCCGCTCTATTGGATTTCAGTTATTTATCTGAACTTTGCAGAAGCCAAAGCCGAAATGGGTTCTCTCACACAAGACGATCTCAACAACTCCATAAACAAGCTTCAGGCTCGTGCCGGCCTGCCGGCTATGACAACTACTCCAGATGCCGATCCTGCCAATAATATGGGAGTAAGCAATCTGATTTGGGAGATACGCCGCTGTCGCCGTTGCGAACTGATTATGGATAACTGGTACCGATATTGGGATTTAATCCGTTGGCACCAGCTCGACAAATTGGATTCAACCAAGTACCCGAACACCATGTTGGGCGCCAACGTAAGCAATGTGCCTGACTGTGAAGAAGCGACCAAGAACGGATATATAGATGCCTCCGATGCACAAATCCGTACTTATGAAGCCAAACATTATTTCTACCCGATTCCAACTACACAGTTGACCCTGAATAAAAACATGAAGCAGAATCCGGGTTGGTAATCAACTAAAAACAGCATATCGCGCTGTACCTCGTTTGGATTTAATTAAAGCGTTCATACATTCCATGTATCTAAATACAAATGTATGGACGCTTTTGTTATTCCCTTTAAAAGGTGTATAGAAACACGAATAGCACCTTCTAAAAGGAACCATAAATCAATATCATATACTTTCCCTTCGTTCATAACATACTAACAAGAAACATATCATGAAAAAGAAGAACATATTTTTCGTACTACTAATCTGCTTCATCAATAGTAGTTGCAACAAAGAAGAACAAACAGACGAGTTACAAGATAAGGATTTCTATTCTGATGTCACAACACGTGCTTCCTACATAAGCGGTACTATTACGGGCGAAATGAACCCCTATGTTAGTGATGGTTACTACACTTATGATTTAAGTATTCCTATACAAAAACAATCTGTAGGTATAAGAATTTCAGCAGTCGGTGGAGAAGCACGATTCAAAACAAACTACCAAGAACGATTCGAGAGTACATGGGTAACCCAAATTCCAGCAGGAAAAAACCATTTTCCAATAAATGTATTATGGACTAAAGCAGGTAGTAATTCTACCCTGATGGTACGTCCTGAAAAAAGTACAATCGAACTTACCGCAGATCTAAGAAACATCAATGTCAAAATGAAACCTATGCCAATCAATGCCCCCTTCAACATTTGAATTGGGGAGATACGATAACACTTTGGTGCAATTATTCCATAAACAAAGATACGGGCATAAAAGTGGACTTACGATAAAAATCTATTCGCTGAAGTCTCTCAAAGTGCATCTGTCACACAAAGTAGATTCCAAATAAATTTGAAATCAAAGCAAGCCTTCAAGAACAGCGATGTCGGAGTAGAAGTCCATGATTTCTACATAAATTCTATCGGAGCAAAAGAGTATTTCATGGCTCGGAAAAGCAATATCAGTTTTCCCAATATGGGTCCTCAAATAGATGGCTACAGAAATATTGAACAATATAAAGAATACATATATTCCATCAATGACAGCAAGGCACATACATTTATTGGACCGGGAAGAATATTAAGATAGTAAGTGGTCAGAACAGCTCTACGGTAACAATCGTACCGACACAACCCGGTAACGCAAGTGTCAAAGTGAGCTACAAATATAAAAATCAAACCGATAATTTTACCAATGAGCTACCTTTGAGTGTATCTAAGACATCAATGCAACTGATTGGCCCTGACGTAATCTGTGACAACGGGACATTCAGTATCAAGAATTTTCCCACAAAAGCAACAGTGGATTGGATTGTTGGCAACGATTTATATTCGCAATTAAATCAGGCATCACCTGCTATCACCCTGAATAATTTAGGGACACCCGGAGGCAGTTCCATTTATACGACCTTAACCGCAATAGTACACACAAAGGAATACACTGTTCAGTTTTCCAAACCAATTACTTTCAATGTATCAGGAATACAAGAAAATGACCATGACATTATATATGGCTATCTGTCACAAAGCGGAGGTGAATGCGGATTGAATCCTATTCCTGAAGGTGCGCATGATTTTCATTGGAGTGTTGACTGCGATTGGGAGGTAGACATGCAAGGATATTATTTCACTACTTTCAGCAGTCGGAACAGTCATGAAATTGAACGAGTTTGCGTAACGGTTGATTTCATAAATGCATGTGGAACCAGAACATACATATATAACTATTTCGACATCGGCTCAACAAATTCAGGAACTTATTCCACACCTAAAAACAGCCTTTCTCCAAAATAGCCCCAGACAGCTTTCACGAAAAAAGCCCCCCATCCATTTGCTCGTTACACAAAAGAAGCTTATATTTGCTTACTTAAAAACAGACAGCTATCATGGTACAGCAAGACATACGATGGATACAGCGTTTTGAATATACCCACGAACTGGCCTGGAAAGTGATGAAGGACTATGCAGAATATCAGGGGTATACCGACATCCGCAGCTCCCGTGATGCCATACGCAAAGCCCTTGAAATGGGATTGATTGATGACAAGCAATGGACGGAGACTATAGAAGCCCGAAATCTGACATCGCACAATCATGACAACGATGTAGTCTCTGAAGAGAAAATGCAATCCTTGAATACACCATCCTTATTCGATTGAGCTATGTACGGATTGACCGACAATGAACTGGAAAAGCTATGCAATCTCTTCCGGAAACATGAAGAAATAGAGCAGGCTGTTTTGTACGGCTCACGAGCCAAAGGAAATTTCAAGCCTTTTTCCGACATAGACATCACGCTGATGGGAGACAGACTTACGTATAATACTTTAAGTAGCCTTTCCGATGAAATAGACGACCTGCTTTTGCCTTACAGCGTAGACCTTTCCATCTATGGCAAATTAAAGAATGCCGACCTTTTGGAACATATACACCGTATGGGAATACCCATATTCAGCCGCCCATCAAACTAAACTAAATTTCACACATCCACCCTCACCACCCTCACCTTTCGCACGCATCGCCCTATTCATCGGCATTCAAGAGGTGGGTGAGAGCAAATTTAAAAAAGTGAGGGCAAAAATTTGCCCTCACCACAAGATTTCTTCGTTCAAAGTTATAAGTCACTCATTCTTACCGTAATATCCTGAAACGGGTACATAAATCGGTTGCAGCATTGTTCCCTCATTCTTCAACTTTCCTTCGGTGCGCAGCCGACGGATATGCCGCATGGCAGTAGTACGCATCATGCCGCAAACGCTTTGAAAGTCATTCCGTGTCATAAAAGGGCGAGTGGCGAAATAGTTGGTCAGCCGACGGTCTATCTCTTTATCCGTCAGTTTAGCCGAATGCTCGTTTGCCTTCAAAGCCTTTGCCTTGATGGTACCAATTTCATTTTTCAGTTTCTGGTCGGCACGAAATTTCACACCCGCCATCTTCACCTTCGTCAACTTACGCTTGGTAGCAGCCACTACCGGTTCGATCGTGGTGAGCGACACGCGAAAGTAGCCGATGCCGTCGAGATGCACCTGCCTTCCTTCGGCAAGTTCCCTGCCCATGACGTGCGACACAGCATCGAGCACAGCCGTCACATCGGTTTCTGTCAATGAGCAACGTGCCTGGATGTCCCGCCGCAATTCATCGGTAGACCTGCTCCCATTTAGGCGGAGACGGGGATGAAGGATTTTATCTTCCGGAGATTTGTCGTACGAGTCCGGATTCTCGTACCAATCAAACAAAATAGCCATAGTTCAAACTGCGTTAAAGGGTTACATTATACGATAAAGCACTGCACGGAACACGTGCGAAGTACGTACGCAGTCTGTTGAAGTACAAAGGTTATATCACAGCCCAGCCCGTGAGCAGAACCGTTCACTGTAGTGAGCTGCTCCGTTCACTAATATGAACAAGAAAGACCACTTTAGTGGACTGTTCATAAACTCTGGTGTAAAAGTAGACAAAACTATGGGGATAAGCAAAAGAAACGAACACCTTTTATAAAAGAAACATATAGGCATTCCACCCCAAAAAAGAAGCCAATCGGAAAATAATCCTTGAAAAGCTTGTATCCCCCCCCTTTCCCGGCGTATCTTTACAAGAATATTACATACACGATAAAGAATGAAAATCACACTGATCAGAGAGGAACGCGAAAGCGGAAAAGAGGCCGTCAGCACACAAGAAACGGACATGTTGATGGAAAAGCTGAAAACAGAGAACAAGACCGGATACATTACGGAGCTGCGTAGCATCATCCCGCATTTGAAAGGGACCAACGCCCGATATGAGCATATCGACAGACTGCCGCGTCTCTATCCCGCCGTAGAAATGACCCGCACCAAAGCAGGAGAACATCGGATAAAGACCTACAACGGGCTGATACTACTGGAAGTAAACAATCTGGCCGGGGTGGCCGAAGCCGAACTGGTGAAACAACAAGCCGCCCTGCTGCCGCAAACCTTTGCCGCCTTCTGTGGCTCCAGCGGACGAAGCGCCAAAATATGGGTACGCTTCACCCTGCCCGACGGAGGGCTTCCAAAGAATGAAGACGATATCGCCTTATTCCACGCCCACGCCTACCGCCTGGCAGTGAAGTGCTACCAACCCCTTCTCCCCTTTCCCCATCGACCCGTCCAGGCTCCTTCACTCCTACAAAGCTGCCGGATGACCGTGGACGAACAGCCCTATTATAGCCCCACCGCCGTGGCCTTCTGCCTGGAACAGCCCTGCGCCCTGCCCTCGGAAGACAACTACCGCCAACGGAAACAGCAGGAAAGCAATCCGTTGCTGAGAATGACTCCCGGCTACGAAGTGGCGGACACATGCAACCTGCTCTTCGAGGCCGCCCTCGACCGCGCCTTCCGCGATTTGGACAACTGGCGACGGGGCGACGACCTGCGCCCGCTGCTGTCCCGCCTTGCCGAACATTGCTTCAAAGCCGGCATTCCTGAAGAAGAAGCGGTGCGCCAGACACTGATGCACTACTACCGGGAGGCAGACGAACCCCTTGTACGCCTGACGCTGCATAACCTTTACGGGGAATTGAAAGGCTTCGGCACCCGCAGCAGCCTAAACAAAGACCAGGAAACAGCTTTCCGGCTGGAGGAGTTCATGAAACGCCGCTACGAATTCCGCTACAACACCGTGCTTGGCGACTTGGAATACCGACAGCGCGACTCCATCCACTTCTACTTCCAGCCTGCCGACCAGCGCGTACGCAGCAGCATCGCCATGAAGGCACTGAAAGAGGGAGTACGTGTGTGGGACCGCGACATCACCCGCTTCCTGTCTTCGGACTACGTGCCGCTATACAACCCCATCGAAGAATATCTCTATAACACCGGACGCTGGGACGGCAAAGACCGCATCCGCGCGATTGGCCGACCTCGTGCCCTGCCACAATCCCCACTGGAGGGAACTGTTCTACCGGTGGTTTCTTGGCATGGTGGCACATTGGCGGGGAATCGACAAACAGCACGGCAACAACACCTCGCCCCTGCTCGTAGGTCCGCAAGGTTACCGCAAAAGTACTTTCTGCCGCATCCTATTGCCACCGGAACTGCGTTTCGGCTACACCGACAGTATCGACTTCAAGAGCAAGCAGGAAGCAGAGCGCAGCCTTGGCCGCTTTTTTCTGATTAACATCGACGAATTCGACCAGATAAACGCCAATCAGCAAGGCTTCTTGAAGCACCTCCTGCAAAAACCGGTTGCCAACCTGCGAAAGCCCTACGGTAGCACTATTCAGGAAATGCGCCGCTATGCCTCCTTCATCGGGACCAGCAATCTGAAAGACCTGCTGACCGACCCGTCGGGAAGTCGCCGTTTCATCTGCATCGAAGTGACCGGTCCTATCCAGACAAACGTCACTATCAATTATCACCAGCTCTATGCCCAAGCCATGCACGACATCATGAAGGGTGAACGCTACTGGCTGGACGACACTGACGAAGCAATCGTAAAGGAGTACAACCGGGAATTCGAGCGGGTAGACCCATTGGAAGAACTTTTCCTTTGCCATTTCCGTGGCGCGGAGGAGAGCGAAGAAGGCGAATGGCTCACAGCCATGCAGATTTTCAACGACCTGCAACAGAAAACGAGGGATAAGTTGGCCATCAACCGGATAGCAGCTTTCGGACGCACGCTCCGCAAGCTGGACATCCTCAACAAGAAATCGAACCGGGGAACACTTTATCATCTGGTAAGAATAGAAGAATGAACCGGCACTCCCACCGATTGTACCAAAGTGAGGGCAAACTTGGCCCTCACTCTTTTATAAAAAGTATTTCCGTACGCAGCTGATGCAGTTCAACCATTATTTAATAAGGTGAACAGTTGACTATTTGCAAATTATGATTGATAATACTAAAAATACCCAAAATAAGTGTTTTTGATATTAAAAATAAAACGTATCTTTGTTGCAAACAACGTCCTCCTTAATAATACTATTATGAAGAAACTGCTGCTTTTAGCCTTTGTGCTATGTAGTTCTTTACTGTGCCGGGCACAAGAAGAACGAGTTATTTTAGGTGATGAACAGACTTCCGAGTATTTTCCAATCCTAAAAGATAAAACGAATTGCCATATTCTCCAATCATACAGGAATGATAGGAGACAAGCATCTGTTGGATATTCTGCTGGAAAACAAGTTCAATGTGGTAGCCATTTTCTCCCCTGAACACGGTTTCAGAGGAGATGCCGACGCAGGCGAACATGTGTCCAGCTCGGTAGACAAGAAGACCGGAGTACCTATCTCTCGCTGTACGACGGGAAATCCGGAAAACCAAGGCGAAGCAACATCCATGGCGCAACGTTCGATATCCATTGGTGG
>ENA-OQBW01000071-OQBW01000071.1-human-gut-metagenome-genome-assembly--contig:-NODE-71-length-13075-cov-1.027031_pt1 | contig 13075 bp, 9 predicted proteins | sample MGYA00242752_ERZ504565 | MGnify/ENA primary metagenome ERZ504565 (study PRJEB26092, sample SAMD00036268) | human gut metagenome | host: Homo sapiens | study: EMG produced TPA metagenomics assembly of the... | reverse complement strand
CTTTGGCAAAACTTTGCCATGCCTATGGCAAAAGTTTGCCAAACGCGGTGGCAAAGATCTTGCCAATAAGGTGGCAAAAAACTTGTCAACTTGTTGGCAAGAAGAGCAAAATACAGTTTCACGATTTTCATTCCCCATCAGCGCTTCATAAACTCCTTGCGTTCCTCCTCCGGGAACTTCTCTATCGCATAACGCAACATCGTTCGCGGCATCGTCCTGCAATGCTTCTCCAAGAATTGCACCAGCAAGTCCTTGTCCCGCTTACCCATCTCCCGGAGCATCCATCCTACCGCCTTTTGCATAAGTCATGCTTATGATGGAGCAGCCGTTCCGAAAGGGCTAATATATCGATGAAATCACCATTTTTGATAAGTGTATAGGTAGATACCACGGCAATGCGCTGGTTCCAAAGCAGCGGACTATCCGCCAGCCGGTAGAGGTCTTTGCGAGGTTTGTCTTTCAGATATTCACCCACAATGCCGGGGGCAGACAAATCGACCAAATCCCAATTATTGATACGGGCTGTCTGCGAAAGGTAAAAGTCATAAATCTCCTTTTTCCCCTTTTCATCACTCTTTTTGAACCGCTCCACCAACATCAACAAGGCACAAAGGCGACACTCGTGCCATTCACTCTGAAGCAAGGCTGCCATTACCCCAAAAGGTTCGTGCTTGTGCTGCTTTGCCACCTGCCGGGTGTTGGGTACCACCACTCCCAGAAACTTATCCCCCTCGCCATACTGCCCCTTTCCGGTCTTGAAGAAACGGGGAAGATACTCCCTTTTCACCGGGTCGATATACGCCTCTAACTCCTGCTGAATCAATTCTGCTCTCTGCATTCTCTTTTCTTTTATAAAAAAACACCAATCACACGAACTCTGCAAATATACTCTTTACATCATAAAACGTAAAGAAGATTTGCATAATTCGTGTAATTGGCGTTCTGCCAGCAAGAATTGGCATTCTCTAAAAAGAATGTACTAATGCCTACTTGCATACAGAGAACTTATAAATACATTGAGTGTGATACTTCTCACCGGGACGTAACACAGCCGACGGCCATTCCGGTTTATTCGGCGTATCGGGATATTTATCCGTTTCCAGACAAACTGCCGCACGGAAGTTGTAGACAATTCCCTTTTTACCGGTTACTGTTCCATCGAGGAAGTTTCCGCAATAAACCTGAATACCCGGTTCATCAGTAAATACATCCAATATGATTCCCGTAGCAGGAGACTCAAGCGTTGCACATGGCCGCGTCATGTCACCTTTCGTATTGAGAACCCAGTTATGGTCGATACCGTTTCCATTCTTCAACTGTTCAAAATCCCGATTGATACGGCTACCGATAGTTACCGGTGTCCTGAAATCCATAGGTGTACCAGTAACAGAAGCCAACTCACCATTTGTCATAAAAGTACTGTCCACCGGAGTATAGTAGTCCGCATCTACTGTCAGCAGATAATCGAAATTATCCTCGATAGGATTGCCGTCCAGGTTGAAATAAGAATGATTGGTCATGTTTACAATTGTCGGCTTATCCGTTTCAGCGTTATATTCAATGTGGATGGCATTGTCATCCGTTAACTTCATAACCACCTTGCAACTCAGATTACCGGGAAACCCTTCTTCCCCATCTTTCGCCAGATAAGTAAGTTCCAGCTCCCGGTCACTTTTCTGTACACCGTCAAAAACTCGACACTGAAATCCCTTAGGACCACCGTGCAAGCAATGCCCATAATTATTTTGAGGCAACTGATACTGTACGCCGTCCAGTGTGAAACGTCCTTGATTGATACGGTTGGCATAGCGCCCGATAGTTGCACCGAAGTCAGAAGGATATTTTTATATAATCCTGTATGGAATCGAACCCTAACACAACGTCACGCATCGTTCCCTCCTTATCAGGGACCATGACCGATACGATACGGCCTCCGAAGTTTGTGATACAAACCTCCATGTTATTCTTGTTTTTCAGTACAAACAAATCTGTCCTCTTACCATCCACCTCAGTCTGGAAATCACTCTGCTTCAAACCGGAGGCTGTCAATTCACTCTGTTTCCGGGTGGTGGTACATGCAACCATCACAATGGCGCATGTCCAAAGAATAAACTTTTTCATCATGTTCTATTTGTTATAACGGAAAAAATCCACATCCACATAGCCGCCAGTCTCCCGGGTCGCGTAATTAAAAATGGCAAATTTATTGCCCGTGAAATGTGCCATACTGAAAATCATGTGGAACTTATCACCCAACTGCATCCATTCCCTATCATCCAAACTGTAAGAAAACAATGCGTCATCGGTAGTAAAATCACAATCCATTTTGAGATACAGCTGATTCTGATTAATTTCCACGCGAGCTTTCTCCACACTACGGTCAGTCATCAGCAGATACTTCTTTCCCCCCCTCTTGTGTCACAGTAAGAGTACCCGGTTCCGAACAAAATGCAGCCAGACCGGTACAATCTCCATCCTTCATATTTGTAAGATCCAAAGAAATTATCCCACTGCACTTCGGTCCTTCGGTACGCTGTGTCAAAGTATTGCGTGCCTCGAAAATACCGTTAACCACCTTACCTGTCTTCAAACGGAGAAATCCCGGACGTTCGGTCAACGACCAAAGCGTATTGTCAGGATTATGGTTCCATTGCCAGGTCAGGTCCAATTTGGTATCTTCGAAATCATCGCTCACCACCAGTTCCGTTTTCCCTTCATATCCTTTTATCGGTTTTTCCATAACCGGAGGCACCTTTCCATTCTCATCCCCCAACATCGGCCAACCATCCACCCAACGGCAAGGCATCAATACGGGCACACGTCCCACTGCCTCATGATCCTGGAACAGCATGGCATACCAATCCCCTTCTTCGGTATCGATGAAACATCCTTGTGCCACACCATGATTGGCATATCCCATGTCGTCTGAAAGAATCACCTTCATCTCATAAGGACCTGCAACCTTATCCGAACGGAAACAGATCTGGGTACGGATACCGCCTTCAGGCCACCAGATAAAAGTCATGTAGTATTGCTTCCCGTATTTGTAGAAGTGCACACCCTCAAGCAATCCTTTCGGTTCAGCCGGAATGACTTCCACATTCAAACCGTTCGGATTGATTCCCGACAAGTCATCATAAAAATTCGATGATACGGATGTGGCGGGCACCGTAAGCAAGATAAATCTTACCGTCATCGTCGAACAACATAGAGGCATCATGGAGATATTCATCAATCACCAGTTTCTGCTCCCACTTGCCGGCAGGATCTTTTGCCGTATAAATATAAGATTTATTGCCTGTGCCGAAGAACACATAAAACAGACCGTCATGATAGCGTAATGAAGCGGCCCACTGTCCACGGCTATAAATGTTTCCTCCTTCCAGATTATTCTTAGGGCTTTCGTTTATCTCATCGAATACATAACTGATAATTTTCCAATTTACCAAATCTTTGGAGTGCATGATAGGCGCTCCCGGAGACATATGGGCAGTAGTGCTCACCATATAATAGTCACTGCCCACGCGGATGACATCCACATCGGGTACGTCAGAATAGATTACCGGATTGGTAAAAGTAGTTTCCTCCTGTTCTGCAACAGTTTTCTTCTTCGTATTTGTACATCCTGCAAGTAACATCAGTAGCAGGCAGCTTATCCACAAATATGTCTTATACATTCTTATTTTCTTATTTATGCTTGTTATCAATCTATTTCATATTACTTAGTTCCCGACGGTTTTTTGAACCGTTTGCTTTTGGGCTGGGGAGTACCGAACAGCGGATAATCATCTATGTTCCAGTCTATCTTCTGTGCACGGGGACTTCGCGTATCACCCATTCCCGGAGGATCTACCTGCGTATCACGTGCATGGTAAAGGATATAGTCCTCCTTGCCGTCGGGTGACTTGAAGAAACTGTTATGTCCCGTTCCATAAACCCCATTCTCGGGAGACTGGCGGAAAAGAGGTGCCGGAGCTTTCCTCCAAGAAGCCGGGTCAAGCAAGTCGGCATCAACATCGGCAGTCAGCATGCCCAATGCATAGTAGGGAGTCCACACACCACTTGCCGAGTAAACCACATGAATATACTTGCCTTTAGGACTCTTCAACGGCTGAGGGCCCTCATTGACAAATACCTTATGGGGAGGATTCCAGCCGGTTTTATTAATATAATGCCGTTCCCATTCAAGTTCCGGTTTAGAGATGAGCACACGTTCCGACCCCAATGTCCAGGGATTCTCCATCCGGGCAATGTAAATACATTGTGTTTCCGTATCTACCCGGCGCGTTTGCCAGCCCGACCAGACCATATACAATTCTCCTTTGTGCTCAAACACAGAGCCGTCAATAGCCCAATTGTTGTCTTTGTCCGTACTGATACGCCCTTTCATCACAAACTCACCTTCAAACGGGTCCTTGTTTGCATTTTCAAGCACATACATCTGATGATTGTCCGAATTGCCGTCATCGGCAGCATAGTAGATGTACCATTTGCCCTGAATGTTATGAATCTCCGGTGCCCATAAGTTGTGCTTGTTGGAAGGATCGGTAGGAACCCAAATAGTTTTCTTTTCAGCATTACGTATATCTGTTACATCTTTGGTCTTCCACAATACCAGGCTATCTATCATGGTATGCATATAGTAGTAGGAACCGTCATGCCACAATGCCCAGGGATCAGGACCATAATCGGACAAGGGATTGGAATAAGTGCCCTCCAAATCTTCCGGATTCTTGCTGAAAATGTCGTGAATCAACTGAGTATCGAATTTCGGAGTACGGTCATAATAATAAACGCCATTCTGTTCCTGTTCCACATCAGTCAACTGAGTATAGCAATATCCCCATACTTGGTCTTTCAAGTCGAGGATGGCATTGATCTGTCCTTCCAAACGTTGCAGGAATTCTTTTTCTGTCTTCGGTGCAACACCATATCCCCAAGATTGAGTGTCAGAGTTTGCTTTATCCTGATTCTTCGTCCATTTAATGCCTCCTACCTCATCTATCAGATAAGGCATTTTACCGTCATACACCGGAAAATCATATACATCGTTCTGACGCAAGCCATTAAAACCAATATTGGCCGGGGCTACTCCTGCCGCATAATTGGGAGTTTGGAAGAATTTTCCATCTTTGTAAAGAATATCTTTCAACTTATCTGGATTCTGTTCGTAGTTATGCACTGTCCAGATATCCGTCTTGATATGACAGCCACCACTGGCATCATTCACCGGACGGGTAGGATCCAATGATTTGGTCAGATCATACAAATCTGTAGTGAAACGTGGATATTGAACACGATCCGGCCACCATTCTTCATTCATCGGTGTCCATATCAGCAAAGAAGGATGGTTTCTATCACGCACAACCAACTCCGACCACTCCATCAGGAAGTTACGGGCCACTTCCACGTGGTTGGCATCCATTCCCCAGCTCGGTGCTTCTCCCCAAGTGATGTAGCCCAACTTATCAGCCCAATAATAGAAGCGTTCCTCAAATGCTTTCTGATGCAGACGCGCCCCATTGAATCCCGCAGCAATTGAAAGTTCGATATCCCTTTTCAAAGCCTCATCCGAGGGAGCTGTCCAAATACCATCAGGATAGAACCCCTGATCGAGTACCAGACGCTGATAATAAGGCTTGTTATTCAAATAAATCTTGTTTCCCTCGATATTCACTTTACGCATACCGACATAAGAATTCACTTCATCAACGAGTTTCCCTGCCTCATCTGTCACTTGATAGATGACATCATACAGAAAAGGAGACTCAGGTGACCACAGTTTAGGCTTTTTGATTGGAAGCACCACCACTGAGCTGTTGGCGGCTTTTACAGTGGATGTTGCTACTGTCTTGCTGCCATCTTTCACAATAATCTTCAGACGACTCCTGCTATCACTATGGAATTTAGGGAATACCACCAATTGTTCCTGGTCTATATCTGTGATGACCTGTACCGATTTCAGCCCCGAAGGTGCTACTGCTTCCATCCAAACCGTCTGCCAGATACCGGTAGTACGGGTATAGTTACATCCGTAAGATGCATATTGCAAACTCTGCTTGCCTGCACTTTGCATGGTCGAACGCAAATCACTGGAGGCACGAACTACCAGGTGATGGGACTTACCCGGTGTAACAAATTTCGTAATATCCAAACTGAACGAAGAACTGCCACCAAAATGGCGCCCTGCCAAAACTCCGTCAACATAAATTTCTGAATTGAAATAGACTGCACCGAAGTTCAACCATACATTTTTACCGCTCCATTCCTGTGGAACCGTTATTTCACGGTGATACCATATATGGTTGATGAAATCTTTATGTTCCACCCCCGAAAGAGAACTCTCAGGACAAAAAAGGCACTATAATCTTTTTATCAAATGAAGTTGCCTTCGGGAATCCCTGTTCCATACCCGAATTCGAGAAATCGAATGTGTAATCCCATTCCCCATTCAAATTCACCCATGCTGCCCGTTCAAACTGCGGGCGCGGATATTCCTTACGTGGAACATCAGCGGCATTTGCCTGAAATGCCATAACAACAGCCAACAAGGCTGCACCAAAAAACTTTCTTTATTTCCATAATCACTTTGCATTAGTCACATCTGGTCCCAAATAAGAGCGCTTCATTCCCCCAAAATCAAGAACCACCTTTTGTATAATGGTACCCGGATCAGAGCAAATCAGCTTCAACGTATGTTTACCTGGTTTATTTATGTTCATATTTATCACACTTACAGCACTGTTACGGAATACATTCAGCCGCCATTGGCTTGAATATTCCTTGGCATTGGTAGTCATCCACTGCACCATACCATCATCAATCATGATCCCATAGCGAGTGTCGTGTTTTGAATCGACCGGAAATAAAGGCAACGCATAAGTGTACACCGTAACATTACCGGCATTGAAAGTATAAAAAATCATATTCCGCTTTAGGAGCCTTGTCTGTGAACCACATATTCTGTGAAGGCTTGGTAGCTTCTCCCAATTGCACACAATCATTCTCATAGCCCAAACCTTTTACCGTCCGGATTTTTTATGTCATCATTTTCTTGTTTTCTGTGGAACTTGCCGGCATTGATGGAAACACAGCCGTTATCTTCCACATAAATACCTTTCAGACTTTCTACAGATGGAGTTGAAGGATTGAATACCGGCACAAATACTTTCTCCACTCTACTTCCCGAAGAAATCTCTATTTCACCAACGATATCATTTCCCATAGGGACCTTTGTCCAATCAATAGAAACCAAGATCCTTTCCTGCAAAGCTGTCTTACCACTGGTATGGCTAAGTCTCAGCCAGTTACTCTTGGTTACGGCTTTCCACGTAAACTCTTTACTCCCCTTGTTGTACAATTCTACAAATGAATCTTTCTTTGTATATGGATTCAGGCAAGGAAGGACCTTTATTCCCGAAGTACCATAAGTGCAATCCTGTCCGGGAATAAAGATCTGCATATCCGCATCGCCAAGTACTTCTATCTTAACAGTAGGAGGCGCTTCCTGGTAAGTTGCTGTCCAGCCGGGAGTTACAGACATCATATGGTTCCACTTTCCTCCCAGCAAAGAATTGAACTTATTTGTATAAGAAGTCAGACTGTCGTGATAAGCTTGTGCCTTGTCCGCATACAGATTGGTTGCTGCACGCCCTTGCCAGGCATACCAACGGTTCTGTTGGGCAGTCAGCATCTTTTTTGTTCATCAGGGCGGCTCCTTTTACAGGATAGAACAATAATTCATAAAAGGCTGCCTTATAAGCTTTAGGAAGAGAATTCAGTATCTTTTCGCTTTTATCGGCAATACGGTCATATTCTTTCATTCGATTCTCCGCCTCGTTGTAATTGATAAAGGAAAAGTCCGTATCTATCACCCGTTCACGATCATGATAATTATTCCATTCATATCCCCATCCCATAGCCTCCGGCTTATGCTGAAAACCTAACAGATAATAACTGTTCAGAATATCTTCCAAATCATTTTTATAGCGGGAACCGAAAATAGAAGCAAGATAATCAGCCTGATAAGTGTATGTATTCTCAAAATCAAACTTGTCAATATCCCAAGCCATATCAAGGAACAACTTCATACCCAACTCTCCAGGTTTGATATCGCCTACATTCAACAACCAGTAACGATTTGCGCCGGTATCATAAGCCTTCCGCATTTCCTCATAAATCAAAGTGGGCGGAGTGGTATTTATCCACAAATAATCATGAGGCTCACCACAATAGGAGATATGATAATAGACACCTGAACCTCCCTTACGCTGCTGTTCGTCTTTATTGCTCAATCTTTTCAGATAACCGAAGTTATCATCCGGCCAAACAAGTGTCACATAATCGGGTACTTTCAATCCTCGTTCATAAATGTCCATCACTTCTTTATAGGGGACAAACAGCTGGGGAATAGAGTCTATATCTTTATCAATATATTTAGCCAGAATAGCTCGTTGATCGTGCAACACCTCTTCCACCAAGCTGACTTCTTTTTCTTTAGGCACCCCTACCAATCCTGCATCATGAATGCCACGCATGGCCAACGTATAATAATTCTCATACGGAGCATTCTCCGATATACGCTTATCCAAGACTTTATTAATGCCGTCTTTATTCGTGATATAGTTCCATTCACCCATAGTATCTTTGTACCATTCCGTCACATTGTTGAATAATAAAGGCTCACAATGAGAGGAAGTCATAACAATACCGTAACTATCGGCCACCACCTTGTTTTCCGGATATTTATTGAACGCTCCCGAACCGGGATGCATAGCCGGTGCCAACATATTTCCTTTCATACGGAGAATCAATTCGCATACCTTAGCATAAGTCTTCGGACCGATATCCCCAAGTTCCGGATCAAAAGTCTTGGCCGCCCACGGTGTGATTCCCCACCCCTCATCATTAATGAAAATACCTCTATATTTTACGGAAGGAGCTTTGGAAGTATAGTCCAATGTTTCCAAAAACAAAGCTGATTGCTTTTTCACAGGGACATCAGACCACCAATACAATGGCGATACACCCATTGCTTCTGAAAGGGCAAATGTACCATACGCTGTCCCACGGCGGTCACAGCCCACAATAACCAATGCCCTATCTACTCCTTTACAAGGATTGTTCAATATCTTGATTATATACTGTTCCCAACCATTTCGGATAGCCGAGACATCCAACTTGCCTTGTTCTACCAAATTGTCAATAAGATTATTGTGTCCCAATGTTCCAATAACAACCACTTCTTTCCCTCCTATAGACTTGGCAGTACACACATCCCCCCTTATTCCCGTCACTCGCTCTATGTCTTCCACGAACAAATTGGCAACTTTACCTACAACTTCATAATCTGCCGCATCAATATAAATACGACAAGTCTTACCGTTTGCAGATAAAGGGAAGTCTAAAGAAGTCCTTACTCTATCACTAAACCTAATCTGCGAAAAGGATATAGTAGTACATGACAAGAACAAGAGAAATAATAGTTTTTCATACACTCATTATTATATTCAAATTACAACAGTCTTTGGTTGAGAGTTCCCTGACAAACAGAATTTTTTTGTTACACACATAAAAAATCACCTAATTTATAATTAACCGCTTAAACTCTATCTATAAAGATCTTTTTCATTTTAATAAAGGTTTTCCATTCCTCCATAACACCTTTCTTTGCGAGATGAACCAAGTTCTGCCAAAATCATTATTTCCCTGGTAGAAAAGATAAGTTTTGACTATTCTTGTCCTTAAAAATATGAGGATGACCTGATTCACAAGAATTCCAAGTACCAGGATCACCATTTGATAAGAAAGGTTTATTTGATACCTTTTTCCAGTGAATACCATCTGTACTGATTGCCAATCCAATTTGTTGAGGACGATTATTATATGCACCGGCATAAAACATATATAACGTACCATCCATTTCTACCACAGAAGGAGCTTCTATACAAGTCTCTTCCCACGCCCACTCAGGAGCCAGGACAGCTTCATCGCAAGCTTCCCTCCATGTCTCTCTATTAAAATTTGAACCGGCAGGTGCAGTGGCTACACAAATTATTTGCTTCACATAATCAGGAGTTCGGGTAGCATAATAAAGAAAGTATTTCCCTTTCGTAAAAACAACTTCCGCATCAATTGCCCGCCCACAACTCCAATTACTAACTTTCGGAGCAAAGATGGGATTAGTCAAATTACGAATAAAGTTCACTCCATCTATTGACCAAGCGTGACAGATAGCATCTTTTCTCTCGTTTCCATAGGTCTGATAAAACAGATGAATCGTATCATTACGAACTAGTGCACACGGTGCACAAATCCCTTTAGCCTCGTACTCTGTTGTCGGTGACAATGCTCCAATAGGTTTCCAATCCACCAAATTCAAGCTTTCAGCAATACCTATTCCCCATCCCGAATTTTTCGATGGAGCTATAGAATAGTACATCAAATATTTTCCATGGAATGAAATCACATGGGGATCTTTGGAAAAAGGTTGTCCGGTACGAATTGTGTCACCAAACATCATTGAAGGCACTTGGCATGAATCACTTTTTAAAACTACTTGTGCACGACAGAACGAAACGGTCATCATCAAGACCGCACTAAATATTATGCTTTTCATATGTAAATTATTAAGTGTCCCACCAATATGCAGTATATTATTGGATAATACCAATACCTACATAAAAGAAAATAAAAATAAGATTCTATAATATCTATTTAAAGTCAAAATAAACAGTGTAATGTTGGTCACAGTTACGAAAAAGTGGACTTAGCACAACATCTTCAGGCTGTCCCACCCCCTCCGTACGGAAAGTCAAAGACTGGCCTTCAACTGGCTTTAGCCATTTCTCTATATCCTTTGAAGCACCCGCCAGTACCGGTATCTGAGGATTTCCTTTCAAATCGGTTTTCTTACCCAACTCGGCTGCCAAAACTACCGGACCATAAAGAATTGCCCCCCTTGTCAGGGTTATCCGGCATACATTCCACATGAAGAGACATCGGCATTTCCATTGTAATCACATCACCCTGTTTCCAAAGACGGTCCAACCGGATATAACTACCGGGAAATTTTCTCACGGATTGTTTTTTTCCATTTATCTTCACCGTCACCCCTTTGACGGCCCAAGACGGATAACGCAACATCATAGGCATCCGTACACCTTCAACCGGTGCAGCAGTAATAGTAAGTTTTGTGGAAGCCTTGTCAGGATAATCCGTTTCCTGATGCAAAACCAATCCTTTCTCTTTCCAATTCAATACAGATGCAATAAACAGATTTACGTACAATCCTTTCCGGTCGGCTGTCCTGTAATAGATGGCCTCACCATATTTAGCATGATTTTCATATCCCGTACCGACACAACAAGTATTGTCTCTGAACGGAAAGTGAAAATGTTTTGCACCTCCCGGATGAAGGGTATGATAATAAGTAACCCCACCGGACACGGAATCCTGTGAAGACAAGATATGGTTATAGAGCGCACGCTCATAATAGTCTGCATAAAGTGGCAAAGCCTCCCACGTAAACAGATGGCGGGTCAACTTCAGCATATTGTAAGTATTACACGTCTCTGTCGTTTTTTTCACTGAGATTACCAGACAATTCCCGAGGCTTACTAAACACTTCCTTATCACTGTTTCCACCCGTCACATACGAATGGTTATTGACAACCGTATTCCAAAAGAACACGGCAATATCCGCCGATCTTCTATTCCCGGCCAATTCATAGCCACGTGCCTCACCGATAACTTTCGGAATCTGGGTATTGGCATGAAGTCCGGCCAAACTATCCTTTTTTGCTGCCAGTGTATCCAATATCCGGTAATGGTAAAACATCTCTGCCAGTTCTTTATGTCTGATATCACCACTTACAGCATAAATGTTATAAAATACCTCAGGCATTCCGCCGAATTCTGCAAGCAACATCCGCTGCAAATCTTCCTCAGCCAATGGTCTCAATTTATTATAGGCCCAATCACACATTTTCATAAGCACTTTATATGCCTGCTGGTTTCGGCAGAGTGTATATTGGTCAAGCAAACCGGCATACATCTTATGCAATGTATACCAAGGAGCCCATACAACATCGCCTCCCTGAATAGCACGGTCTATGAAATGTTCCGGGAAGGCACTCAAATAACCGCTTGTACCCAATACCTGTTGACACTCTGCCAGGCCTTCAACCAGTTCCACGCCTTTCACGCGGTACTGTTCATCACCTGTAGACGCATACATCAATGCCAAAGCGCTCAGAAAATGTCCCAATGAATGTCCACGCAACTCACTATCCAGTGATTCCCAACCACCAAAAGCCTGTGCTGTAGTTTTTATCCCGGCCATCACCCGGAAATTATGTAAAAAAACGATTCACATCTGCCTCTTTCAACCAGTGTTGGTCCACTTCCATCGCACGTTTAAACGGGCCATCCAGCAACCGTACATCACTATAATTAAAGGCTACTGCTTTCAAAGGGACACACACATCTACTTTTGTCAATTTCTCAATCTGACCCGGATATTGCGCAAATGCTCCGACAGGTATTACAAAAAATAAAGTTCTTATAAAAGTTCGTAATTTCATGTCGATAACGATATTAATATATTCAGTAAAAAACATTCTTGTCAGTTTATGACCCTATGTTGTCCAGACTCTTCCCGGGGCGAATAACTGACAGTCTGATCGAAAACAAAATGATATACAAATAGTACACGAACAGACAGCACAAAGCCACCGAAGTTCCGGTTGTCAATGCATTTTCTCCAAAACTCTGCTGCAGTGTTCCCATCAACGGAGGCAGTAATGCGCCGCCTATAGCAAAAGAACAGATGATTCCTGAAGCACGTTTGGTATGTTCACCCAAATCTTCCGATGCCAAATTAAAGATACTCCCCCACATAATGGAATTAAAAAAGCCACAAAGCAACATCAAAATGACAGACAGCTCTCCCCCTATCAGTAGCGACACGGCCAAAAGAGTCATAGCCACAGTACAGCAATAAACCATAGCTGTACGTACTTTTATCTTTCTCAGAAGAATCGAACCGAACAATCTTCCCACCATCAGACCTCCC
>ENA-OQBW01000070-OQBW01000070.1-human-gut-metagenome-genome-assembly--contig:-NODE-70-length-13117-cov-0.915858_pt1 | contig 13117 bp, 10 predicted proteins | sample MGYA00242752_ERZ504565 | MGnify/ENA primary metagenome ERZ504565 (study PRJEB26092, sample SAMD00036268) | human gut metagenome | host: Homo sapiens | study: EMG produced TPA metagenomics assembly of... | reverse complement strand
CTTTATAAGGCTTTGCCCCATTGGCGGCGTGGACGGTACACTGGAGTTCCGCATGAAGAAAAGGCACCCCTTTCCCACAGAAATGTACATGCCAAGACGGGTTCCTTTACCGCCATCAACTGTCTGGCCGGCTACCTTAAAGCCCGCAACGGACACGAGATAGCCTTTGCCATCATGAACCAGAATGCACTGTCGGGCAGGGAAGCACGCGCTTTCCAGGATGCGGTGTGTGATGAAGTGATACGTTGAGGTTTAGCCATCGTAAAGTTGACCTTTAGCGTCGTAAAGTTAAGGTTTAGCTTCCTAATGCAGACCTTTACGGAGTGAGCCCCAAGAGTAGGGGAAATCATTCCTCTTTCGTATTGCGGTAGCGTGCCGGAGACATACCCAGATAAGACTTCACATACTTCCCGAAGAAAGACTGGTTGGGGAAATTAAATTCTTCTGCAATCTCCTTGATGGACTTGTCCGAATGCTTCAGCCGGTACTTGATGTGCTCGATGGCACTTTCGTTAATCAAGTCAAGCGGTGTGCGTCCGCACGCTTGTTTGATAACCTTCGAAAAGTGTTTGGGGCTGTAGCAGAGTGCATCGGCATAATATCCCACGGAGCGGTGTATGCCGTTGTCTTTGGACAACATCTCTATGAACTTACGCAGGATATAGTCGGACTGTTTGATGCTTTCTTTTGTATCGACTGTCATTTCGGAAGGATTCATTTCCTTGTTGAGACGACCCAGCATTTCACAGAAAATGGCCGAGAACAGGTATTGTATCACTTCCTTGTGGTAGTGATGAGGCTCGTCGTTTATCTTTGCCATAAGCAGGTCCCGGTAGAATCCGAAGATTTTGTGGCTCTCATCTTGCCCGACAGACTTTATAGGATTGTTGTGGATATGCATAACGGTGTTCCATGTGTCTTTCTCCATCTTGACTACACGCTGCAGGAACTGTGTGGAGAATGCCGCAAGCCTTATCTTATGCTTCGGGCTTACCATTGCATGGCTGATAGTGGTGTTGGGAAGGCCGAGCAGCAGGTCGCCCGCTTCCAGTTGGTAAGTTTTGTAGTTGACGTCCAGTTGGATGCATCCTTCCAGACAGACGGCAATGAGGAAGCATCCCAACCTTATTGTGTCATCACTGTTGTAAGGACCTCCCTCCAGGCTGTTGATTATGACGAAGTCATTGTCTACATAGTCAAGTACATGTTCGTTGTTCTTGAAGTCTGCAATTCCTACGGTTTTTTATTGTTCTCTTTTTCCATATTCTTCTTTTTTGCGCTTTGCAAAGTTGGCGAATAATGGGAAATATGGAATGTTCCATTATGCGGCTTTCTTGTTCTATATGTCATTTATATACAATTAATTAGACTTAAAAAGAGATGAATGGCGAAAAAGGGACATACTTGGAGCATAATTGGTCACTATGGCGTTGTTCCTTTCTCCTACTTTTGCCATCGGTTTTAACAAAAAGACAATGAGAAAAAGTATGATTACATTAAACAGAAAATGGATACGGCTGATAGGGATTGTCGGTTGTACAATGTGTTTGGCATCTTGCAAGCAGGCAACGGATGCTTCCGGAATGAAACCTTCTTACGCTACCATGAAAGTGGAGGCGACGGACAAAGAGCTTTCCACTTCGTACTCGGCAACGATACGCGGACGGCAGGACATCGACATCTATCCGCAAGTGTCGGGCACCATCGAGAAGCTGTGTGTGACCGAGGGGCAGAAGGTGCGCCGCGGACAGTTGCTTTTCATTATCGACCAAGTGCCCTACAAGGCTGCCCTCAAAACGGCCGTGGCCAATGTGGAGGCTGCACGTGCTGCACTGGCTACTGCTGCACTGACTTACAACAGCAACAAGGAACTGTATGCGCAGAAAGTGGTTTCGGAATTCAGTCTGAAGACTGCCGAGAACGCCTACCTTACCGCCAAGGCACAGCTCTCGCAGGCCGAAGCCAGGAGATAAGCGCGCGCAACAACCTTTCTTATACGGAAGTGAAAAGTCCCAGCGACGGAGTGGTGGGAGCACTGCCCTACCGTGTGGGCGCATTGGTAAGCGCCAGTCTGCCGCAGCCGTTGACAACGGTCAGTGACAACAGCGACATGTACGTTTACTTTTCCATGACCGAAAACCAGTTGCTTGCCCTGACCCGCCAGTACGGAAGCATGGACGAGGCATTGAAGAACATGCCTCAAGCGGAACTGAGACTGAACGACAATTCCGTCTATGACAAGAAAGGAACCATCGAGTCCATCAGTGGCGTCATCGACCGTCAGACGGGTACGGTAGTGGCACGTGTGGTATTTCCCAATGAATCGCGCCTGCTCCACAGTGGGGCGTCGGGCACGGTGGTGGTGCCTACCACTTATAAGAACTGTATTGTGATTCCGCAAGAGGCCACCGTGCAGTTGCAGGACAAGACGGTGGTATATAAGGTAGTGGATGGCAAAGCCGTTTCCGCCTTGATTACCGTGGCCGGAATAAATGACGGACGCGAATACGTAGTGCTGGACGGACTGGAAGTCGGCGACGAGATTGTATCCACCGGTGCCGGACTGCTGCGCGAAGGGACGCAAGTGAAATGATGAACTGCTATTTATCAACTATCGATGACCCATTAAGATGAAAGGAAATATATTTATAAAGCGGCCGGTGATGGCTATCTCCATCTCCGTACTGATTCTGGTGATAGGCTTATCTCGCTCTTTACGCTGCCGGTGGAACAGTATCCTGATATTGCACCTCCCACAGTGTACGTCAGCGCCAACTACACCGGTGCCGATGCCGAAGCCGTACTGAACAGTGTCATCATGCCGTTGGAAGAGAGTATCAACGGTGTGGAGAACATGATGTACATCAGCTCTACCGCCACCAATGCCGGTTCTGCCACCATACAGGTCTACTTCAAGCAGGGCACGGACCCCGACATGGCTGCGGTGAACGTACAGAACCGCGTATCCAAAGCGCAGGGACTGCTGCCTGCCGAAGTAACGAAAATCGGTGTGACTACCCAGAAGCGACAGACCAGCTTCCTGCAAATCGGTGCTTTGGTAAGCACCGACGGACGCTACGACCAGACCTTCCTTGCCAATTACCTCGACATCAACGTGATTCCGCAAATCAAGCGTATCGAGGGTGTGGGTGATGTAATGGAGCTGGGCGATACTTACAGTATGCGTATCTGGCTGAAACCGGAACGGATGGCGCAGTATGGACTGGTTCCCTCGGATGTGACTGCCGTATTGGGCGAGCAGAACATCGAAGCGCCCACCGGTTCGCTGGGCGAAAATTCAAAGAACGTATTCCAGTTTACGATGAAATATCGCGGACGCCTGAAGAGTGTGGAGGAATTCCAGAACACGGTGGTCCGTTCGCAGAGCGACGGTTCCGTGCTCCGTCTGAAGGACGTGGCGGATGTGGAGCTGGGTACGCTGACCTATAGTTTCCGCAGTGAGATGGACAGCAAGCCGGCGGTACTTTTCATGATGTTCCAGACGGCAGGCTCCAACGCAACCGCCGTCAACAAGCAGATTACCGCACAGATAGACGAGATGAGGAAGAGCCTGCCCGAAGGGACGGAATTTGTGACGATGATGAGTTCCAACGACTTCCTCTTCGCTTCCATACACAATGTGGTGGAGACACTGGTCATTGCCATTATACTGGTAATTCTGGTGGTGTATTTCTTCCTGCAGGACTTCAAGAGTACGCTTATACCCTCCATTTCCATTATCGTGTCGCTGGTCGGCACGTTTGCCTGCCTGGTGGCTGCGGGGTTCAGTCTCAATATCCTGACGCTGTTTGCGTTGGTGCTTGCCATCGGTACGGTGGTGGACGATGCCATCGTGGTGGTGGAGGCGGTGCAGTCCAAGTTCGATGCCGGATACAAGTCCCCTTACCTTGCCACGAAGGATGCGATGGGCGATGTGACGATGGCCATCATCTCTTGTACCTGCGTGTTCATGGCGGTATTTATCCCCGTGACGTTTATGGGCGGTACTTCGGGCGTGTTCTATACGCAGTTCGGTGTCACGATGGCAACGGCGGTGGGCATCTCCATGATTTCGGCATTGACGCTTTGCCCCGCCTTGTGCGCCATCATGATGCGTCCGTCGGACGGTACGAAGAGTGCGAAAAGCATCAACGGACGGGTGCGTGCGGCATACAATGCCTCGTTCAACGCCGTGCTGGGAAAATATAAGAAAGGTGTGATGTTCTTTATCCACCGCCGCTGGATGGTGTGGACTTCATTGGCGGCTACCGTCGTATTGCTGGTTTACTTGATGAGCACCACCAAGACAGGGCTTGTGCCGCAGGAGGACCAGGGTGTCATCATGGTGAACGTCAGCACCTCACCGGGAAGCACGCTGGAAGAAACTACGAAGGTGATGAACAAGTTGGAGGATATTCTGAAGAGCACACCAGAGATAGAGCACTATGCCAAGGTGGCAGGCTACGGGCTGATGTCCGGTCAGGGAACTTCCTACGGCACCATCATCATCCGTCTGAAGGACTGGGGTGAGCGAAAGGGGAGCGAACACACGTCCGATGCTGTGGTGGCACGCCTCAATGCCCAGTTCTACGGTGTGAAGGAGGCGCAGATATTCAGCTTCCAGCCGGGTATGATTCCGGGCTACGGTATGGGTAACTCCTTAGAGCTGAACCTCCAGGACAGAACGGGCGGTGACATGGCAACGTTCTACGAGGCAGTGATACAGTTCCTGGGTGCGCTGAACCAGCGTCCTGAGGTGGCTATGGCGTATACCTCTTATGCTATGAACTTCCCGCAGGTATCGGTAGATGTAGATGCGGCCAAGTGTAAGCGTGCGGGCATTTCGCCGAGTGTGGTGCTCGACGCGTTGGGCAGTTATTGCGGTGGAGCTTATATCTCCAATTACAACCAGTTCGGTAAGGTATACCGCGTCATGATGCAGGCATCGCCCGAATATCGTCTGGACGAACAGGCACTGGGTAATATGTTTGTGCGCAACGGTACGGAGATGGCTCCGGTCAGCCAGTTTGTGACATTGAATCGGGTGCTTGGTCCGGAGACGGCCAACCGCTTCAATCTGTATAGCGCCATCTCTGCCAACGTGAATCCGGCGGAGGATATTCGTCCGGTGAAGTGCAGAAAGTGATTGCGGAAGTGGCAGAACAGACATTGCCGCTGGGCTACGGTTACGAGTACGGAGGTATGGCACGTGAGGAAGCCAATACTGGTGGTGCGCAGACTGTCTTTATTTATGCCATCTGTATCTTCCTTATCTATCTCATCCTGGCATGTCTTTATGAGAGTTTCCTGATACCGTTTGCGGTCATCTTCTCCGTACCGTTCGGGCTGATGGGTTCATTCCTCTTTGCCAAGGTTCTGGGATTGGAGAACAACATCTATTTGCAGACGGGTGTGATTATGCTGATTGGCTTGCTCGCCAAGACGGCCATCCTGATTACGGAGTATGCCATCGAGCGGCGCCGCAAGGGAATGGGCATTGTGGAATCAGCTTATTCGGCCGCCCAGGTCCGTTTGCGTCCTATCCTGATGACGGTGCTGACGATGATATTCGGTATGCTTCCGCTGATGTTCTCGAGTGGTGCGGGCGCCAACGGTAACTCTTCGCTGGGTACGGGCGTAGTAGGCGGCATGCTCATCGGAACGCTAGCGCTGCTTTTCGTCGTTCCGGTGTTCTACATCATCTTCGAGTACTTACAGGAGAAGGTTCGTCCGCCAATGGAGGAAGAAGCCGATATGCAGGTATTGCTTGAAAAGCAGAAGAGTGAGGCAGAACGGGCGAAAGATTGAGGAAAATAAAATAAAAACAGATTGGAACAATGAAGAAACATATCATCCTATTGTCCGCCGCCGGTTTGCTGTTCAGCAGTTGCGGCGTGTACACCAAATACAAACCCGCTACCGAGGTCCCCGACGGCCTCTATGGGGAAGAAATGGCAGCTTTTACGGAGAGCCTCGCCGGTTCTCCGGCTGCCACCGAAGACAGCCTGGACCTTGGCCTGGGCGGCATGGACTGGCACGAGCTTTTCACCGACCCGCATCTGCAGGCACTCATCGGACAAGGGTTGCAGAACAATACCGACTACCAGTCGGCACAGCTCCGCGTGGAAGAGGCCGAAGCCACCCTGCTGTCCGCAAAGCTTGCCTTCCTGCCCTCCTTTGCCCTTGCGCCGCAGGGCACGGTGAGCAGCTTTGACAGCCGCAAGGCCACACAGACCTATTCGCTGCCCGTCACTGCCAGTTGGGAGCTGGATATTTTCGGCCGCATGCGCAATGCCAAGAAACAGTCGAAGGCGCTCTATGCGCAGAGTCAGGACTATCGCCAGGCCGTGCGTACCCAGCTCATTGCCGGGATAGCCAATACTTACTATACCCTGCTGATGCTGGACCAGCAGCTTGCCATCTCCAGGCAGACCGAAGAGACGTGGCGGGAAACCGTTGCTTCCACCCGTGCCCTGATGAATGCGGGCATGGCGAACGAATCCGCCGTGTCGCAGATGGAGGCCACGTACTATCAGGTGCAGACTTCCGTGCTCGATTTGGAAGAACAGATAAACCAGGTGGAGAACAGCCTTGCGCTGTTGCTGGCAGAGACGCCCCGTCATTACGAGCGCGGTGTGCTGGCAGAGCAGCAGTTCCCCGTGGGCTTTTCTATAGGGATTCCTGTTCAGATGCTTTCCTGCCGTCCTGATGTCCGTTCGGCTGAGCGGACACTGGAAGCGGCGTTCTACGGCACCAATGCGGCGCGCTCTGCCTTCTATCCCTCCATCACGCTGGGCGGGAGTGCGGGCTGGACCAATTCTGCCGGTTCAATGATTGTGAATCCCGGCAAGTTCCTGGCTTCGGCAGTGGGTTCGCTGACGCAGCCGCTCTTTGCCCGCGGGCAGGTCATTGCACAGTACCGCATAGCCCGTGCCCAGCAGGAGGAGGCTTCCCTTGCCTTCCAGCAGACATTGCTGAATGCAGGCAGCGAGGTGAACGATGCCTTGACTGCCTGGCAGACAAGCCTATCCAAAAGCGAACTGCTGGACAAGCAGGTAGCTTCCTTGCAGACAGCTGCCCGCAGCACTTCCCTGCTGATGGAGCATGGCAACACCACCTATCTGGAGGTGCTTACCGCCCGGCAGACATTGCTCAACGCACAACTGGCACAGACGGCAAATCGATTTTCTGAAATACAAAGCCTGATTAACCTCTACAAGGCGTTAGGGGGAGGTCAGGAATAGAGTGTCATCATACTACTCTCTCTGCATCTTCATTTTAAATGTGAAGGAAGGGCTGTCTGGGAAGTGATTCCGGGGCAGCCCGCTTTCAATGAATAGGAGGGATTAAATGGAGGCAAGTATTTCTCTAGACAAATTATTGCAGTTTTTCACTCAATGCGAACGATAAGTGTTGGCTCGGTGAGAGATCGATTGAAGAAACTGAAAAGGAAACTGAAGCAAAAGATAGTGAGTTTACCGGTAAGAAGGAGGTTTTGCCAGGAATTGATGCAGGGATGTAGTAGGTACTGAAATAGCTTGTTGTTGGAACTATAGATGCAGCGTGTTCCATCTATATATGCAACGCGTTGCATATATAGATCCAGCAAACCGGAAATATACATGCAACGCGGTATATCTTTCGGGCGGTTTTTCTCCGCCTTTTTAGGGAGCAGTTTATTTATACTGTGCCCAGTCTACATTCTTCATGTCTCCACTTTTGGCCAGCTCAGCGTGCATAGCCAGTGCGGCGCGCAGGGCATGGGGAGTCTGTGACTTGCCGTCGGTCAGTTTCAGGTAATCCCACAGAATGTTCTTGTAGTCCGGATGAACACAGTTTTCGATGATGGCTTGTGCACGTTCTTTCGGACTCTTGCCGCGGAGGTCGGCCACACCTTGTTCGGTGATGATGATGTTGACGTCATGCTCCGTGTGGTCCATGTGCGAAACCATCGGCACGATAGCCGAGATTTTACCTTCCTTGGCAACGGACGGACAGGTGAAGATGGAGATATAGGCATTGCGGGTGAAGTCACCGCTTCCACCGATACCGTTCATCATCTTCGTACCGCCGATGTGCGTGGAGTTCACGTTGCCGTAGATGTCGGCTTCGATGGCGGTGTTGATGGAGATAACACCGAGTCGGCGCACCACTTCCGGGCTGTTGGAGATTTCCGACGGACGGAGCACCAGCTTGTCGCGGAAGAAGTCCATATCCTGGTAGATGCCTTCCAGGCAGTCGTTCGTTACGGTCAGTGAGCAGGCGCTTCCGAATTTCACGCGGCCTTCGCGGATAAGTCCGATAACGGAGTTCTGGATAACTTCTGTGTACATTTCAAACGGCGGGATGGTCTTGTCACGTCCCAAAGCACCCAGTACGGCATTGGCAATGTTGCCCACACCAGATTGCAGCGGCAGGAAGGTAGGCGGAATGATTCCGGCGTTTCATGTCGGCGGCAAGGAAGTCGGCCACGTTCTGTCCGATTTTGTCGGTCAGCGGGTCGGCGGCGGCAAACGAACGTGCCTCGTCCGGCCAGTTAGTCTCCACTACGCCGACAATCTTTTTCGGGTCTACCTGGATGTAGGGCAGGCCGATACGGTCACTCGGTTTGTAGATGGGGATTTCGCGGCGGCAAGGAGGGTCGAGGGGTTCGTAGACGTCGTGCAGACCCATGGCACTCTTGCTGTGGGCGGCATTCAGTTCCACGATAATCTGGTCGGCCAGGCGGCAGACAGTCGGAGCGATACCGCCGGCAGCCGTCAGGTAGATTTTACCGTCGGGAGTAACCTCGCATGCCTCGATGATGGCAACGTTTACTTTTCCCATGAAACCATAGCGTACTTCCTGCGCCATCTGTGAGAGATGGATGTCGTTGTAGGCTATTTCGCCATTGTTCACGGCTTTGCGGAAATCGGCGTTGGTGGTGTAGGGCGCGCGGTAGCGGATGGCCTTGACGCGCGAGAGCACACCGTCGCAAGAGTCTCCGGTAGAAGCACCGGTGAAGATACCTATCTGGAACGGGTTTCCTTTTTGCATGTTCTGCTTCCGCGATTTTTTGCTAATTCAGCCGTAACGGCTTTGGCTGTTCCTGCGGGAGTAAATCCGCTCAAGCCGATGTTGTAGCCATGTTTAATCAGGCTCGCAGCTTCTGCTGCCGAAATGTAATTGAGTGCCATAATATAAATAGTTATTTTTTCGTGTAAAGATTCTGAAGGGGCTCGTAATTGGTTCTGCAATTATCGACTGTCTTTAATATTTCCGTTGAAGTATTTCTGACCAGATGATGGCTTTCCTCGCTTCTTCTGCCGAGTGGATGCCGTATTCGGACGTTACTTCATCGGATTCCTGCGGACGGGATGCCGGGGAGGGAGGGGAAGCCTTTATGGAAGTGTGCTTGGATTTGGCAGACGGTTTGGATACCGGCTTGGGCTTTTCTGCCGGCTTGGGGCCTTCGGGAATAAAGCCTCCGTAAGTATCTCCGCCCCAGTATTCGGGCAGTGGGTTGTCAACGTCGGGCATAGGTATGTCGGGACTCTTGTCAGCATTTTTATTTGCTTCTTTCTTAAACTGCTTGACGAGTCCGATTACTATGACAGCCGCAACTAACAGAAACTTGAAGACATCTTCCATATTCTTTTTGATTTTCCACCCAAAGATAGTGCAATTATCTCTTATCTTTGCTTTTGGGCAAAGTTAATTATTTAATCTGATTACAGCCAAGGAATTGGTAATAAAAAAAGGGCAGCTTCACAGCTCCCCTTAATTTTTTTAACCTAAACCTTAACTATGAAAAAATCTAATGTTTCTTTCATTCCACAAATTTGTGAATTAATTTGCTCTATGCCAAATTAACACTCGGAAAATGTTTGCTCTCTTAACATAAATTAGCTGATAAGGCGCAGATTGACAACTTGTAATGGCATTTTTCTTTCATTTCATCCGTTTATTGGGAGGGAAGAAGTATCTTTGCGCTCCGGATGACAGATACCAACTTATGATATAAACTGATTTAAAACGAACTGATTATGGAAAAAGTAACGGGAGCAGACTTTAAATCTGCAACTGCTGATGACAACAAGAAGTTGTTTATCGAGACTTACGGCTGCCAGATGAATGTGGCCGACAGTGAAGTGATTGCATCCGTCATGCAGATGGCGGGATATTCGGTGGCCGACACCCTGGAGGAAGCCGATGCAGTGTTTATGAACACCTGCTCCATCCGCGACAATGCGGAGCAGAAGATTCTGAACCGTCTGGAGTTCTTCCACTCGCTCAAGAAGAAGAAACGCGGCCTGATAGTGGGTGTGCTGGGCTGTATGGCAGAGCGTGTGAAGGACGACTTAATCACCAACCATCATGTGGACCTGGTGGTGGGGCCGGATGCCTACCTTACTCTGCCCGAACTGATTGCCTCGGTAGAGGCCGGTGAGAAAGCAATGAACGTGGAGCTCTCCACCACAGAGACCTATCGGGATGTCATCCCCTCGCGTATCTGCGGAAACCACATCTCCGGCTTCGTCTCCATCATGCGTGGGTGCAATAATTTCTGTACTTACTGCATCGTTCCCTACACCCGTGGCCGCGAGCGCAGCCGTGATGTGGAAAGCATCCTCAATGAAGTGGCCGACCTCGTGGCAAAGGGTTATAAGGAAGTCACCCTGCTGGGACAGAACGTCAATTCCTACCGCTTCGAGAAGCCGGACGGAGAGACGATTACTTTCCCAATGCTGCTGCGCACCGTGGCAGAGGCAGCGCCGGGCGTACGTATCCGTTTCACTACCTCGCACCCTAAAGACATGAGCGACGAAACTCTCCAGGTCATTGCCGACATGCCCAACGTATGTAAGCACATCCACCTGCCGGTACAGAGTGGGAGCAGCCGCATCCTGAAGCTGATGAACCGCAAGTACGACCGCGAGTGGTATATGGACCGCGTGGCAGCCATCCGCCGCATCATCCCCGATTGTGGCTTATCTACGGATATATTCTCCGGTTTCCATAGTGAGACGGAGGAGGACCACCAGCTTTCCCTCTCGCTGATGGAGGAGTGCGGATACGATTCCGCCTTCATGTTCAAGTACAGCGAACGCCCCGGTACGCATGCTTCCAAGTACCTGCCGGACGATGTGCCCGAGGAGGTGAAGATTCGCCGTCTGAATGAAATCATCGCCTTGCAAAACCGTCTCTCTGCCGAGGCGAATGCCCGTTGCGTGGGCAAGACGTACGAGGTGCTGGTGGAAGGTGTTTCCAAACGCAGCCGCGACCAGTTGTTCGGCCGTACGGAGCAGAACCGTGTGGTGGTGTTTGACCGTGGCACGCACCGTGTGGGCGATTTTGTGATGGTGAAGGTTACCGAATCCAGTTCGGCTACGCTGAAAGGAGAAGAGGTGGTAGGCTGACGGGATAAGACAGAGTACAATCTCGATAACACTATCGGTATAAAAATAAAAGCACGAGCCTCACGGCCCGTGCTTTTCCATATTATAAACTTTAAATTTTATTCTGCCATGGCAGAATATTCGCTACGTAGTCGGTCTTGTTGTAGCTTACCAGGGTCAATTCGGACTTTGGCGCGTCCTGATTGTAGAGTTTGTAAGCTACCGGCATGTTTTCATCGTTCAATTCATACCACACTTTTCTTCATGTCTTTGTCATAAGCCTTGTGAGACTCGTTCCAACGTGCGTAGGACATGGTGATTTCATCATTGCCATATTGGTATGTCATCTTGAAGTAAGGTACCCATTCGTCTTTTACACCGTCCCACTTGGAGGCTTCCTTGCAGGTCAGGCGTTTCTGGTCGTCATAAGAGTATTCATAACGGATGTGCCGGTAAAGTTGTGCACCGTCTTGCTTAAAGATGGTCTTGGCAACTACTAATTCGTTTTTCACTTCTTCATTGGTGATGAAGTTGTTTTCCTGAGCTTTCACTTCTGTATTCATAACGCTTACGATAGTCATTGTTACGAATGCGACTGCCTTGAATAAATTTGTAGTTTTCATAATCTTTATTTTTAATTGTTGTTACTTACTCTGTTTCTTTTAGACGTTGTTCCCGATTAAAAAGTTGCATTCCAACTAATCTTTTTCTCAAACGCCTTCGCCTAATTATAGTCAATTCCCATGCCAAAGATTTAAGTTGTTGATAATCAATGAATAGATGCTTTCGAAAACTGTTCATTATCGGACAGTTGTCCGCTTAATATCGAACAGTCGGTCATTCGTTCCGCCGGCTGGCCGGAGCAAGTGTTTGTTTTCTTAAATCTCCTTAATGGAAACCCTATAAATCACTTTTTATTTGTTATTTTGCACCAAATTTAGGTATGGTGTGGTCTGTTTCATTCGGGCTGCACTTCCTTATTGGCAGAACGTTCGATGAATAAACTCACTATAAAAGCTTGTCCGTTATGTGGTGGAACGCATTTGGAGCGTGCCCTGACATGTGTAGACCATTATGCCTCGGGCGAAATGTTCCACTTGTGCCGCTGCCGGGATTGCGGTTTCCTTTTCACGCAAGACTTTCCCGTGGAGGCTGAAATCGGTCGTTACTACGAAACTCCTGATTACATATCACATACCGATACCCGCAAGGGGGCGATGAACTCCGTGTACCATTGGGTGCGCAACTATATGCTGGGACGCAAGGCACGCTTGTGCTCCGTGAAGCACACCGCAAGGAGGGCCGCCTGCTGGATTTGGGTACGGGGACCGGTTACTTTGCCGATGCCATGCAGCGTCGCGGCTGGCAGGTGGAAGCTGTGGAAAAGAGTGCGCAGGCGCGTGCCTTTGCCAAAGAACACTTCAATCTGGATGTGAAACCCCATACGGCATTGAAAGATTTTGCACCGGGCAGTTTCGACGTCATCACCCTATGGCATGTCATGGAACATCTGGAACCCCTCAACGAAACGTGGGAAACCCTGCACTCCCTGCTGACTGAAAAGGGGGTGCTGATTGTAGCTGTGCCCAACTGCTCCTCTTTCGACGCAAAGAAATACGGGGCTTACTGGGCTGCCTACGATGTGCCCCGCCATTTGTGGCACTTCACACCGGGCACCATCCAGCAATTCGGTTCCAAGCATGGCTTCATCATGGCAGAGCGGCATCCCATGCCGTTCG
>ENA-OQBW01000069-OQBW01000069.1-human-gut-metagenome-genome-assembly--contig:-NODE-69-length-13131-cov-0.908567_pt1 | contig 13131 bp, 15 predicted proteins | sample MGYA00242752_ERZ504565 | MGnify/ENA primary metagenome ERZ504565 (study PRJEB26092, sample SAMD00036268) | human gut metagenome | host: Homo sapiens | study: EMG produced TPA metagenomics assembly of... | reverse complement strand
CTAATTTTATTTACGATTTGACTATTTACAATTTACTATTTGAATGCACTAATCTTTAAACCTTAATCCCTAATCGCTCATCCTTTTCTCTCATCTTCTCAGTCTTGCCACGGGGATATTCATCTGTTGGCGATACTTTGCCACCGTGCGGCGGGCTATGGGATAGCCTTTCTCCTTCAGCAGCTCGGTCAGTTCGTCATCGGTCAGAGGCTTTTTCTTGTCCTCGTTGTCAATGCACTCTTTGAGTATCTTGCGTATTTCGCGTACAGACATCTCTTCGCCGTCTTCGGTTGTGTAGCCGTCGTTGAAGAAGAATTTCAGCGGGTAGATGCCGTAGTTGGTCTGTACATACTTGCTGTTGCTCACACGGGAGATGGTCGAGATGTCCAACCCGGTACGTTCGGCAACATCTTTCAGAATCATGGGGCGGAGCAATGACTCGTCTCCTTCGAGGAAGAAAGGACGTTGCAGGTCTATGATGGCCTGCATGGTGGTCATCAGCGTATTCTGGCGTTGCTTCACGGCATCGATGAAACCTTGTGCGGCATCCATTTTTTGTTTGAGGAACATCATGGCTTCGCGGGATTCCTTAGACTGGTTGGCCCGGTTCTTGGTGTGTTCTTCCACCATCTCGGTGAAGTCGCGGCTCATGCGCAGTTCCGGCACGTTGCGGTTGTTCAGTGTCACGTTGATGGTACCGTCGTCATAAGTGTCTACCAAGAAGTCGGGCACAATCTGCTGCATGTTCTTGCCGATGGCTTCGCCGAGCGAGCGCCGGGACGGGGATTCAGTTTGCAGATTTCCTTAACGGCTTGTTGCAGAGTCTCTTCGCTGATTCCTAATTTCTGCATAATCTTGTCCCAATGCTTACGGGTGAACTCTTCGTAACACTGGGTAAGAATATCTTCTTCTATATAGTATTGTGGAGGCGAGGGCATGGGCCGTTGCGCTTCCTTGCGTCGAATCTGGATGAGCAGGCACTCTTGCAGGGTGCGGGCGCCCAGACCGGCGGGGTCAAAGTCTTGTATAATCTTCAATACTTCTTCCAGCTCTTCGGGAGAAGCGTCGATACCGGCGTAGATGGCGAGTTCGTCGCTGATACTGTCCAGCGATTTGCGCAGCAGGCCATCGTCGTCCAGCGAGCCGATGAGATATTCGGCCAGTTCGCGCTGGTGCGGAGTCAAGTCCTGCTCGCCGAGCTGCTGGCGCAAGGTTTCATAGAAGGAGGTGGCGTCGGAGAAAGGAATTTCTTCTGCCTGCTCCCCTTTGCTGCGGTTGTTCTCCTGCAGCTTGTAGTCGGGGATATCGTCTTCGTTCAGATAATCGCTTAAAGAATCATAGCTGGTGTCTCCACCGTCTTCTGAGCCGGTTCCCGCATCGGGTGTGTCGGGGTATTCGTCGCCAGGAGTATCCTCCTTACCCTCTTCCAGTGCCGGATTTTCCAGAAGTTCGGCACGTACGCGGTCCTCTAGTTCCACGGCGGGAAGTTCCAGCAGCTTTACCACCAGAATTTGTTTGCGGCGACAGCGTTTTGTATCTGCTGTTGCGCTTGGGTCTGTACTTGTCGGGAGCCTTGTGCCATATTTTTATAAATTATTCAATGCACTCATTGTGCATCTTCTTTCAGATATTTACCGCAAAAATAGTGAATAGTTCGATAACACGAAACCTCTCTGATGATATTTAACAAGAAAAGAGAAAACAAGCTTTTGCCAATAGCTTGGCAAACTTTTGCCATGCCTATGGCAAGACTTTGCCAACGCGGTGGCAAAACTTTGCCAAAGGCTTGAAAAACGTTGGCAAAATAGTCTTCTGATTATGAACTATATAGATTAATCTCCTTTTTGTATTATCTTCTTTCAAAGATTATCTATATCTTTGTCCTATAACTACTAAAACAAGGAATGTTATGTTTGCTAAAGAAACGTATGTGCAGCGCAGGGCCCAGCTGAAAAAAACGATAGGCTCCGGAGTGTTACTGTTTTTGGGTAACGATGAACAAGGTTTGAACTATGAGGACAATACTTTCCGTTACCGCCAGGATTCCACTTTTCTCTACTATTTTGGCTTGTCGTTTGCCGGGCTGTCAGCTCTCATCGACATAGATGAAGATAAAGAAATTATTTTTGGCGATGAGCTGACCATCGACCATATTGTCTGGATGGGTACCCAGCCCACCCTTCACGAAAAGGCTTCTGCTGTGGGAATTTCCGAAACCCGTCCTTTTGCCGACATCGTCGGTTATCTGCACAAGGCTGTACAGAAGGGACAGACCATCCATTATTTGCCCCCTTATCGTGCCGAGCATAAGTTGAAACTGATGGACTGGCTGGGTGTTCCTCCGGCACGTCAGGAAGGGTCTGTGCCGTTTATCCGTGCGGTGGTGGCACAGCGCAACTACAAGTCGGCAGAAGAAATAGCGGAAATAGAAAAGGCATGCGACGTGACTGCTGACATGCACATCACCGCAATGAAGGTGCTTCGTCCGGGCATGTACGAATACGAGGTTGTGGCCGAAATGAACCGTATCGCCGAGATGAACAACTGCGAGCTGTCTTTTGCCACGATTGCTACTGTCAACGGCCAGACCCTGCATAACCACTATCACGGCAACCGGGTGCAACCGGGAGACCTCTTCTTGATTGATGCCGGCGCCGAGCTGCCTCGGGTTACTGTGGTGACATGTCGTCTACCGTGCCGGCGGACAAGACTTTTACTCCACGCCAGCGTGCCGTTTACGAAATCCAGAACGCCATGCATCTGGAGTCTGTTAAAGCGCTTCGCCCGGGCATTCCCTATATGAAGGTGTACGAGCTTTCCGCCCAAGTGATGGTGGAGGGGCTGAAAGAGCTGGGGTTGATGAAGGGCAATGCCGAAGATGCCGTGCGCGAAGGGGCGCATGCCTTGTTTTATCCCCATGGACTGGGCCATATGATGGGGTTGGATGTGCACGATATGGAGAACCTGGGTGAGCTCTGGGTAGGCTATGACGGTCAGCCCAAGAGTACGCAGTTCGGCCGCAAGAGCCAGCGTCTTGCCATCCCTCTGGAACCGGGCTTTGTGCATACGGTTGAGCCGGGCATCTACTTCATCCCCGAGCTGATTGACTTATGGAAAGGAGAGAAGAAGTTCATGGACTTCATCAACTACGATAAGGTGGAAGAATACCGCAATTTCGGCGGCATCCGTAATGAGGAGGATTATCTGATTACCGAAACGGGAGCACGTCGCTTGGGCAAGAAAATTCCGTTGACACCGGAAGAGGTGGAAGCGTTGCGTTGACAACCACATCCTTAATATACACAGAGAGCCGTTTGTCCCGATAATGCCGGTGGCAAGCGGCTCTACAAATTTAGGGGTCATACAGATTGTATTATGTATGGTTTATGCGTGCAGTTCCAGTACGAACCGTGCTCCCTTGTTGTAGCTGCTGTCTAGTGTCAAGCTGCCGTTCATCTTGGTGGCAATCAGTGAGCAGATGGGGAGTCCCAGGCCGTCGCCTTGCGTCAGGTCTTTCACTTCGGTGAAAGGCTTGAAGATGTTTTCGCGTTGCTCCTCGGGGATACCGCAACCGGTGTCGCTGATGATGAACTGGTGGGTGTGCGCACCACGTTTCTTGAAGTCCAGCCATATTTTTCCTCCGGCAGGGGTGTACTCGGCGGCGTTTTCCAACAAATGCAGCAAGACGCGTTCCAGTTGCTCAGGGTTGATTTTCACATTCAATTTGGGGGCATTCACGGTCAAGGTGACATCTTCTTGTGTCATTCCTTTGATTTTGTCCATGATGCCTTCACAGAAAGTGGAGATATTCTTCTCCTGCACTTCGTAGGGTTCGGACAAGGTGGTTTCCAATTCGGACAGTTCCTGGATATGGTTGGAGAATGCATGCAGGGCTTTTACGCCCGGCAGTGAGGCGTCGAGCGTGTCCAGTGTCGGTTCCATTTGGGCGGAAATGTTCTGGATAAATTTGGTTTTCAGCTCATTGTGCTCATTAGCAATGCTGATGGCCTTCTTCTGTTTACGGGTGAGGATGATGAAACGCAGCAATACGATGGCGCCGAATACCAGTGCGGCGGCAAGGATGGCGGCGAGTATGCAAAGCCCGATGATGATGTACTGCTTGGCGCTTAGGGAATCATCTTTCTCCTGGATAGTGGCCAGGCTTTCATCGTATTTCTTCTTCAGGCGTTCAGTTCCTCTTGGGCGGTAAGCGCCTTTACGGAGTCGGTCCATAGGATGTACTTGTCGTAGGTGCGTGCCACCAGTCCGGCATTGTTTGCTTTGCGGGCGATACTGATAAGAGTCTTGTAGCATTCGTCTACTTTGGCGTAGTTCTTCTGTTCCTTATATTGCCCTATCAGCGGTTGGTAGCCGCATCACCTTGTGTGTTCATGCCGAAGGTGTAGTAATAGTTGGCCTGCGTATAAAGCAGGTCGTTGCTCAGAGAGTCGTTGTGAGAGGCTTTGGCGGTCTCTTCCAGTTTGGTCAGCTGTTCCTTGGCGCGTGCGGGATTTTTCAGGTTGTGTACATCTGCAGGCGTTCCTTGTTGATGCGGAAACGTAGGTTGGCATGGCCTTGCCCGTTTTCTGTTCGCCGGTTGCCACCACTTGCTCGGCACCGCGCAGCAGTTCAAAAGCTTCTTTATAGTAATTCTCCCGATGGTAGAGGGCGCTGGCATTGACGCCGCATTCCACTGCCTGGGCATACTTGTCTTGCGTGGCAAAGGCATTGTAGGCTTGCAGGAATAGATAGCGGGCTTTGATATATTCTTTTTTCGTAAGATTTTCTTGTGCTTGTTTCATCAATTCGTCTGCACGGTTTTGCGCATGGAGTTGAGTAAAGATGCAGAAAGTCGCTAAGAGAAGTATCGAAATAATTTTTTTCATGTGTACGTTTGTTTTATTTGCTCACAAAGTTAGAATAAAAACTTAGTATTTGAAGCTACTGCCTCCTAAAAATTCTCTCAATAAGGATGTCGGTGGAATTTCTTTGTCCTGCACGGGGGGTGAAATATTTGATGAATTTCAGCAACCGGTAGGCTTCTGCGTATTCCGGACAGTTCCGTGGAACACTGGTAAGGATGGGCTCTGCGTGGCAGCGGAGCACGGCAAATTCGAACAAGAGGGCGGAGTTGAACATGACATCGGCATTTTCCTGGTAGGGGAATATCCATTTGTCCTCGCCGGCACGTACACTGGGCCAGCGTGAAATGGTCTCTTGTGCCGAGTAGCCGCGGTAGTTGAAGTCGCGGATGATGCGGCGCAGCAGGCGGTTGTCCGTGGTGGGAATCCAGTTGTGGTCGTCCAGCGAGATGGTGGTCAGGGCGGATACATAAATCTTGTATTTGCTGGCGGCGGGAATCTGTGGTGTCAGTTCAGGGTTTAGGGCATGGATTCCTTCCAGGATGAGGATGGTATGCTCGTCGATGCGAAGTTTGTCGCCCTTGTACTCTTTCTTCCCGAGGTTGAAGTTGAAGCGGGGCAGCTCCACTTCTTCGCCACGGAGCAATGCCTGCAGCTGGGTGTTGAAGAGTTCGAGGTCGAGGGCGTAGAGTGATTCGTAGTCGTAGTTTCCGTTTTCGTCGCGTGGGGTGTCTTCACGGTCTACGAAGTAGTTGTCCAGCGAGATGGGATAGGGACGCAGGCCGTTGGTCATCAACTGCACGCTGAGCCGCTTGCTGAAAGTCGTCTTTCCGGAGGACGATGGACCGGAGATGAGTACGAGCTTCACCCGGTTTCCGTTTTCGCCGCGGTGGTAGATGTCGTCAGCTATTTGGGCTATCTTTTTCTCCTGCAGGGCTTCGGCTACGTTGATGAGGTCGGTGGCATGGCCTGTCTCGCAAGCCAGGTTGAAGTCGCCCACGTTACTCAGCCCCATGATGTAGTTCCAGCGCAGGTGTTCCTTGAATACGTCGAGCATCTTCTCCTGTTTCACCACTTCTTCCAGTACATTCGGGTTCTCCTTGTTGGGGATACGCAGCAGCAGGCCGTCGTAATACTTCACGATGTCGAACAGCCAGATGAACCCGGTACTGGGCAGCAGGTTGCCGTAGTAGTAGTCTACGGTGTCGCCCAATGTGTAATAATAGGTATATAGCGAGCCGGAGGTTTCCAGCAGCTTAACCTTGTCGTTCATGCCCCGTTCGCTAAAGATACGCACAGCCTCGGTGGTGTGGCATTCTACACGATGGTAGGGGATGTTTTCGGCGATGATTTCCTGCATCCGTTTCTTGATGGCGGTCACATCTTCCAGCTCTATGGAACGGCCGATGCGCAAGTTACAGAAGTAACCTTTGGATACCGGATGCTCTACGAACAGTTTTCCTTCCGGAAACAGCTCGCTGACAGCTTTGTAAAGAATGAAGCAGAGGGAACGGACATAAGTGCGCATGCCTGAGGAGTCACGTATGTCGAGAAACTCTACATCCTTATTGTTGTATACACGGAAATTCAGTCCTTCGGAACGGTTGTTGACTTTTGCACTGACTACCTGATAGGGGAAATTTAGATTAAAACCGTAATAAATATCCAAAAGTGAGCTCCCTATAGGGAATTCTTTAGAAATATTATTATTTTTGCAACAAATTTGTAACATGTGTTTCATGATGTCTCGTTTTTAGTGGGTTGACACGTTAAATATAGGACATTATAACACGTGAAGGAATGAAACACCTTAAATAATTAAAGATGGAATATTCTTTTTATGATTTTTTAAAGCTACTCGGCTCATTGGCACTGTTTCTTTACGGAATGAAGATTATGAGTGAGGGGCTTCAAAAATTTGCCGGTGACAGACTGCGGAAAATATTGACCGCAATGACAACCAACAGAGTGACCGGTGTGTTGACGGGCGTGCTGATTACAGCACTTGTACAATCTTCCTCTGCAACCACGGTGATGGTTGTAAGTTTTGTCAATGCGGGATTGTTAACGCTTTCACAGTCCATAGGTGTCATAATGGGTGCTAATATCGGTACGACTGTTACGGCATGGATTATTTCAGCTTTAGGTTTCAAGGTGGACATTGCCGCCTTTGCTCTTCCTCTTCTTGCTTTCGGCATTCCTCTCCTCTTCTCTCAAAAAGTAACCGCAAGTCTGTCGGTGAATTTATTTTCGGTTTCTCATTCTTGTTCATGGGGCTTTCCTATTTGAAAAACAATGCTCCTGACTTGAGCCAAAATCCTGATATGCTGTCATTTGTGCAGGACTATACCGACATGGGCTTTATCTCCATACTCCTTTTTGTGGGTATCGGTACGGTGTTGACCATGATTGTGCAGGCATCTGCGGCAACTATGGCCATTACGCTTATTATGTGCGCCAACGGCTGGATTAGTTTCGAATTGGGGGGCAGCACTGGTTTTGGGAGAGAATATCGGTACAACCATCACGGCAAACCTTGCGGCGCTGACCGGTAATACGCAGGCGAGGAGGGCTGCTTTGGCTCATTTGGTATTCAATGTGTTTGGTGTGATATGGGTGTTGTGTCTTTTCACCCCCTTTACCGAGGCTGTGTCATGGTTCGTAGAGAACGTGATGGGTACTAAAGATCCGGCTGTGGCCGTATCCTTCAAGCTTTCGGCATTCCATACTTGCTTCAATATCTGCAACGTGCTGATATTGATATGGTTCGTGAAGTTTATCGAACGTACGGTCTGTGCCATTATTCCAATGAAGGAGCAGGACGAGGAATATCGCTTGCGTTTTATCTCGGGCGGTATGCTTTCTACGGCAGAGCTGTCCATCTTGCAGGCAAGCAAGGAAATACATCTCTTTGCCGAACGTACCCGCCGTATGTTCGGAATGGTGCAGGACTTGCTGCATACGGAGAAGGATGATGATTTCAACAAAGTGTTCAGCCGTGTGGAGAAGTACGAGAATATCAGTGACAGCATGGAGCTGGAGATTGCCAATTATCTGAATCAAGTGTCCGAAGGGCGCCTGAGTTCGGAAAGTAAGTTGCAAATACGTGCCATGCTGCGTGAAGTGACGGAGATAGAGAGCATCGGCGACAGCTGCTATAACCTGGCACGTACCATCAACCGCAAGCGCCAGACCAATCAGGATTTCACCGAGAAGCAGTACGAGCATATTCATTTCATGATGAAGCTGACGGATGATGCCTTGGAGCAGATGATTGTCGTGGTGGAACATCCGGAGCATGCAGGCGCGGATGTGAACAAGTCCTTTAATTTGGAGAATGAAATCAATAATTACCGCAATCAGCTGAAGAATCAGAATATCTTGGATGTGAACAACAAGGAATATGATTACCAGATGGGTGTTTACTATATGGACATCATTGCAGAATGTGAAAAGCTGGGCGACTATGTGGTGAATGTAGTGGAGGCCAGCAGCGATATAAAAGAAAAGAAAGCGTCTTAGGACGCTTTCTCAAATTCTTCTTTGCCTACTCCACACAAGGGGCAAACCCAATCTTCGGGAAGGTCTTCGAAAGATGTTCCCGGTTCTATTCCATTTTCAGGGTCGCCCAATTCAGGGTCATAGACATAATCGCATACAGTGCAAATGTACTTTTCCATAAATTTCTTTTTTTTAGGTTTATTCTCTTATAATAACGTTTAAAAGCCCTTTTTGTTCTATTGTTGAACAAAAATAGTTTATTTTTGTTCTCTATTAAAACAACATTTTATGAAAATGACCGACAAGCTGTTCAGGGCGATTATGCGGAATCTGCACGCCTATGTACTGCTGATAAACCGCGACTTCACTGTATTCTACACCAATTACTACGATATTACCGGAGCTGTAAAGCCTGCCGAAACTGGACGGGTGGGAGATATTCTGCGCTGTAACAATGCCTTGTCGGCAGCAGGAGGTTGCGGCACTCACGATTTGTGTGAGCACTGCCCCGTGCGGAATGCCATAGAGAATGCCTTTGTGGTGCAAAAGAACTTCACGGATTTGGCAGCTATTCTGAATCTTAGGGATAGCGAAGGCAGAACTACGGAATGCAATGCTTATGTTTCCGGCGAGTATATGGAGATTGAGGACCGTGACTGCATGGTGATTACCGTGCATGACATTACCCGACTGAAACAAGTGGAAGCTGAATTGAAACTGGCACGTGAGAAGGCAGAGAATGCCGACCGCTCCAAATCGGTGTTCCTGGCGAATATGAGCCATGAAATCCGTACCCCGCTGAACGCAATTGTCGGATTCTCGGAATTGCTGGCCTCTGCATCGACAGACGAGGAGAAGACACAGTTCCTGGAAATTGTGCAAAGTAACAATGAAATGCTGCAACAGCTGATTGCTGATATTCTGGACCTCTCGAAGATAGAAGCCGGAACATTGGAATTTGTGTTCTCGGATGTGGACATCAACCAGATGATGTCCGATTTGGAACAACAGTTCCGTATGCGGGTGGCTGAGCTGGGTAGTGGAGTGCAGATTGTCCGGGAGGCTTCTGAGAAGGAATATACCATGCATACAGACAGAAACCGGCTTGCACAAGTGGTATCCAATTTTATGACGAATGCCCTGAAGTTCACCCAGGAAGGCAGTATTACCCTCGGATTCAGACCCTATGAGGAAGGTCTCTATTTCTACGTAAAAGACACGGGAACCGGTATTCCCCAGGAAAAGTTGCCACATGTTTTTGAACGTTTCGTCAAGCTGAAGCAGGAAAAGAACGGTACCGGACTGGGACTCTCCATTTGCCAGACCATTGTCCGCAAATTGGGGGGCGAAATAGGCGTGGAATCGGAAGAAGGGGCAGGTTCGACTTTCTGGTTCACATTGCCGTGGGAGCTGCAACCAGACCGAAACTGGTGAGGGAAAAAGAGAATCAATGACAGTCAATTAATCACTAATCATTATATAGGTATTGTTTTCCCGGATTATTATTGTATTTTTGCGTTCCAAAATTAAACCTAAAGACTTGCATGACTGCAATAAAGGATGATTATTATCATGTCGGACTGACCGACGAACAAGTGCGGAAGAGCCGCGACGAACATGGAGTAAATTTATTGACGCCTCCTAAACGGCCTTCCTTATGGAAATTGTATCTGGAGAAGTTTGAGGACCCCGTAGTAAGGGTATTGCTGGTTGCCGCTCTGTTTTCTTTGATTATTTCCATTGTAGAGAATGAATATGCCGAGACTATCGGCATTATAGTAGCCATTCTGCTGGCTACCGGTATCGGTTTCTTCTTTGAGTATGATGCCGGAAAGAAGTTTGACCTGCTGAATGCAGTGAACGAAGAAACTTTGGTGAAAGTAATTCGTAACGGACATGTGCAGGAGATTCCCCGTAAAGATGTAGTGGTGGGTGATATAGTGGTGCTGGAAACCGGTGAAGAGGTTCCGGCGGACGGTGAATTGCTGGAAGCCATTTCCCTGCAAGTGAACGAATCGAATCTGACCGGTGAGCCGGTAGTGACGAAAACTACCGTAGAAGCTGACTTTGACGAAGAGGCTACGTATGCTTCCAACCGCATTTTGCGCGGTACAACGGTGGTGGACGGACATGGCACCATGCGTGTGGAGGCTGTGGGCGATGCTACGGAAATCGGTAAAGTGGCACGTCAAAGTACCGAACAGAATACGGAACCTACTCCGCTGAATATTCAGTTGACCAAATTGGCCAATCTGATTGGAAAGATTGGCTTTTCCGTAGCGGGTCTGGCTTTTCTCATTTTCTTTGTAAAGGATGTGGTACTGGTTTATGACTTTTCTTCATTTCATACCTTCCGTGATTGGCTGCCGGCCTTGCAGGCTACTTTGCAATACTTTATGATGGCAGTTACCCTGATTGTGGTGGCTGTGCCCGAAGGCTTGCCGATGAGCGTGACACTCAGTCTGGCGTTGAATATGCGCCGCATGCTCTCCACCAACAACCTGGTGCGCAAGATGCATGCATGCGAGACGATGGGAGCCATTACAGTGATTTGTACCGACAAGACCGGTACATTGACCCAAAATCTGATGCAGGTGCATGAACCCAATTTCTATGGTTTGAAGAATAACGGGCAGCTGGGGAATGATGACCTCAGCAAGCTGGTAATGGAAGGTATCAGTGCTAACTCCACTGCTTTTCTGGAAGAAGAGGTGACTGGCGAGAAGCCGAAAGGGGTGGGTAACCCCACGGAGGTGGCACTGCTGCTTTGGCTGAACAGCCAAGGATGCGACTATCTGGCGCTGCGTGAGAAAGCTACGGTTATCGACCAGCTGACTTTCTCTACGGAAAGGAAATTCATGGCTACCCTGGTGCAATCCCCCCTGATTGGGAAGAAGGTGCTGTATGTGAAGGGAGCTCCCGAGATTGTTTTGGGTAAATGCAAGGATGTCATGTTGGACGGCAAGCGTGTGGATGCGGTGGAATACCGTTCTACAGTGGAGGCTCAGTTGCTCAACTACCAGAATATGGCTATGCGTACACTTGGCTTTGCATTCAAGATTGTGGATGATGCGGAAGCGTCTGATTGTGTGTCATTGGTTGCTGAAAATGACTTGTCGTTCCTCGGTGTGGTTGCCATCAGTGACCCTATCCGTCCGGATGTGCCTGCGGCCGTTGCCAAATGCCAGTCGGCAGGTATCGGAGTGAAGATTGTGACGGGAGATACACCGGGTACGGCTACCGAGATAGCACGCCAGATTGGTCTGTGGAAACCGGAGGATACGGAAAAGAACCGCATTACGGGAGCTGCATTTGCCGAATTGACGGATGAGGAGGCATTGGACCGTGTGATGGACTTGAAGATAATGTCGCGTGCACGCCCCACAGACAAACAGCGTCTGGTGCAACTGTTGCAGCAGAAAGGTGCGGTAGTGGCTGTGACGGGTGACGGCACGAATGATGCTCCTGCGCTGAACCATGCGCAAGTGGGACTTTCGATGGGTACCGGAACCTCCGTTGCCAAGGAGGCCAGCGACATCACGCTGCTGGATGACTCCTTCAACAGTATAGGCACGGCCGTGATGTGGGGACGTTCTTTATATAAAAATATACAGCGTTTCATTGTTTTTTCAGCTGACTATCAATTTTGTGGCTTTGTTTATCGTTCTCCTGGGTTCACTGGTGGGTACGACGCTTCCTTTGACCGTCACGCAGATGTTGTGGGTGAACCTGATTATGGATACGTTTGCGGCTCTGGCCCTGGCGTCCATTCCACCCAGTGAGAGCGTGATGAAGGAAAAGCCACGTAAGAGTACGGATTTCATTATAACCAAGTCCATGAGGTATTACATTCTGGGAATGGGGACTGCCTTCCTGGTGTTACTTATGGGAATGCTCTTCTGGTTTAACAGTGAGGAGGGAGGGATGACTACCTATCGGCTGACTGTGTTCTTCACATTCTTTGTTATGCTTCAGTTCTGGAACTTGTTCAATGCGCGTGTGTTCGGCACTTCGGACTCGGCGTTCAAGGGCATTTCCAAATCTTATGGCATGGAGCTGATTATACTTGCCATTTTGGGCGGACAGATACTGATTGTACAGTTTGGTGGAGCTGTGTTCCGCACAGTGCCGCTCGATTTTATGACTTGGATGACGATTGTCGTTTCTACTTCGTTTGTTTTTGTGGATAGGTGAACTGGTTCGCCTTATCCGACGTTTAACACAGAAATAGTGATGAAAAGAAGAGGAATCAAGAACCTTATTATTGATTTTGGCGGAGTTCTGATTGATTTGGACCGCCAGCGCTGTTTAGAGAATTTCAGAAAGCTGGGATTGCCGGACGTGGAAGTCATGTTGGACCTCTATCACCAGCAGGATTTCTTCCAGAAATATGAAAAAGGGTTGATTACCAGTGCGGAGTTCCGGGAAGTGATTCGTGGAAAGATAGGGAAACCGGTGACTGATGCCCAGATAGATGACGCCTGGAACAGTTTCCTAGTGAGTATTCCTACTTTTAAATTGGATTTACTGTTGGAACTGCGCAAAAAATATGTGGTCTATCTGCTGAGCAACACCAATGAAATCCATTGGCAATGGTCGTGTCTGCACGCGTTTCGCTACAAGGCTTTCCGTGCGGAGGACTTTTTTTGAGCATATCTATCTCTCTTATGAGATGAAGATGGCAAAACCGGATGCCGATATATTTCAGAAAGTACTGGATGAGACCGGTATTCTTCCCAACGAGACTCTTTTCATTGACGATTCTGAG
>ENA-OQBW01000068-OQBW01000068.1-human-gut-metagenome-genome-assembly--contig:-NODE-68-length-13169-cov-1.838598_pt1 | contig 13169 bp, 28 predicted proteins | sample MGYA00242752_ERZ504565 | MGnify/ENA primary metagenome ERZ504565 (study PRJEB26092, sample SAMD00036268) | human gut metagenome | host: Homo sapiens | study: EMG produced TPA metagenomics assembly of... | reverse complement strand
AATATATATAATATAACAATAAAGTAGTGTATGAAAACTTATAAAAAATTTTGAAGAAGACTTTGAGAAGGCAAAAGCAAACATGGAACTTCTGGAAAACATTGTGTCTGTAGGCATTCCAAAGAAACAAGCGGTTTACTTTAATAGCATATCAGTAGATAGTAAGTACAGCATGGGACAAAGAACGTATCTATATGTAGGTGATAAATTGGTGCATTGCAATGATGAAAGAAAGTTTTATGTAGGGCACAACAAATTTATTGAAACACACGGAAAAATAGTTGTCCGCTTCAACAAAGGAGAATTTAAAAAGTATATGGCTATGTGCGAAGAAATGTATAAAGCCCTTGCAATAGAGGCGAACGCATCTAAATATATTTCTTTAGTGGATAACATAAAAGACTTTATAAAGCCTAATATTGACCTTAAAAACAGCCAATTTAACAAGAGCAAGGGAATAGGGTGTGTTTACATAGAAAAACAATTTGTATAACTTCTAAATATTAAAAACTATGGCATTAATAATAATTATCGGATTTATTGGCTGTCTGTTGTCTGGTGAACTCATTAAATTAGGCAGATAATGGGAAAGTTCATGCTTCTACTATTGGTGTGGGATATTGTGGCTTTATTTGCCATCATACTACGCCCTAACTTTAAATATAGTAGTGATGTTATCAGTTGGCTTATAGCCGGAATAGCTTTGTCTGTAATAATAATAATCAGTTAGTAATAAGATGGAAAAATATGTTTACTACCTTCGTGTATCAACGAATAAACAAGGTGATAGCGGTTTAGGGTTGTCAGCCCAAGAAAAGACTTGTATAGACTATATTAATAGCAAAGGTGGAATTATTTGTGGTAAGTTTGTAGATGTGGCTTCGGGAAAAGACTGTTCCCGTGTGGAGTTGTGGAAAGCTATAGAGTATTGCAAAGCTAATAGTTGCACCCTTGTAGTGGCTAAATTGGATAGGCTTTCAAGAGATGCCGAGTTCGTTTTTCATGTAGTAAATACGGGCATAGATATATATTTTTGTGACCTTCCAGTAGTAAATACTATGGTATTAGGTATCTTTGCATCCGTTGCACAATACGAACGCGAACTAATTAGCAAACGTACAAAAGATGCGTTGGCAGCAAACAAGGCACGCGGCATATTATCCGGCACAGCTAATAGCAATTATCGAATTGACGAAGAAAGTAAGAAGCAAGCAAGTAGAGCAAGTGCAAGAACGCGAAACAGAAAAGTAGTAGAAAGTCCTGAGTTCGCTTGTTTTTGTAGAATACTACGAAAAGTAATACCTATGCTGAATGAAAATTCTACAGATGAAGAACTGTTCTTTTTGAATTGGACTAAATACCGTACAAGTTTTGTTCTCACCCAGTGTCACAAAGCGGAAATAAAGGAACTCATGCAGGAAGCCAATAGAAACAACAACAAATTGTTTATCGGCATTGACTTTACGAATGCTAATTTTTATCAGTATATTAGTAGCCGCGTACAAGCTACGTTCAATTCAATTTCTAAATATAAAGAATATAATAACCTATAAACTAAAAGGATATGAGAATACTTCAAATTGCCCTAATAACACAAAAGGGTAACGTCTTTAATGTAAAGATGCAGATAGACGAAATTGTCTTTGAGAGTAAAGAAGAAGTAAGGGAAAAGCTTCTTTCTGTATTTGCCAATAGGCAGGATGCTGTAGTAGACGTTGTAATTCATTCCATACAAGACGAATTAGAGCTTTCCGACTACTCAAATGAGCAACTTAAAGCAGAACTAAAAAGAAGGTCAAATATCGCGCGTATGAAAGCTATTAGAGAAAAGCCCAAGTATTATTATTGGGAAGGTACTATAGTTGATATTCTGAAGCGATATAATAGGTTTGCCAATTGGAAATTTAAAATAGATTCCGAAGAACTGGCGGCAAATGAAAATTTTTCGTATCTGAATAAATGGCATGGTTTTGAAATGATAAGCGGTGCTTTCAATATGACAACTGCACCAAAAGTTGGGGATAGGGTCAAATTAAGGTATCGTGTAGTAAAAAGTCATTTTCGTTCCTATAGAGATTCTAAAATTGTATCAGTAATAGAACGGGCTGACTTGTCAAATGAAACAGTAATAGCAGGCAGTGAATTGTAAACTAAAACTATAAAGAGATGAAAGCAATATTAATAGCAACCAAAGAAACAATTGACGTAATAAAGGCTGAGGAATATACCAACATTTACGTAACAGAGGATGGCAGTCAGTCCTTCTTAGGTGGTGAACTTATTCTTCTTGATGAAGTGAAGGAAGAAGCAAAAGAACGGGATTGGGAAGAGGTTAGGATAAATGCTGCAATAGCAACAATGCAAACACTTTTAAATAATCCACAATATGAGAACAAATCAATAATAGCCATAGCTGACATGAGCGTAAGTATGGCTGATGTATTGGTTAAAAAGCTGAAAGGAGAATAGCTATGTAAAAGTTGAGGTATGAAACATATATTGGATTGGTATAATGAAAATACTCCTCAAAATGAGGATGAATACGAAAAAGGATGCTTGACAAGTGCTGCAATAATAGCAATAATCTTCATAGCATTAACAGTAGCAATAATAAATATTTGATTTGAAAATGGAAAAACAACCGATTAGCATACAAGACGTGATACAAGAACTTCGCGACTTGTTCAGAGTTACAAACAGAGGATTTTCAAGTGAAATAGACGGGATATTCTTTATTGACAAAAGGCAATATTCCGCATCCGAGGTACACATGAAGCTTGAAATGTACTTCAATGACAAGTATATAATCAACGGACTTTGTAAGATATATCCGAATTGTGTGACTTATACACGATTTGAGATTAAGAGCATCGACAAGCTGATACCTAACTATAGACTCATGGGAGGTTATACTCCCGAAAAGGAGGACTGAATTATGGCGAAGAGTATATTTACTCCAATGGAGAAGTTCAACGAAATTTTGGCAGCCTATAAACTTAAATCGAGTAATATCGGAGAGTATGAGGGAAAGCATATCAGAGTATTCCACAATGAGAAGAAGCTGTTTGATTACTACCCATGCCGGATGAAGCTATTTGACTACCATAATTGGCATCAGCTAAGTTATCCTATGCACGGGAACAAGGATTGGGAGAAGGAACTAAGAACAATAATCGAAAAACTGATAAAACAATGAAGAAGTTAGTAATGACATTGATTGGCTTGCTTTCACTGATGGCAAGTATGCAGGCGCAAACAGATTGGAAGAGCCAGCTTAACTATTTGTATGGTACATGGACTGTACAGTATATACAAGACCGTAACGATAATGTAAGCACACCGCCAAACTTGGTGACAATGAAGTTCAACCGGGATATGACTTGTATTATAACCCAAGACGGACATAAGATACAAGGCACATTCAAAGCGGAACAATTCATGCAAGGCGAGTTTGACTTGTTTACTGGACTTTTTGTACAAGCATATTCTAACAAAAGCAAGAAGACAATACTGTACTTTCAAGTGTACGATATAAACAACAGTAAAGGAGTTATCAGCGTGCCAGAAGTCAAAGAGTATTGGCAGATAAAGAAGAACCTATTTGAGATAGATGATTAATAATTGTTAATAGTTTGACTTGTTTTTTGGAACTTTCAAAAATAACAGCGTTCTTTGCATTGCAATCGGGAGGTAGAATGCTCGGTGATAAACGATATTTAGGATTCAATAGCAATTCAACATATAGCTTACATTGGCACATTCTACCTGCAATCGTGCAGCCTGCCAGTGTATAGCAAATCTAAAAGCACTGGGAGTTTTCTCGGTGCTTTTTGTATTTATTGAAAAACATTCTTATATTTGTGGTGGCGATAGGCTGGAGTAGCTACCAGTTGACAAGTCTCTTTCCCATACCTTCGGACTTCGCCACCATTTCATTTAGAAGGTATATCATTAAACATTGAAGTTATGGAAAGACAAACTAAAGGAATTTGGATTCCAATTGAAATTTGGGAAGATAAAAAATCTTTCTTGGAATGAACGTATATTGTTGTTGGAGATAGACAGCTTTACTACCAAGGATAAAGACTGTTTTATTAACAATGAATATATTGCCAATCTTTTGAATGTTAGTGAAACAACAGCAAATAAAATCCTTTCATCATTGATTAAAAAAGGATATGTCATTAAAACAGCATTTGATGGCAGAAGAAGGTATGTCAAATCAGCCTTGCAGTTAAAAACAATTCAGCCTTGCACTTTAGAGCAACCCTGCCTTGCACTTTACGACAACATACTTAATACAAGTAATAATACAATTAAAGAAGATAATATTATCATATTATCTAAGAAAGCGGAAGACAATGCAGAGCATGCCAATGTCAATCCCTTATTAGAATATAATGATGGCGTTAAAAAATGTTCTAAAAAGAGTAATAAGGTTAAATTTGATGTCCGTGCCGACTTGTCCTATGTCAGTGAGGAACTGAAAGATTCTTGGAACATTTGGCTTGACTACAAGGACGAAATCAAGAAGCAGTACAAGACGGAACGAGGTGCAAAGATGATGTATTCCAAGTTAGAAAAGTATTCTGATGGCAATTCAATTCTTGCCAATGCCATTGTTAACGAGCCATCTGCCATAGCTGGGACGGATTTTATTCTTTATCCGACAAACAGAAAGATTTTTTCTTATCGGATAAAAGCCCTTATAGGAGCGAAAATTCCAATTCTTCCTATATAGCTAAGAGATTGCAGGAGTTGGACGAGAAAATCGAAAAATACAAATGATATAACATTAAATAAAGAGTATTATGAAGCGTAGGGAGTTAAAAATTGGAGATATTATTCAAGTTGGATATAATCAAGTCAGAGTTGTACATGATGAAAAAGTTTCGTGTGACGGTTGCTATTTTAGACCGATTTGCGATAAAGGTTATGAAGCCTTAGTATGGAAACAAGAAAACTTTGGATTTTGTTCTGAAAATGAGAGATTAGACAATATCAATGTTCATTTTGAATTAGTAGAATGATATGGAAGTAAAGAGTGGAAGAATGTTTGAGAAAGAGATACTTCCTTTCATGGAAGAGGAGATTATGAAAAAGCTCCGTACATACAACGTGTACAGTATAAAGGAGTATGAAGACATACGGAAGGCGGTAAGGTATTCAATCAGATTTTGCAAGAAAAATAAAATTGTTCGATATGAAGATAAAAATTTAAACAAAGAAAGGGACAAGAAATGAAAAAGTACAAGGTTTTATTTTGTGATATGGACGGGACGTTAATAGAAACTGCAAGCGGTGAGACGTTCCCGAAGGGTATATGGGATATGAAATTTAAGTTTGATGTCCTGGATGCAATAAAGAATTTGAATCCCGAAAAAATCTTTATTGTGACAAATCAAGGAGGGATAGAAAAAGGGTTGGTGTCGCAATTATCCATTTATGTAAAATGCAAGTACGTGAATGACAGTATAATGGATTATTGCGGCATTGATACGCGTTTTATGTATTGTGAAAGCAATGACAGAAGAAACCCTATGAGAAAGCCTAATACTGGAATGCTTGAAAGACTTTTTAACAACTATAAATCATGGAATGCTGGTTTAAGTGAAAAAGATTGTTTGATGATTGGTGATGCAAGCGGTCTTGAAGGGCAATTTTCGGACAGTGACAAGAAAACAGCCGAGAATTTCGGTATAGACTATATGGATGTCAGCGAGTTCGTAAATGTTTACGGGAAAGAGGTTTGATTATGGGATTCAATAGAGGAACAAAGTTAGGTGCAGAAAACAGAAAAGGGCATAGATGGATAAACAACCCTAATACTGCGCATAAAAAGTGTACGAAGTGCGGCTGCATGGTTGACAAAATTTCTTCAAAAGGAGAAAATGTTTATGTATATACAGACAATAAAGGTAACAAATCGGCTGAATGCCTAATTGTATTTGATTATGGAAGTTAGTTATAAAATATTCGATTCAATAGAATATAGTATTCGTTGTGAAGAGCATGATATACATTATCCAAACGGGCCTTATCCTACTGTAGAAGAGTTTACCTATAAAGGCACTGGAAAGGTGGTAGGGTATATAGATGGAGGCTTTTTTAGGAAAGATAAGTTTTTGATAGTGGATAAGGAAACTAAAAAGTTTATGAAAGTGAAAGTAAGTGATTGTGAAATATTAGAATATTGATTATGGAAGTAAAGAACGGAATAATAATAGACGGAATTCTGCATGAAGCTGTGAATTATAGTAACGTTAGTTCTTGTAGTGTATGTTCTCTTCGTAAAGAATGTGATGAATTAGAGAATCGTTGTGATGAATGGATTTGCAGGCTTATTGATTGCAGGTATTTCGTTAATCGTGGCAAAGTAACAGACATTAAGACAGATAAGGAGGAATAAATCATGTGTAATTCAATAGAATGGGGTAAATGCGAAATATGCGGAAAGGAAGACCAGTTGGAACGTACTTATTTCTACTATTCAATTCATTGTGAATGTTGTGGAAGTAAAGACGGGAATGGGCAAAATAGGCATTTTGAAATGGTAAGACATTGTAGAAAATGCCCGGCTCCTATGCCTAAAGAAATACATCCATTATATAAAGCGATGGATGGTAAAACTTATCGTGCGAGTATTTCTAATATGCTTCCCGTTGATATTTGTGGGGAGTTTATTATAAACGAATCGATAATTAAGGAGGAATAACAATGGAAAGCGATAAACTTATATTAGATGCTTGTTGTGGCAGTAGAATGTTTTGGTTTGACAAGCATAACCCTTTGGTTTTATTTGTAGACAAGCGTTCAGAAACGCTTACAGCTAAGGACAAAGATAGAATCAGAACTATAGATGTAAAACCGGATGTAATAGCCTTTTATAAATGCAATCATGCCAAGTACAGAAAGTATGCTGATGAATGGCTGAATAACCTTACTGACGCTCAGATAGAGGGATTTGAAAGACAGCGTATAGGACAAATTGATAAATCGAAATGCGTATGAGTGGGAAAGATGTACTAAGGCTATTACTTATCAGTTATGGCTTTTGCCGTAATATTGAGATAAATACTTATATGGGTAACGGTGGATGGATTGGTTATGAAGTATCTGCCAACAATGACGATGGTATTGAATACTACGCAGTAGATTGTGAAGGTTTGCTTTTTCATATATACGAAATACAGAAATTTATGAGAGATGAAAATATTGAGCCTCGTATAATGTTGGGTAATTTTAGTAATAAGCATCTGCTTTTAGACGAACATTTGAACGATATTTTAAAAATGAATGAGAATCAACATTATTGTAAAACAAATCCGAATAAGTTATGAAACAGACAGTAGAAGCAGCAGCAAGGGAATATTCCAATGACCAAAGAAATAGGCAACATCATTGTGAACCGTACTGCATTGTTGATTTTAAGTCCGGTGTCGAATGGCTGTCAAAGCAGTCACCGTGGATAAGCGTGGAAGAACGTTTACCGGAATATTCGTGTTGGGTGCTTGTGGCAGGTAAGGACTATAAATATCGAATTTTGTTTTACTGTGGAGGTAAGTTTTATACGAATAAAAGTTTAATAGCATATGATGGGAGCGTTCTTTTCTGGATGTTTATCCCATCCTTCGACCAAATCCTCGAAGCGAACAAAGATGTGTTACAACGATTAAAATAGAAATTTTATGGAAGAACTAATTCACATTGATAATCTATGTTCACGTTGCGGCTTTTTTTACATCTGATACATCAGTAAATGGTGGTTATGGATGCAATCATAAGGATTGTGACGATGGAGAATATATTTATAACGGAGATATAATTGACTGGCATAAAGCTTATAGAATTGTGGCAATAAGACTTACTAAAAGAAACATTAAATGCAACCGTAGGCTTGCCAAGAAGTTTTTGAAAAAGGCAAGATTTATTTTGAATAAGAATCGTGAAGTTTTTGGAATTAAATTCCAAGGAAAATGCCTTGCTTCAACATGCCCTTTGGGTTATATGGCAGATAAAGATGATATTATTAGGTTTGGAGAAGACCCAGAATTAATGGCAGTAGATGATTGGCTTGTTATAGAAAATAACGAATGAAAGAGAAAGGAGATTAAAATATGAAGAAGATACTTTTATTTGCCAGTTTAATGCTGACACTATCATCTTGTGATAGTAAATCTTATCATGTGAAGAGTGGCACTGCAATAACTATTGATGGCGACACCATTGAGTTCTATGGTGGAACAATCACTTATCCTTTTTTCGGTCAACGTAGTATTAGAGATATGGTTATTAAAGAGAAAGGAGATTGATATGGAAATAAAAAATGTAGGACAACTTAGAAAAATTATTGAAAATATTTCCGATGATTACGAAATCGAAATGCGAGTTAGGCGCAAACTGTCTGACGAAGAATTGAAGGGATGCAGATACCCTTATCCTTACGACACTGAATATCTTACTTTAGAATTTGATGATATCGGAGTGTCAGACAAAGTGTTATGTTTAGGTGTAACTTCTAAAAATTATTGATATATGAGTAAAATAAGACTAATACTTCGATTTCTGTTAACTCCTTTATGGCTCGCTATATTCATAGTCTATCTGCCAATATGGTATATACAAATGAGTTGGTACTATTTCAACTTTGGGGATTATTGGGATAGCTATTTAGTTTTATGGGATAGAGTAATGTTATCTCTAAAACTTAAAAAGAAATATTGATATGGAAACCCAAACGATTCAAATAAGAGGAGATAATGATGCAATAGCATACATTAATTTTGTAGATAGGGATTTAGCTGTATCTATCGTATATGGAGATAATCAGTACGATTTCACCATTGAACCCATTACCCTAAAAGCATTGGCATACGCCTATAAACTACATTGTGAAGAATGTGACGAAAAATACAATAAGTTATGAAAGCAAGAATAAAAGAAACCGGAGTTTTAATAGATGTAATTCCGAGAATAAATATCAATGCGCTATATAACGGAGATAACCTATATGTATGTGATAATAAGGTTTTCAGAGAGTGTGAACTTGATTTTTTAAATCTTGGAAATTCAGCCATTGATTGGGAAAAGCGACGCTACGAACTGGCGAAAGATTATTCTACAGAGTTTGTTAAACTACAGCATAAAAAGGGTATAACTGAGTGCGGCATACTATATCCAGATGTAGTATCATGGTCTGTAGAACTTGCTGACGCACTAATAAAGAAACTGAAAGGAGAATAACTATGGGATTTACAACACCGTGCTTTATACGAAAGAATACGCCAGAGCTTAGAAAGAAGCTGGAAGAGTTGAGATATAAACTACTTAATTCTGGTGATACAACTTTAGATGCACATAATTATGATGGCAAGGGAAGTCATAAAAGTATTGAAGAAGGAAGAGCAATCATTACATTCTATGGGAATTTATATGGGGTGATATATAATGTAGATACTGTCACCAAGAAAGGAAGGGTCGATTGTGGAGCTAATGAGTTCTTGTTTCTTGCCATTGCTGCATTGAGATATGATACAGACGATAGCCAATGGTTCACGGATGGGGAAGATTGGTTCTTATGCCAATATCTGAAAGTAGGAATGCACTACCAAGACAAACCGGAAATACTATTTGATAAGTGGCATAAAGCCTCCGTGGACGAACTGATTGAACACTTTAAACAATAACAGCATGAGAAAATATAGAATTGAAAACTATGGCATTTATAAGAACATCTTTGATGTACAAATGAATACTTGGTGGTGCGGATGGATTACGATAAAAACATTCGTAGCAAGCGATATTTGTACTGATAGTATTGATTATGCAAAAGCCTGCGCACAAGAACTATTGGATAAACTAAGGGAGGAACTACCATGAATGAAATAACTATTAGACAATGGTATGACACCTTTAAATCGGGTGAAGAATTGGTCGAAGTTCGTATAGTAGACAATGCTTATAAACGAACTTATTCCGGCTACTTTACTGATGTAAACACCCTGCTCAACGAAATTAGGAAGTATGACAACTGTAACATCTACTTCACATTGAATGCCATCAATCCAGCATGTTATGACAGAGAGCAGCATGATAGGATTGTTACCAAACCAAAGTCAACTACTTCTGACAATGACATTGTTGGAAGAGATTGGATATTGATAGACATAGATACTAAGAAGCCATCAGACACAAACTCAACTGATGAAGAGAAGGAGATGGCGAAAGAAGTAGTCAACAATGTATTCAAGTTCCTACGGGATGAAGGTTTTGAAAAACCAGTAGTATGCGATAGCGGCAATGGTTTCCATCTACTGTACAAAATAGCCATGAAGAATAGCAATGAGAATACTACAATCTGTAAAGAGTTCCTGCAAGTTCTTGATATGCTATTCTCTAATCCGAATGTAGAAATAGATTGTACTACACATAATGCAAGCCGGGTATGCAAACTTTATGGTACATTTAGTCGAAAGGGAAGTAATACCAAGAAGCGTCCTCAAAGGGAAAGTAAGATACTAAGAATACCAGATGAAATTAAAATAACTCCAAACGAATACTTTGCCAAAGTTGCTGCCATGCTCCCGAAACCGGAACAACCGAGCAAAAGCAATTACTACAGCAATGAGAAGTTTGACTTAGAAGCATTTCTAAATAAACACCACATTGCGGTGAGAAACATTGTAAGGACATCATCATTCACAAAGTACATACTTGACGAATGCCCATTCAATAGTTCACACCGTGCTCCGGATTCAGCAATCTTTGAGATGTCGAATGGAGGACTTGGCTTTAAATGTCTGCATTCAAGTTGTTCTCAATATACATGGAAAGACTTTCGGTTGAAGTTTGAACCGGATGCTTACGACCACAAGGAATACCAAAGGCATGAACATAAGATGCAATACTATTCTCAACAAAAGAAAGAACCTTTTGTACCAAAGAAGGAGGATTCCGCTAAGGGAAAGAAGTGGCTGGCTATGACTGATGTTCAATATGTGGATATGAGTAAGATGGCTTCAATCCCAACTGGATATAAGGAACTTGACAAAAAAATCATTGGTTTATTGCTTGGAGATGTGACTGTATTGTCTGGCGGCTCTGGTGCGGGAAAAAGTAGCTGGATAGATTGTGTTGCTCTGAATGCTATACAAAGAGGATATAAAGTAGGAATATGGTCGGGAGAGTTACAAGACTTTAGATTTCAAAGTTGGATAAATCAAATTGCCGCTGGTAAAAATTATGTATGCAAGAGAGAAGGCTTTGAAAATTATTACTATGCTCCTAAAAATATTTCCAATCAGATAAGTAATTGGTTAGAAGGCAAACTATTCCTTTACAACAACAATTATGGAAGTAAATGGCAACAACTGTTTGCTGATGTAAAAGAGCTTGTAGACAAAGAAGGTGTACAGCTTATTGTTCTTGATAACTTGATGGCATTGCAGATTGACAACTATGAAGGTGATAAATATACCCAGCAAACTAAGTTCATCAATGACTTAAAAGAATATGCTAAAGCTAAGAATGTGCATGTGCTGTTAGTATGCCATCCAAGAAAAGAAGGTATATTCCTACGAAAAGAAAGCATATCTGGCACAGCAGATTTAACTAACTTAGCTGATTCTGTATTCATCATACATCGAATAGGAAAAGACTTTGAACAGAGGGCAGGGGAGTTCTTCGGCAAGGACAAAGTTCTGCCATATCTAAAGTATAACTCTGTAATTGAGGTCTGCAAGAACCGAAGCATGGGAGTGATAGACTTATTAGTAGGCATGTACTATGAGGTCGAATCCCGTAGACTTAAGAACGAAATATCGGAAAACATTGTCTATGGCTGGCAGGAGCAGCCAGCACAGTTGACATTTGAACCGACACCCGAATCTGATGTTTCTGACTTACAAGACATATATGACAATATGAGCAATCAATTACCGTTTGGTAGCGAATTGCAGGAATTACCTTTTTGATATGAACGAACAAGAAATCACAAACTATGTACTATCTCTTATTCCAAAGGAAGAAAAAGATAGGGTTTTCAAGCAGGAGTATTGTGCTATAGGAACAGATTTTATAGGCTTTATGGAAACATATTACTATCTATCAAAAATCATACCTAAAGAATATACTGTCTATGATTTTGGTTGTGCCTATAATCCACAATGCTATTTATTTCAAGACCATGCAAAATTTATTGCTGTCAATCCAGAAGAAATAGATGGCAAAGAAGTATTTAAAGCACCTAACTGTGACTTCTACAGAATGACTACTAAGCAATTCTTAGAAGATATATATGAAAAGAAAGAAAACGAGTTCGCCATCTGCAATTATGTTCCTAATTGGCACAAGGAGAGAAGCATAGATTTGGTAAAACTGAACTTTCAGAATTGTTATACCTTTTATCCAAGTTAGTTGTGGAAAATAAAATCGAATTTACGAAAATAGAGCAGTATTTACCGAAAGAAGGCGAAGAAGTTCTATTCCTATGCGAAAATAAGATGATTTTTCATGGGGAATATCTATTAGGTAATTGGTTCATGTATTCGCCAGAATATAGTAGCAAAATTATAAGCAATATCTGCCCATTCAGAGTAATAGGATGGGTAGGAATAAATAACTTTATTTTTTAATCAATTAAAAGAATTAATCATGTTAGTACAATTAATGGAAGCAAAAGTTTCTTACGTGAAAATCAACGAAAGAGGCAAGCAAAAGAGAGTAACAGAAAAGTATCTTGTAAACGCTATGAGTTGCACAGAATGCGAAAAGCTGATGAATGAAGAACTGTCTATCTACCAAGCAGAAGAGTTCTCAGTTCTTGCGGTTGGACGAACAAACTTCCAAGAATTTTTGGGAGATAAGGACAAGGAGGACAAAAAGCTCTTTAAAGTGAAGCTCAACTACATTACTCTAAACGACGAGGGCGACGAGAAGAAGACACCTTGCATGTTGATTGTTGAAGCTGATACAACAGAAGAGGCAACAAACACTGTCAAAGAAGCTATGTCCGCTTCAATGGCTGATTGGAGAATTGGACAAGTTGTTGAATCTAACTATGTGGATATTGTGAACTTGTAGTTTATAATCTCGTTTATTTTAAGCTGAAAGGGAGGGAGTAACAATTGTACTTCTCTCTTTCTTTTAACACAATTCTGAGTCCTATTTTT
>ENA-OQBW01000067-OQBW01000067.1-human-gut-metagenome-genome-assembly--contig:-NODE-67-length-13326-cov-0.783999_pt1 | contig 13326 bp, 12 predicted proteins | sample MGYA00242752_ERZ504565 | MGnify/ENA primary metagenome ERZ504565 (study PRJEB26092, sample SAMD00036268) | human gut metagenome | host: Homo sapiens | study: EMG produced TPA metagenomics assembly of... | reverse complement strand
GATAAGAGTAGACTACTTGATTGTCTTGGTTCAATAATGCGAAAGCTACTTTATACTTTTGGTTCCATTGTGGTATATTGGTTGGGCAATATCCCCAGCCTAAGTTGTTCCAGCGATGTACTATCTTTATTCTTGAACCACTCTTCATTTCTTTGGGAACTACAATGGAATCGGGATATAAACGATAACCTCCTTCGGAGATGAAACGCTCAACCAAAGGATAGGCATCACGGAACCAACTCATGGTTTCGTCTCCTACACGGAAATCCATCATGTTGACATGAGCTTCCTGACCGTCTTCAAATTCTCCGATACGTACATCTTTGGCTGTTTTGTAACCGCTCGGGTCATTGTGATAAGGGTGCTTGCTCACAATCCATCCACCTTCCAGTAGAACCGGGCGTTTCATAATCCAAGGTTTCACATAGTTTCGCTCCCACTGGCCGTAATACTCTCTCATTCCGAAAGCATCATGACGTAAGGAAAAGCCTTTCTCGCAAGCGCTGTCCAACAAGCGTTTACTATCGGGATCAAAATTCTCCTCACCTGCCCAGTCTTTGCCTGCACCCATCCAACGATGGTAGTTGATAACTAAAGGTACTTTGGTGAAGTGTTTGACGTAGAGGTCTGTAATCCAATTGAACACAGCTTCCCGGTTCTTGGGGTCAATGTACTTCATAGTGTGTGCCTCACCCCATTTGCCAAGACCGTAGCCGTCTATAAATTCCACCAGGTCAGGGTCATTGTATTTTTGGGCAAATGCTTCTATGAACTTTGCATATTTCTCCTGGAAGATAGGGTCATCAGGATAGGGAGAGCGTTTTCCATTGTCTGTATAGTATTTGGCTCCTGCATCGAATACATAGGCCGGAGTGGCTTCATTTTTTCGGTCGCGGCTGTCGACAACTACACGGAAAGAGAGACGCATACCTCTGTCGAGTGCCCCTTGAATTACTTTTTTTCAACTTTTTCGTTGGTATCCCAGCCGTAGACTCCTTCGGCGGGATTGAAGGTACTCCAATGCGTACGGATATAGAGTGCGCGTGCATAATCGGAGATTTTCACGGTTGTTCCTTTTTCCGGTACATAGATATGGTCGTATTTCTTCCAGAAGTCATCGCTGACATTCTCATTTGCATAAACAACCCAACCACTTAAAGGGTTTCCCTGCATGGTTTTTCTGTCTGGCCAGATTTTTATATAATCAGCTTCCGTATCTACAGCCATCTTGTATATCTGGCATCCTGCTGCAAGAAACGCACCGACACCGTAAACTTCTGTCATGTCACGCGTCACTTTACGGGGGTCGGCACCGATAGGCTGTACCCAGCCAAGTTTACCGCTTGCATCTACAGCATCGGTCAGTGCCTTCCAGCCTTTTATAATGACTGGCATGAAATCGTCTTCATTCAAGAGTCCCGCATTTACGCCATAGGCCAACGCATATACAAAGAAACCGGTGGAACTGGTTTCGGGAGAAGGATAAGAAGCCGGATCCAGAAGGCTGGCATGCCAATAACCGTCTTCGTTCTGCAATCCGGCGATACGTGTGCATAACCGGATAAACAGTTCTTCGTAATAAGCGCGTTCCATCAAGCCTTTGGGCAACTCCTGCAATACTTCTGCCAGACCGGCCAGTACCCAGGCATTTCCACGTCCCCAGAACACCTTTTTTGCCATTGGCTTCTTTTTTACCGAAATAATGCCAATCGCGGTAGAAAAGGTTCTCTTCCTTATCGAATAGGTATTCGTAGGTAGCCCGGTATTCATTGTCCATGAATTGGAGGTATTTCCGGTTGTTGGTTTCACGGTATAGCTTGGCATAAACCGGGGGGGGCCATAAACAAGGCATCACACCAGGTCCAGCGTTCTAGGGTTTTGTTGTCACCATACTCCAGTTTGAATGTACCGTTGGATGGATGGTTGACAATCCATTCCGTACGTGCCAGGGTAGGAGCCAGTATTTCCTCTTTTTTTATATTTACGGTATAAGTCAATGAATGATTGGGAAACGGTTATATCGTCTGCATGGTACAACCGCTGATGGGGTTGCCAGCAGTTTCGTCTTCCTATTTTATAGAGCCATTGATAGTAGGTGCTGTCATTGTACTCCTCTTCTGCCAGTTTAGCCCAATCTACCATACCTACATAAAGTGCTCCATTGGTCCAATCCAGGTCGTGGTGTTCGTGGGCAGTGTTAGGATTGGAAATTTGCCAGTCTGCCACTTGCTTCATTTTCTCTTTTACTTCCTTTTTGCTGAATGGCACTTGTGCCATGATTGCCATACTGATAAACAGAAAGGCTGCTGCTGTTAATTGTCTGTGTATCTTCATGATTGTTTATTGATAAAATTAAGGGAATTGCCTTTGTTCTCAATGGACGCGGACAATTCCCTTTATGAGAATCTTGAAAACTATCTTTTTACCTTTATTCGTGTTTTATTTTGTCTTTGTGCTGTTAATATCCTTCGTTTTGCGGGAATTCTGCACCCGTATTTGAATCGATTATGCTCTGAGGAATCGGCCATAATGTGTGGTAATCACGCATAACGGGCCCCGATTCTGTATTGTATTTGCGGGTACGCTCCAATAATTTGCCGGTACGGCATAAGGTAAAGCGGCGTGATTCTTCACCTACCAACTCGCGGATACGTTCGTCCAGCAAGAAGTCCATGGTCATTTCACTGTCCGTAATTTCAGGAGCATGTGCGCGACGGCGTACAACATTGATTGCTTCGCGGGCACCTGAAATATCGTTCAACCCCAACCTGCTTCGCAGAGTAAGAGATAAGTCTCGGACAAACGGAACTTCATGCGGTCACGGTAGGAACCGGTCAAAGAAAGGTTTTCGGAACGGCCATAGAAGAATTTTGTCAGAGCCGGATAAAGACGGAAGGTGGTAAACCATGTTTCGTCTGTAATCGTGGCTTTTTTACCATAAAGGTCGGGCATGTTCTCGTTGTTGTAATACCAGTTACGTTTGATGTTGTATTCGGAATTACGAATGTCTTCTTCATCAAAGAAACCGGTATCTTCTCCAATCCACCATTTCATTGGTACCAATTGCGACAAGCCGCGGCCACCCAGTGAGTCTGCCAAAACAAAACCGGTAATCTCGAAGTATTTGGGTTCCCAGGCACGGCGTGTCCAGTCATCGGAATTTGTACCGCCACCAGTAGTGTTATATTCAAACTGCATGACCCAAATGCTTTCCATATTGCCGGATGTGCGATTTTGGTTGTTTTCAACGAATAGGTCGGAGAACACATCGCCGTTTGCTTTTGCCTTTTCACCGAAGCGATCTTCCATCAAGTGGAAATATCCGCTGTTGATGACATTCTCTGCAGCAGTTTCAGCCTTTGCATAATCACCCTGCATCAAGTAAACCTCACTTAGTAAGTGTTCTGCCGCCCATTTGGTCAGCTTGCCGACTTTTACGGCATCAGGGTCAGTAGGCAGGTTCTCGACAGCAAACTGAAGGTCTTCTACCATGTGGGCAATAACCTCTTCCTTCGGTGTACGGGTAAAATCGATTCTGAACTGATCTTGAATCTTGTCTACATAAGGAACGTCTCCATACAGATAAACCAATGTACGGTATGCATAGGCGCGGAAAAAACGTGATTCTGCCTGATAGAGCGCCTTGTCTGTGCTATTATCCCAGTTCGTGTTTATTTCCGAGTATTTCAACATCTCATTGGCTCCTGCAATCAGACTATAAGCCCAGTTCCAGTAGGAGCCTACAATACCGGTATTTGGAGTTAATGTCAAGAAACCGAACGGTTGGATAGAACCGTCTTTGGTACCCATGGTAGCAAGGTCAGTGGCAATCTGTAATGCTTCGTAAGGGCAAGCGGCATTGTGCATGAAGGCACCGTTTTCACCCCCAAGTGTTGTATTCAGAGCGTGCTTCGGCATAAAGTCCGGTAGAACCTACTTCGAAACCATAGGAACTTGTATATGTGTTGTCCGGAGCCAGTTCACTTTTCAGTTTCTCATCCAGAAAGTCAGAGCAACCGGTAGCAGACAGAGCTACTAACAGAGCTAGAGTTGCTTTTGATATATAATTTTTCATTGTATATATATTTAAGTAAGTTTAGAATGATAAGTTCAGTCCAAGTACGTAGGAACGTGCAGTCGGGTAAGAGGCAAACCAACTGTTGTCATAGTTCAATACGCTGCGTATGTCACAGAATGTATAAGGATTCTCCACACTGATATTGACTCCCAAACCGCTCAGTCCCAATTTCTTTACAAAATTCTTTTCAAAATTGTATCCTAAAGTGATATTCTTTATTTGGATGTATGTAAAGTCTTTGTAATAGCTGTGTCCGTCGAAGTTGTTATATGCTGGAGAAGCATATTTGGAATTGGTGTGTTCCGGTGTCCAGTAATCGGCATTATGCAGATAGTTGTATAAGTTGTAACTCCAACTTCCGATATTGGCTTCGTTCAACTCACGTGTAACTTTGAAGGTTCCATTCAGTAAGAATGACAAGTAAAAGTTCTTGTAAGTCAATGTATTGCTCATAGACATGAGGAAGCTTGGATTCTTTGAACCGATGATAACTTTGTCATTGGAGTCAATATAACCGTTTCCGTCTGCATCTTTCACTTTGGCAGAACCTGGTTTGGCACCTTTTTGGATCTCTTTTTCTGTACCGTCTGCTGCGGTATAGGTGAATTTGTCACCTTCCTGCCAGATGCCGTCGACGTCATAGTCGTAGTAAACTCGCAAGGGTTTGCCGATGAACCATTTATTGGTGATATCATCTTTTTTGTCACCACGTAGGTCTACAATCTTGTCACGGTTCAGTGAAAAGATGATTCCGGTGCTCCATTCGAAGTCCTTATTACGTATGTTGACGGTGTTCAAGGTAAATTCAACACCTTTATTGCGTGTTTTACCCACATTATCCCAAATGGTTTTATAGCCGTTCATGATAGGAACAGTACGTTTCATCAGCAAGTCTTTTGTGTTGGCGACATACATTTCAATGTTACCGTTGATACGGCCGTTGAAGAATGAATAGTCGATACCGACGTTGAATGTTTGGGTTGTTTCCCACTTTAGATTCGGATTTCCGACACCGTCGTTGGCCAGATAAGCACCGTTGACACCTGCTCCACCGTCACCCCAGATATAGTTTGTGAGGTGCAGACGGTCCAATGTCTGATAGGGGTTGATGGCTTGGTTACCGTTAGAACCATAAGATGCGCGGAGCTTCAATTGGTCCAGCCAGTTTTGTGCATTTTCCATAAAACTTTCGGAAGCAATGTTCCATGCAGCAGCACTGACGGGAAGAATGCATACTTGTTGTTTGCACCGAAGGCAGAATAACCGTCGGAACGTCCGGTCAGGGTCAACATATATTTTCCTGCATATGAATAATTCAAGCGAAGCATATAAGACAGCATCGAGGTTTCTGATAAACCAGAACTTACGGTTTTATTCTTTTCACCTGCATTGATGTTATGATAACTGGAATCATCGTTTACAAAACTTTCGGCGCTTGACTTGGAAGTCTTTTTCTGAGTTTGTTGTACACTGAACAAACCTGTAGCGTCGAAACGGTGCTTGCCAAATTCACGATTATATTTGAGCAGATTTTCCCAAGTGTAATCCCAGTAGTGTTCATTGTTGATGCTGGCTTTTCCGCTGGCTGTTCTACCGTTTTTGGTGTCACGGCCATAGTATGTGCCGGTAAAGTCGCTACGATAGTTGTAACCAAAGGTTGTACGGGCTGAAAGACCTTTTACCGGCAACAGAATGTCAGCATAGGTGTTGATGAAGAAGTTACGTCTTGTTTGATCTTGGTCGGCATTGACATTGGCCATCGGGTTAATAATCAGGGATTGGTCCATAGGTTCTTCATAATACTTGCCGTTTTCATCTTTGTAGATACCATAAGGACTTTGCTTTACAGCATGTTCAATATTCGGGGTTATACCACCGCCATCTCTTTGAATAAATTGGGTCTGTATACCAATAGTCAGCCATTTGTTTAATACTTGTGTGACATTCAAATTGATATTGTAACGTTTCATAGCAGAATTGTAGACTACACCTTCTTGATCCAGATAGGAAACTGCCCCCATATAAGTGGTGCTTTCAGTACCTCCGGAAATGCCTACTTGATGTTCCATGGTAAATGCATTGCGGAAAATATAGTCCTGCCAGTCGTTTGTAACGCCTTTCTTGTAATTTATAAGTTCGCTGGCACTCAGAATATTCTCAGGAGCCAATTGGTCTCCGCTCCATCCATCTTTCAGGCGTGCAATGTCTTGTTTAAATGTGATGTATTCGTCTGGAGTCATCACATCAATAGTCTGTTGGGGTTGCGACATTCTGAACTGCCCTTTGTATGTAACTTGGGGTGCACCTTTCTTGCCTTTCTTTGATTGAATCAAGATAACACCATTGGAACCGCGTGAGCCGTAGATAGCTGCTGCGGAAGCATCTTTCAAGACACTAAGGCTTTCGATGATGTTTGGGTCAATATCACTCAAAGAACCATTGTAAGGAATACCGTCCAATACAATGAGCGGTGCATTGTCAGCACTTAATGAGTTTTCACCACGTACACGGAGGGTTTGGTCTGCCCCCGGTTTCGCGATCACCAGTAGTTTACGCTTAAGCCCGGAATTTGTCCTGCGAGACGGTCCATCAAGTTACTGCTATTTATCATGTTCAGTTTCTTCTGGTCTACTGATACCAGACCTCCAGTCAGGTCGGACTTACGCTGTGTACCATAGCCGATTACCACGACTTCTGCCAGTGTTTTACTGTCTTCCACTAACTTTACGGTACTGTTTCTACCAGCTTTTACAGTCTGTGTCACATAACCGATATAGGAGATTTTGAGATTACTCCCTGCCGGTGCGTTGATTGTGTATTTTCCGTCAAGATCTGTAATGACACCAGTACTGGTTCCTTCCACCATGACATTTGCTCCGATAATCGGTTCACCACTTTCGTCAATTACTGTACCAGAGATGTTCTGTGGTTGTCCGGATATTGCCTTGTTATTCTTTCCGGTATATAAAATAATGTGTGTTGCGTCGATTTCAAATTTAACATTGGTCCCTTTCAATAAGGCTGCTATTGTCTTATTAATAGTTTCATTCTTAACATTCAAGCTGACTTTCTGTTTGATGTCTATTTGCTGCGATTCATAGAAGAAAGTGTATCCGCTTTGCTTTTCCACTTTTGGCATAGCCTCTGATAATGGGATATTTGTGAACTTCAGTGTGATCAGTTTCTCTTTCTTTTGTGCAGAAACCGGGGCACATAGAAATACCAGTATAAGAATGATGAGTTGTTTTCTTATATCCATAATTGTCTTAAATTTAAAGATTAATGTAGGTGTTTACTTTTCGTTAATTATTAAATAATGTGCATTTCTCATTTGTTTGGCATAAGTTTTTAATTTTGTTACTGTTTCATTTTACTTTTTGTTTTGTGTCTGCAAACGAAATTGTCAACTCATTCTCTTCGTTAAAGGTATATTTCATAGGTTGGATGCGTGCCATGATGCGGAGTATTTCGTCCAGCGGTTCGCTACGCAACGTAAACGTATAGAAATATTTATTGGATAATGTAGGATCCACGTCTATCTTTACCCGATACCATTTAGAAAGCAGTTTGCAAATGTCTCCCAATGAACGGTTTCTGAATACGAGTTGTGTATTTGCCCACGAAGAGGCAAAATGTACATCATCTTTTTCTACCTTAAGTGTCAGGGTTTTCCGATTAAAAGTAGCTGTTTCGCCCGGTTTGAGGAAACGGTTCTCTGTCTCGGTTTCCAAAGAGACGGACCCTTCTACCAAACTCACCAATGTATTTTCCGAACCGGGGAATGCATCGACATTGAATTTGGTTCCGTGAACTACGATACGCATACCTTCTGTCTGCACGATAAAAGGTTTGTCAGCATCGTGTGCTACATCGAAGTAAGCTTCACCAGTTACATTTACGATACGCTCATCCTTATTCATTTGTGATTCGTATTGCAAAGAGGTCTCTGTATGCATCCATACTTCGCTTCCGTCAGGAAGGAGAACCTTAGACTTACCCGACAAATTAGAGTATAACTGCGGCATGGCTTCAGGCTGTCCGTTAAGGAATCCTATGTAGAATGAGCAACCGATGGCAACAGCTATACATGCAGCTACTGCGTAGCGGTATATCCGTTTCAGTTCGAAGCGTTTCTTTGCAGGTTTTTCAGTCTGCTTAGGCTCGCTGGCGTGCATACGGTTGGCAAGTTCATTCCAATAATATTCGGTATTGGGCGTGTAGTTTTCTACATTTGCCTGAATTTTTTTCCCATAACAGTTGCAATTCCTTGAATAACGCTTCGTTGTTACTGCTGCGTAACCAAGTCTCCAATTGCCGCTCTTCGTCTGCGGAAATTTCCTGTTTCAACTTAGGAATGATTAAATTCCAAGGAACACTTTTTTTCATGATCATGATGTTTTTATAGGCCTTCACTTATATGACACATCACTTGAGTTTAACCCTTATTCCGATTCCAATTATTTTTTTAATAAATTTCGAGGAACAAATAATATTAGTATCTTTGCCGCTCAAGAAGCCCTTATCTAATATAACTTCGATATGCCTGCAGAAGATGATATCCTATTGTTACAGTTAATCAAACAAGATGACGAGAAGGCTTTCAAGCACCTTTTCGATACTTATTTTGTTTCACTCTGCCGCTTCATGTCCCTTTATCTGAGAGACAAGCAGGAGATAGAAGAACTGGCCCTTTCTATCTTTATGAATTTGTGGGAGGGTAGGGCCGACTTGACTCTTAAAATCTCATTCAAGGCTTATCTTTTCCAGTCTGCACGTAATCGTTGCCTGAATGCTTTACGCGATGAAAAGGATACGGTTCCCATCGAGGGAGGAGAAGAATATGGATATGCTCTTGCTGCTGATACTTCGGTGGAGATGGAAGAACTGAATCGATTGATTGAAGAAGCTGTTTGTTCCCTTCCAGACAAATGTGGGCAGGTTTATCGCAAAAGTAGGGAGGAAGGGAAGACTAATCAAGAAATTGCCGGGGAAATGGGTATTTCTGTCAAGACAGTGGAGGCCCAAATAACCAAAGCCTTGAAGCATATCAAGAAATTTTTAGGAGAACAGTATACTTATTTGTTCTAAAATAGAAATTGCAGGCCATCTGTCTTTTAGAATGATGAAAGGAGGATGGCCTGCAATATAAAAAGAAGATTAATCTATAACCGTGAATTTTACTTTCTGGTCTTTCACTATTACATAATATTCTCCATTTTCAAGGAAATGTTCACCATTGGCATTTACAAAACCAAGATCACGCATCGGGTCTATTTCAAAGCGGAATATATGTGTTTCACCTGCTTTAATTAGTTGTTTTTCGAAGTGCTTCAACTCTTTGCATGGACGGGTAATCGTGCTAAATGGGTCTGAGATAAACCAATGCACCACTTCTGCACCGTCACGTTTGCCTACATTGGTGACTGGGATTTCCATTACCAACTTTTCACCGCGTCTGATGGTTTCTTTGAGCAAGTTGATATTACCATAATTAAAGGTGGTATAACTCAAGCCGTATCCGAATTCATACAGTGGGGTAGAGGGGATGTTTTGATATTTGCCACTTTGTGGACGGGCTGTTTTGCGCTGATTGTAATAGATTGGAATCTGTCCGGTGGAACGTGGAAAAGTAATGGAAAGCTTGCCCGAAGGATTTACCCGGCCGGACAAGACACCTGCCAATGGTTTACCACCAGGTACTCCCGGTTGCCACATTTCAACGATGGCGTCACAGAGAGGTTCCACTTTAGAGAGTCCCAAAGGACGTCCGTTAGCCAGTGCCAGAACAATCGGTTTGCCTGCTTTCTTCATTTCAGCAATGAATTTCTCTTGAATGGCAGGCAGTTCTATGATGGAACGCGATGCGTTTTCGCCACTCCACTTTTTCTTTTCACCCATACAGAGTAGAATGATATCTGCTTTCCGGGCTACAGCCAGTGCCTCACTGAATTTGGAAGTGTCGTTACCGTCGAAATCACAACCCTCGGTATAAATCAGTTCAGCCTTGCCTGCAAATTCTGCATCCAGTGCCTTTTTGATGGGGAGGACATCTTCTGCATGTCCATGTCCATACCATGACCCCAGGAGCTCGGCATAGTTTTCTACCAGAGGCCCCATGACGGCGATAGTTGGCTTGTTCCCGTTTGCCAGAGGGAGTACCTTGTTTTCATTCTTCAGTAGAACAATGCTCTCTTCTGCCAGTTTCTCTGCAATAGCCAGGCTTTGTGGAAGGAGGAAGCGCTCTTTTTCTGTAGATGTCGGGGTGTAGGGATTGTCAAAAAGTCCAAGGCGGAATTTGATACGGAGCACGCGTTTTACTGCATCGTCCACCAGTTGCATGCTTATTTTACCTTCTTCCACCAGCTTTGCCATATGCCTGTCATAGCAATGCCCCATCATGTCCATTTCTAGGCCGGCGTTGAAAGCCAGACGGGCAGCTTCTTTGCGGTCGGCAGCATGGCCCTGGTCAATAAGTTGCGGTACTGCAGACCAGTCTGAAACAACAAAGCCGTCGTGTTTCCAACGGTTCTTCAGAATTTCTGTCATCGTGTAATGGTTGGCGCTTCCGGGAGTGCCGCTGATATCATTGAATGAACTCATTAAAGTAGCGGCACCGGCTTTTACGCCAGCTTCATAGGGAGGAATATAGGTGTCCCACAGAGTCTGATTGGAGATTTCCGTATAAACATAGTCACGTCCTGCTTCAGAAGCGCCGTATCCGATATAATGTTTAAGGCAGGCGGCTACTCGCTTGCTGTCGGACATGTCTTCACCTTGGTATCCTTTGATGGATGCGACACCGAATACAGCATTGGTATAAGGGTCTTCGCCATAGCCCTCTGCAACACGTCCCCAGCGTCCGTCTCTTGCCACGTCAATCATAGGGGAAAAAGTCCAGTCTACCCCGGACATGCGTGCTTCCTGGGCGGCAACGGCACATGCTTGTTCTACCAATTGGGGATTCCAAGAACATGCTTGTCCCAAAGAGATGGGATAAATGGTACGGAACCCGTGAATGACGTCGTATCCGAAAAGGATGGGGATACCCAGACGTGATTCTTCCATTGCTTTTCTCTGAGCCTCGTTACGCAGATTGGCATCTTCATCAAAATAAATGAGGGAGCCTAGTGTGGCAGGAATTTTTTTTTACTTCCTCACCACGATTGTTCTCGTTGTTATTCCGCCCCAAAGTGTACTGGTTGAGTTGTTGTACCTTTTCTTCCAGCGTCATTCTGCTGACCAGGTCATTCACACGCTCCTCAATGGGAGCTTTGGCATCTTTGTAGATGGGTTGCTTTTTGTCTGCAGCCATTGCTCCGGCCAGGCAACCACTTAAAAGGAGGCAACTGATAAATGTTAGTTTCTTCATGATATATATAATTATGCTATTCTCATTAAATAAGACACGTTTTTCGGAATCTGCTCCTACACAAAGGTCGTTTTTTTAAGGAATATAAACAAGTACATGCAAGGGCTTATTTGAAAATAGGCTTATCGGTTAGTGTCATGGAAGCTTGTTCGTTATTTTTTAGTTCAAATACCACTATTTCATTATTACCTGCTATCAGAGCACCGGCAGGTATCTCCAGGGTCTTTTCTGCATTTTCTTCCCAGTAGGCACCCAAGTATTGCCCGTTTATCCAGACTTCTCCCATTCCCCAGCCGGACACGTCAAGAAAGGTCTCTTGTGCCGGGTTGCTTACTGTGACACAACCTTTACGGAAGCAGGGGATGGAGGAGGCGCCTTCTTTGAAAGTTATTCCGGCCACATCGCATTCCTTAATTTCCAATGGGGTCATCTTCCAGCCTTCTAAATCTTTCTTTCCCAATGTTATGCTGCCGTAGATACCTTTTGAATTGTCCAGAATTTCAGGGCCATAGGTAATACGTCCGATATTTTCAGTATAGATACTAAGTTTGTGTATACCTATCGGTAGATTGGTTTTCAGACTTTTACTGCTATCTTTTTAAATATCCTTGCAGTTTGCCGTCTGCATAGACCACAGCATAATCCCGTACGTTTTCAATAGTTAGTGTGGGATTCTCTTCTTCCACATCAACGGTTGTCTCATAGAGGCATAGCCGAAATCCATATCCAGTTCATTCATGGGCAGTAAGGCATCATCTTCTACTGTTTCTCCATAAACTTGTTCCAATGGAGCTGTTTGTGACATTTTTATCTCTTGTGCTGCTGCCGGTCCGACCGGCAGCAACAAAAGAGCCCAAAGCAAGAATAATTTCATCATATTTCCTTTATTTATTTCTTTAAGAATGATTCAATGTAGGACTCGTCAACGGTAATTTGCGGAGCGAATTTGTCACTCTTTACGTAGCGGTCAATGCTTTCCAGCAATTGCTGGGTGGCAGGACGTTCGTTGATGTTTTTCTGGGTATCTACGGCCAGTACCAGTAGACTGCCTTTCTTCACTTTTGCTTCGAAACCAATACCGAGCTTTTCATTATTGTCGTAATGGTCTATTACTTGTATGAAAGGCCGCAGTGCTGCCGGAGCATCTTTCATCTCAATAACCTTGGCATTTTCCAGAATGTCCCACCACTGCCAGTCAGTATGGTAGGAAGTTATGAAATGCTCGAATATAGCTGGTCGTCATGAATCAGACAGCCAATGGTCATAGGAGGCCATTTGAACATTATCGGATTCCAAAAGTGATTGTGGAACACGGATTTACGACCTTTTACTTTGGAAGGTTTGGGGCAGAGTACCACTTTCTTGCCATCGGCAAGGTGTTGTTTTGCTTTTTCATCGAATACTGTGGTGTAGAGCACTTCACTAGTGGACTGCATTAAGTTGCTATGACGGGGATATACCCAGATATCCCAGCTGTTTTTTACGTGTGCAACAGAAAGATGGACCGTCAGCTTCTGTGGTTCAGTGATATTGTCCAATGCATAACTGAAACTGCCAAGTGGAAATACCCCGTTCTTTCCGACAGTTTGTGTTTTCAGTTTTCCGCTTCTTAAGGGTTTTACCGTTGCTGTCGGTGATCCTCCAATTGATTTTTGCGTTTTTCAATAGGGCAGGTCCATAATTGTATATTTCCGCTTTTCCTTCAAACACTTCATCATTGTAAAGTGCGCGTTTGTCGAAACGGAGCAATGCGACAGTCGGTGCACAGAACTCGCGCCACTTTTCCGGTGTGATGAGCCCTTTGGTATTCCAGAAAGGATCGAGAATGCCTACCGGTGCATATCCTTGTCCGGTAAAATCATTCAGAGACAGTAATTGG
>ENA-OQBW01000066-OQBW01000066.1-human-gut-metagenome-genome-assembly--contig:-NODE-66-length-13415-cov-0.851144_pt1 | contig 13415 bp, 15 predicted proteins | sample MGYA00242752_ERZ504565 | MGnify/ENA primary metagenome ERZ504565 (study PRJEB26092, sample SAMD00036268) | human gut metagenome | host: Homo sapiens | study: EMG produced TPA metagenomics assembly of... | reverse complement strand
CAACCATCATGTTGAACAGCGCCTGCGTGACGAGCAGCAAGGCTATTCCGGTAATGAGGAAGGCGGGGAAGGTACGGTCGCATTTTTTTGGCGATACGGCCCACTCGCACCAATAGGCAGACATAAAGGAACACAACGATTATTCCACCTACCAGTCCCAGTTCCTCGATGATGATGGCATAGATGAAATCGGAAAATGCCTGGCTCAGAAAGTCACGCTGTACGGAGTTTCCCGGACCCTTGCCTACAACGTTGCTCGTAGCTACGGCAATACGGGCATGTGCCACTTGCCCGTCGCCGTCGATGTCGAATTTGGCGGCAGGAACTTCCTCCTTGTTGGTAAAGTCTGCAATACGGGATTTTACAGTGGTGAAGCGGTGCCCCATCGGTATATTTTCCAATGTCTTGTCTGGCGTGGCCAGCAGGAAGGCGACAAAGACTGTTACGAATGCCACAATCCCTCCTCCCAGTATCAGCAGTTTCCTGGCAGATACCCGCCCGATGAACATCATCAGGTAGACCGTTCCGAAGAGCAGCATTCCCGTCGAGTAGTTTTCCGGCAGGATAAGGCCACAGACAATGCAGGTAATAATCATGATGCGCTTAAAGGCTTTCGGACTTGCACCGTCTTCATCCTGCCCTTTCGAGAGGATAAAGGCGGTAACGATGACGACGGCCATCTTCGCTATTTCCGACGGCTGGAACTGAATGCCCATGAAGGTCATCCAGCGGGCTGCGCCGTTTACGCGGTCGCCGGTAATGAATCCCATCAGCATCACAAAAGCCAGCAGTCCGATGGATATCGGAAGCAGGAATACCGGGAACACCTGAAACCATTTATAGGGGATGTTGTGTACCAGTACTACAATGACGGCGCCTACCATCAGGAGGATGCTGTGCTGCGTAATCGGTCCCCAGTGGTCGCCACTCTTGTAGGTCAGCGTACTGGCAGCACTGAATACCTCTGTGATGGAGATGAGGCAAAGGAAAAGGAAAATAATCCAAATCACTTTATCGCCTTTGAATATGCTCTTTAATAAATCCAATGCTTCGCAAATTAAAAATTAATAATTAAAGAATTACAAGTTGACGGTCTCATACGGCACTTGTCTTTTATAGTGCTCTGACACATACTTTGAACTGCTCGCCGCGGTCCTCATAGCTCTTGAAGAGGTCGAAGGAGGCACAGCAAGGGCTGAGCAATACGGTTTCACCTTTCTTTGCCAGTTTGAAGGCTGCTTCTACGGCATCCTTCATGCCGGTCTGAACATCGGCTACGGGCAATCCCAGGCGGTCGAAGAAGTCGTGCAGCTTTTCGTTGTGCAATCCCAAATATACCAGGGCAGAGCACTTTTCGCGTACAAGGTCTTCGATTTCCGTATAATCGTTTCCTTTGTCCTTACCACCGAGGATAAGTACGGTTTTGCCGGTCATGCTTTGCAGGGCATACCAGCAGGAGTTTACGTTCGTTGCCTTGGAATCGTTGATGAAGTTCACGCCGCGTACGGTGGCTACTTTCTCCAACCGGTGTTCCACTCCCTTGAAGTCGGACAAGGCTTTGCGGATATATTCTTTCCGGATGCCGGCCAAATTGGCCGAGATGCCGGCGGCTAACGAATTGTATAGGTTGTGTGTGCCGTGCAGCGCCAGCTCCTCTTGCTCCATATTGAAGGCTATCGGTTCGTTGATTTCCACTTCACCGTCTTCCACGTATGCGATGGCCCCGTCTTCCTTGACGGCAGCGAACGGGTAGAGATGGGCGCGCAGGCCATGCTTGTCCAGCTCGCGCTTGATGATGGGGTCGTCGTTCCAGAAGATAAAAGCGTCTTCCGGTGTCTGGTTTTGGGTGATGCGGAATTTGGCGTCCACATATTTCTGCATACAGTGGTCGTAGCGGTCCAAGTGGTCTGGAGTGATGTTCATCAGTACGGCAATGTTGGCACGGAAGTTATACATATTGTCCAGCTGGAAGGAACTCAGCTCAATGACGTAGTAATCATGCTGCTCCGTGGCTACCTGCAAGGCCAGGCTGTTGCCGATGTTGCCGGCGAGGCCGACGTTCAGTCCTGCACTCTTGAAGATGTGATAAATGAGCGAGGTGGTTGTAGTCTTTCCGTTCGAGCCGGTGATACAGACCATCTTTGCGTCAGTGTACCGTCCCGCAAACTCTATCTCAGAGATGATGGGCGTACCTTTTTCCTTTAATTTCATGATGAGCGGAGCGTCGTTGGGAATACCGGGGCCTTTTCACCACTTCGTCAGCATTCAGAATCAGCTCTTCTGTGTGGTGTCCCTCTTCCCAGGCAATGCCGTATTTATCCAGCAGTTCCTTGTATTTGTCTTTGATGGCGGACATGTCGGAGACGAACGTGTCGAAACCTTTCACTTTGGCCAGTACGGCAGCGCCTGCGCCGCTTTCGCCAGCTCCTAATACTACAATTCTCATAATGTACTAATATGATTAATGTGCCAATGTGCTAATGAGCTGCGCTGTCGTGCCGCATGGCAATTAGCACATTGGCACATTAGCATATTGAATAATTATTATCTAATCTTTAATGTTATAATCGTTATCGCTGCCAGCACAATCGTCACAATCCAGAAGCGGATGGTGATTTTGGATTCGTGGAACAGCTTGTCCGGTTTGGTGAATACCACGCTACATCCCGGCTCTATCAGGCTCATGGAAGTGCGGAAGTGGTCGTGTATCGGTGTTCTTTTGAAGAGGCGTTGTTTCATGCCTTTCCGCTTGCCTGCCTTGTAGTAGAGGCGTTGCAGGATGACCGAAAGGTTCTCCACCAGGAAGATACCGCAAAGGATGGGTATCAGCAGTTCCTTGTGAATAATGATGGCGTATACTGCGATGATTCCTCCAATGGTCAGACTGCCCGTATCGCCCATGAATACCTGGGCCGGATAGCATTGTACCACAAGAAGCCGATAAGTGCACCGATGAAGGCACAGATAAAGATTACCAGTTCTTCCGAGCCGGGAATGTACATGATGTTCAGGTAGCCGGCATATTCAATGTGGCTCGATACGTAGGCGAGTATTCCCAAGGTCAGTCCGATAATGGCGGAGTTCCCTGCCGCCATTCCGTCCATTCCGTCATTTAGGTTGGCTCCGTTGCTGACGGCGGTAACTACGAAAATCGTGATAATCACGAACAATATCCAACCTGCTGTCTGGGCATGTTCACCCATGAAGCCCACTAGGTCGGCGTAGTCGAAGTTGTTGCTCTTGAAGAACGGGATGGTGGTCTGCGTTGCCTTGATTTCCTTGGCGGCATGCACCACTTCTATCTGTCCGTCCGGTTTCTCTATTTCTATGTTCTCGCGGATAACCACCTGCGGACTGAGGTAGAGAGTCAGTCCGACGATAAGTCCCAAGCCCACCTGGCCGATGATTTTGAACTTACCGTGCAGACCTTCCTTCGTCCTTCTTGAATATCTTGATGTAGTCGTCGGCAAAGCCCAGCGACCCCAGCCAGATTGTGGTAATCAGCATCAATATCATATAAATATTGCTCAATTTGCCCAGCAGCAGGCAGGGAATGAGTATGGCAAAAATAATGATGACACCGCCCATGCTGGGTACTCCCACCTTGTTTACGCCGAACGGGTCGATGCTGGCATCACGTTGCGTTTCGGTAATCTGCTTGCGTTTCAGCAGGTTGATGAACTTATCTCCCCAGATACTCGAAATGAGCAATGCCAGAATGATTGCCATCAACGAACGGAAGGATGTATAGCCGAACATGCCCGCACCGGGGAAGTCATATTTGTCTAACCATTGAAATAAGTAGTATAACATGATGTTAATTATTTAATTGTTTAATGTGCCAATATGCTAATTGATAGTCTGGTATATCTGCTGGTAAAGGAATGAATATCCTACATGCCGCATGGCAATTAGCACATTGGCATATCAGCACATTATTTCATTTAATATCTCTTTATCGTCAAAATGGTGTTTCACGCCTTTAATCTCCTGATAATTCTCATGCCCTTTGCCTGCAACGAGAATCACGTCTCCCGGCTGTGCCAGCATGCAGGCTGTCTTGATGGCTTCGCGGCGGTCGGTGATGCTGATGGTTTTCTGCATGTCGTCTTTATCCAGCCCCGCCAGCATGTCGTTGATGATGTCCTGCGGCTCTTCAAAGCGCGGGTTATCGGAGGTGATGATGACCCGGTCGCTCAAGCGGGCGGATTCTTTGGCCATGATGGGGCGCTTGCCTTTGTCGCGGTTGCCGCCGGCGCCCACAACGGTAATCACTTTCCCTTTTCCTTCCAGCACTCCGTGAATGGCGTTCAATACATTGACCAGGGCGTCTGGAGTATGCGCATAGTCCACAATGGCGGTGTAGCCTTTCGGTGAACGGATGGCATCGAAGCGGCCGGTTACCGGATGCAGCGTGCTGAGGGCAACCAGTACATCCTCTTCTTTCTTGCCCAGCAATACGGCAGTACCGAATACCGCCAGCAGGTTGTAGGCATTGAACTTTCCGATGAAACGTACTGCCAGTTCGTGATTGTTGAAGTCGAGCAACATTCCCTCGAAATGAGATTCCAAGACTTTGCCTTTGAAGTCGCTAAGACTGCGCAAAGAGTAGGTGTATACCTTCGAGCGGGTATTCTGTGTCATCACGAGTCCATTCTTGTCATCCAGGTTGGTCAGGCTGAAAGCACCTTTCGGCAGTTCGTCGAAGAACTTTTTCTTGGCTTTGAGGTAGTTCTCCACCGTTTTATGATAATCCAGATGGTCGCGGGTCAGATTAGTGAAAATACCGCCGGCAAACTTCAGACCGCTGATGCGCTTCTGGGCAATGGAGTGGGAACTGACTTCCATGAAAGCATACTTGCAGCCGGAGTCCGCCATCTCTCCAAGCAGGCGGTTCAGGGTTATCGGGTCTGGGGTGGTGTGTTCGGTCGGTACGGGCTGGTCGTCGATGTAATTGCATACAGTGGAAACCAGTCCGACCTTGTAGCCGAAATAGCGGAAAGTATTATATAATAAGGTGGCAACGGTTGTTTTTCCGTTGGTTCCGGTCACGCCGATGAGTTCCATCTTGGATGTAGGGTCACCATAGAAAGTGGTAGCCACTTTCCCTACGGCATCTTCACTGTCTTTCACCTGAATGTAGGTGATGCCGGCCTTAAGCTCTTCCGGCAATTCTTCACACAATACTGCAACAGCCCCTTTATCGATGGCAGCCGGAATATAGGCATGCCCGTCGGTCTGTGTACCACGCATGGCCATGAACAGATGTCCGGTTCCTATCAGGCGGGAATCTATATTCACCCCCGTTATCTCCATGCTTGTACTTCCGGCAATCCGGACCGGCTGTATTGTTTGCAACAAATCACTTAATCTCATACCTTATTATATAATGTATATCCAAATCTTGTTTATTCTCATATTAACGTAGTGTCAGGGTTATGGTTTGTCCTTTCACTATCCGGCTGCCGCTTGCTATGGACTGGTTCCTTACCCGTCCCACTCCGTTTAGCCTTACTTTCAGTCCTTTACTCTCTAAAAGGTAGACAGCATCTTTCGCTCCCATACCGACCACACTGGGCACAGTGCCCGAGGCCGGTTCCTGGTCTTGCAGGATGACTGCCGACGGAGCTGCTTGTGTATGCCCCCACTGTTCCTTTTTCTTTTGTCCGGCGAACTGTTTCTGAACGGGCACTTTCAAATCATTCAGTACAAGGAGTGCTTCGTTCATCTCTCCGGCTTTCACGGGAGGAATCACATTGGTGGTACTGTCTATGGCACTGCGTATGTCAAAACGCAGGTCTTTGGCATAAACTCTTTCTGCTATTTTCCCAAAGACACTACCTGCCATCAGACCGCCTGAAGCTGGTAACCCAGGCTTCTGAATGGAAACGATGCAACTGTATTTGGGTGCTTCCGAGGGGAAATATCCGCAGAAACTTACAAGGTAATTCACCCGTCCCGACTTATATCCGGCGGCTCCTTGTGAAATCTGTGCCGTACCCGTCTTGCCCGATACGGAGAATTGCTTGCTGCCGGCGGGTTTTGCCAGACCTTGCGATACCACTTTCCGAAGGATTTCGCGGATTTGTGTCAGGGTATGGTCGGAGCATATCTTGGGATTGATTACTTCCGTAGGATATTCTTTCACTACCTCACCGTCCTTTACCGCTGCTTTCACAAACTTGGGGCGTACCATGACCCCGTTGTTGGCTATGGCATTGTAGAAGGTCAGTATGTTCATAGGAGGTACCTGAGTCTCGTAGCCGATACTCATCCACGGCAAAGTCGTTTTGGCAAAATAACGCTCTTTGGGTCCTTTGATGTTGGGCTTCCCTTCACCGGGTATTTGCAGATGAAGCGGCTGGTCGATGCTCATGCGCTTCAAACCGTCCACGAACTTCTGCGGATTATCCTTGTAGTGCTTGTCGATGAGGTAGGAGACGCCCACATTGGAAGAAACTTCCAGAATACGTGTCACATCTATCTTTCCATAACCTCCCCGGTGCCAGTTGTGGTCTCTCATCTTGCTGCCGTACATATTCATAATACCGTTGCCCGTGTCTACCTCGGTATCCGGGGTTATCTTGCCATCTTCCAGTGCCACCATAATGGAGGCTGTCTTGAAGGTGGAGCCCGGTTCCAACATATCGCTGATGGCATTACTGTTCATTTCGTAGTAATTGCCGTCTCCGGCTTTCATCATGTTGACAATGGCCTTTACTTCTCCGGTAGCCACTTCCATCAGTACGGCTACCCCGACATTGGCATTGATTTCCTTCAACTTGTCCACCAGGCTTTTTCGCAGATGTCCTGCATGCCTACGTCGAGGGTGGATATGATGTCACAACCGTCTACCGGGGGAAGGTCTACGATATTCAGGTATTTATTCATCACCTTCTGACGGTGGGTAATACCGTTCCGTCCTTTCAGCAGGGTGTCGAAGGCCAGTTCAATGCCGTTACGGGCTCCCATGGCTGTATCGGCATAGAGACGGCCCAGGGTTTGGGCTGCCAAAGAATCCGAACGGCTTTTTTACGCTGGTTGTATATCTGTTCGTGGAAACCGCCTCGGTATTTGTTCATCTTGAATACGGGTAACCGTTTGGCTTCCTTATACTGAATGTAAGAGATGCGCCGGTTGCGGTTGGGAAGAATGTTGTAGTTCCGGCTCTTCATCTCCCGCCCCTTGCGCAGATGGCTTTTGAAGGTGGCGGCACTGATGTCCGGAAAAATCTGATGAAGCCCGATACAGATAGAATCGAAATTGGCTTTCCAGATAGAATCCTTGCGCTGCTGGTCCTTTTTGCGGCGTTTCTCGTCCCTTTCGCCGGACATGAAGTCCATATATATTTTATATTCTGGCAGCGAACTTGCCATCAGTTTGCCATCCGAGGACAGGATATTTCCCCGGTTGGGCTTCACCGTTACATTCTCTTTTACGAAGCGGTCGGCTACATCGTGCCAGTACTGTCGCTCGGCAAACATAATCATGGCACCTTTTACAACAATAGCTATCCCCACCAGCCCCATGAGTAGGACGACGAAGAAGTAACGGGTCATTATGTTTTTTTTATTTACAGCCAATGTTATTTACGATTTAACGATTTACGATGTACTATTGAAATTACTTTAATCCTCAATTCTCCATTATTTTAGTAAGTACGGTGGATTAGTGGAAGTCTGCAAATCGCTTTCTTTGGTGGCGATGTATTCCTCGATGCGTGATTGGCGGCTCCGCTCCATCAATTCCGAACTGCGTGTCAGGGCATCGTACTTGATGTCTATCAGCTCTTTTTTAAGATTGTCTATCTCTATCAGTTGCAGTTGGCATTCGTAACGGTTGTTGATGTAAATAATGATAAGCACCATGATAAGGAACAACAATCCGGCTTGGCGGCGGAAGAAGTCTGTGGCCAGAATGTCGCCTCCGATGATGTTCTTCAGTGAGGTGCGTTTTTTCACCTTTTCCGTATTCTTTTCTTCTTGCTTCTTTTCCATTGCTAGTCACTAATCATTCATTACTCTTTCTGCAATTCTCAGCTTGGCGCTGCGCGAACGCGGATTGCGCTCTATCTCTTCCTCGTCCGGTACAATCACTTTGTTGTTGACTAGCCGGAACGGGGTCAATACGTTCCCGAAAAAATCTTTTTCGGCCTTGCCTTCCACGTTGCCGGTTTTCATGATATTCTTCACCATACGGTCTTCCAGGGAGTGATAGGTTATCACCACCAGGCGGCCTCCCGGCTTTAGCGCTTCTGTTGCCGCATACAGCATTTCTTTCAGTGCTTCCATTTCCTGGTTTACCTCAATGCGCAATGCTTGGAATACTTTTGCCAGTTCTTTCTTCTCGCGTTCGCGGCCGAAGAGTGGCTTGACGATTTCCAGAAATTCGCCGATGGTGGCAATTCTCTGCGTAGCCCGTGCCTTAACGATGACAGATGCCAGTTTCCGGCTGTTCTTCAGTTCGCCGTACAGATAAAAAATATCGGCCAGCTTTTCTTCTTCGTAGGTATTCACGATGTCGGCAGCGGTCAGGCCGGCACGCTTGTTCATACGCATATCCAGTGCCCCGTCGAAGCGGAAGGAGAATCCCCGTTCGCTGTCATCAAAGTGATGGGAAGATACGCCGAGGTCGGCAAGTATGGCATCCACTTTTTCGATGCCGTGATAGCGTAGGAAGTTGTGCAGGTAGCGGAAGTTGCTGCGTACGAATGTAAAAATGCGGGTTGTTCACAATGTTACGTTCCGCATCCTCGTCCTGGTCGAAGCTCAGCAGCCGGCCGCCGTCTTCCAGGCGGGACAGTATCTCGCGCGAATGTCCTCCTCCACCAAACGTTACGTCTACATACGTGCCGTCCGGACGGATGTTCATTGCATCTACGCTCGGCATCAGCAATACGGGGATGTGATATGTTGTTTCTTCTTTCATCATCTGTTGTTTATAGCTTATTTTTCGTCACAACAAATATTTTCGTCTCCCAGCAGTTCTTCAAGAGCCTCGCTGAACTCGTCGGGGTTCATGAATGGTTGGTCGGCACGTTCCTTAGCCAGATTTCTATTGTGTTGTCCACACCAATGAAGCGGACATCACTTTGTATACCCGCCATTTGCAGGTAACGTTTTGGGAGCAGGATGCGTCCGTTCCCGTCAGGGGTCATGACTTCCGCGTCACTTACGAACTGGCGGAAAATCATTTGTTGTTTGGCGTTCCATTTATTCAGCCGGCAGCGAAGTTGGTTTTGAGTGGCAAACCATACACTTTCCGGGTAGAGCACCAGGCAATCCTGATACACGTCCTTACGCAACACGAGTCTTTCTTCAGAAGCGGCTTGCAGCTGTTTCCGGAAGGTGGCCGGGATGAAAACTCTTCCTTTTGCATCCGCCTTAGCCTCGATATTACCTAAAAATTGTATCATTTCTCACCTTATTATAATAAGCGACGGTAAAAATACACATTTCCCCACAATTCCCCACAATCTTTTAACTAAAATCTTAGGAAGAAGTTTTCAACACCTTGTTGATAGCTTATTCATTTGATAATGAAGCTGCTTTTGAAACGCTTTGCTGGTGGGGGATTCGTGTAGTCTCTTTTGAAAAGATTCGGTTGAGGATGACGGTCTTTGGTTTGAAAGTCGCTTGTTGGTGGAATGGTGTCTTGGGTGGGAAACTTCTTTCCCAGCTTTGCGGATATCTAAACCAAGACTTGGTTTCTCTATCCCCAGGCTTGGTTTGGAAAAACCAAAGTTTGGGATAAAGCTCTTTCTTAACTCTTTCTTGTTTTAGTATTAACTTCTGAAACTTTTTTTTGTTAACTTCCCGTCTATTTTGTTAACGTTACTACTTACCGGAAGATGATGGGAGGGAGGAGTGATAATATTCCCCCCTGGAGTGGTTGATTATTACATTCATCCACAGAATCCAGGGGGGATAAATGTTTTTTTTACTGTATGCTGTTCAGCAAGTCTAGCTTGCCCTCGTTCACCAGTTTTAGAATGAGTTCGCCAAACAATGTGTTTTGCCATGCAAACCAGGCGCGGGTGAACTTGGCGGGATTGTCTTTGTGGAAAGACTCGTGCATAAAGCCGGTTCCGGCTTCTGTATCCATCAACATCTTCACGCAAGTTTTAATCTCTTCATCGTTCTGGCTTGTGAAGGCTTTCATCATGATGCTCATCGGCCAAATCATGTCGTAGCCGATGTGCGGACCTCCAATGCCTTCGCCTGCCGTACCTTTGAAGAAGTATGGGTTATCCTCGCTCCATACGAAACGACGGGTGTTCTGGTAAATAGGATCGTTGATGTCCACATCGCCCAGATAGGGCAGTGCGATAAGGCTCGGTACATTGGCGTCGTCCATCAGAAGGTGGTTGCCGAAACCGTCTACCTCGAAGGCATAGATGGTGCCGTATTTGGGATGGTTGTAGGTAGCGTATTTTCGTAGGGCGGTTTCTACTTCTCCGGCCAGGTCGGTACATTCTTTTGCAAGCTCCGGGCGGTTATTGACTTCAGTCAGAATCTCGGCTGCCTTACGCAGCGAGATACGGCGAAGAAGTTGGAGGGTATCAGGAATTGGAAGGTGGTGGCGTCATCGGAAGGGCGGAAAGAAGATGCAATCAGTCCGACCGGTTTCACCGGATTGCCCCAGCCGCGTTGGTCATCGTGTCCAGTGCGCGTTCAGTTACCCGCTGGAAATGGTAGGAACCGCGTCCGTCACGGCGCTGTTGGTCGCGGAAGGTGGTCAGGATGTTTTGGATTGCTTTTATCCACTCGGCATCGAAGATGCTTGTATCACCGGTCGTTTTCCAGTAATGGTAGGCAAGGCGTAGCGGATAACACAGTGAATCGATTTCCCATTTACGCTCGTGCACCTCGTCGTTCATGTCGGTAAGGTCGGTTTTCCAGTGTCCGTCGGGGATGGGGCCGTCGTTGAAGGCGTTGGCAAACGGGTCTACATTAATCAGCTTGAATTGGCGGTTGATGACTCCTGCAAGCATCGTCTTCAGTTCCTTGTCTTCATTGGCCAGCTGTACGTAGGGCCACACCTGCGCACCTGAGTCGCGGAGCCACATGGCATGGATATCTCCGGTGTAGACAAATGTGTCGGGCTTCCCGTCTTTCTTGTCCTTGCGGAAATGGACGGTGGTGTCCAGCGTGTTGGGAAAGCAGTTAGTGAACATCCATGACAGCTTCTGATTTTTCAGCAGCTGCTGTATCCGTTGAATTTGTTCTTCTACGGCTTTGGAACGGAACAGTCGTTTTTGATTCTACCGGTCGGTTGTCTTTCTTGATAGCGTCGGAGGCGCATACGTGGTTACTCATGGCCGGCTGTACGGCAAAAACGGCAGGAGTAGCCATTGTCATTGCTGCAAATGTGCAGGCTGTAATGATTGTCTGTTTCTTCATGTTGTTTATTAATTACTCGGTTTTTCTTTAGGTATCTTGGTTTGTGTCCCATGATTGCCCAAAGATAAGCATATTTACTTTTTTATCCGGCCAATTAATAAACAATTCTTAGGTTGCCGTATTCTCTTATCTGAAATCTTTCAGTTCCTGTTGCAGTTTCTGGCGGGTAAAGAAGATGCGGCTCTTTACTGTTCCAAGTGGGAGGTTCAGCTTTTCTGCGATTTCACGGTACTTGAAACCGGAGACATGCATGGAGAAAGGTATCTTGTACTCACGTGGCAAGGCATTGACAATGCGGTGCATTTCCTTCAGGTCGTAGGCGCCTTCTGTGCTGTCGAGTGTGAGGTCGTGCGGCGTGTTCAGATGATAGAGATTGTCTGTGGTATCTACAAATGTCTGGTCACGTACCACTTTACGGTAATTGTTGATGAAAATATTACGCATGATGGTATATATCCATCCTTTAAAGTTGGTATCAGGTGTGTACTTCTCTTCATTGTCCAGAGCTTTCAGGGATGTCTCTTGAAGCAGGTCGTTGGCCTCTTCGCGGTCGGAGGTTAATTTATATGCAAAGCGTAATAAGTCGTTTTGAACTCCGAGTAGGTCTTGGGTAAATGTTCTATTATTCATAATGGATGTTTTTTTAAATTATTGTTCGTTTTTATTGATGATGCAAAGCTACGGATGATTTCTCTTTTTGATAGACGGAAATCAAACTCTCTTTGGGGTAAAATCTAACAATTGGCAGTTTTCGGGTGGCTTTGGTTAGCTTTCAGTGCCTCGGATAGGTGGAAAAGTGGGATGTAGCCAGAGATTGCTATCCTGATTTTTGTAAATAATATTGTCGCAAAGCGTAACGGCTTGAATGAGTTTGTGTACGAAATACAAGGGGCGAGACCATGAAAGGCAGACGCGGGATTGTCCCGGCCTGCCTTTCTCTCTTTTGATACAACTAAAATCTGTACTCTTCTTAATTTATGGAAATCACTGGTTTTATATGCTGAGTGCTTAAACAAAATCCTTCAAGTCTTGTTGTAGTTTTTGGCGTGTGAAGTAAATGCGGCTCTTTACCGTGCCTAAGGGCAACCCTAGCTTCTCTGCAATTTCGCGGTATTTGAAGCCGGAGACATGCATGGAGAAGGGAATCTTGTACTCCCGTGGAAGGGCGTTGACAATGCGGTGCATCTCTTTCAGGTCATATGCGCTTTCTGTGCTTTCAAAAGCGGCGTCACGCGGCAGGTTCAGGTGATAGAGATTGTCCGTGGTATCCACGAAAGTCTGGTCACGCACCACTTTGCGGTAATTGTTGATGAAGATATTGCGCATGATGGTGTATATCCATCCTTTGAAATTAGTATCGGGCGTATACTTCTCTTCGTTATCCAGAGCTTTCAGGGATGTTTCCTGCAAGAGGTCGTTGGCTTCTTCACGGTCGGAAGTAAGTTTGTATGCAAAACGCAATAAATCGTCTTGAACTCCGAGCAGGTCTTTTTTAAATGTTATATTGTTCATATGTGCTATGTTTTTTTTTCGTTAATCTTGATATTGCAAGTTTACGGAAGTTTTCTCTTTCAGGCAGACGGATTTCAAACACACTTTAGGGGAAAAACTATCAATTGACAGTTTTTAGGTGCTATTTGATAGATTTCGGGTGCAGTTTTCTGTCATTTTTTTTGCGATTAATTAAAAAAGATGAGTTAATTTTGCGCATTCATTTCATCAAAAGAAGAATGGCTGACGACTCTTTATTTTTGATTGACATAGACAAGATACTTCGGGAAAAGGCTCCGAAGCAGTCTAAGTATATCCCCAAGTTCGTGGTTTCTTATTTGAAGCATATCGTTCATCAAGAGGAATTGAATGTCTTTTTGCGGGAGTCGAAAGATAAAGTCGGTGTAGATTTCCTGAAAGCTTGTCTGGAGTTCCTTGATGCCAATATTGTGGTAAAGGGGGAGGAAAATCTGCCTAAAGAAGGGCTTTATACTTTTTGTGTCCAACCATCCCCCTGGGTGG
>ENA-OQBW01000063-OQBW01000063.1-human-gut-metagenome-genome-assembly--contig:-NODE-63-length-13671-cov-0.665756_pt1 | contig 13671 bp, 16 predicted proteins | sample MGYA00242752_ERZ504565 | MGnify/ENA primary metagenome ERZ504565 (study PRJEB26092, sample SAMD00036268) | human gut metagenome | host: Homo sapiens | study: EMG produced TPA metagenomics assembly of... | reverse complement strand
CTGTTTTTGTTGCCGGTGTGGGTACGGGCGGTACGGTCTGTGGAGTGGCGCGTGCCTTGAAGAAACATAATCCGGATGTCTATGTTGTGGCTGTAGAACCGGCCTCCTCTCCGGTTCTGGAAGGAGGGGAAGACGCACCGCACCGCATCCAGGGGATTGGGGCCAATTTTATTCCTTCCATTTATGATGCTTCTGTAGTAGACGAGATTATTCCGGTGCCCGATGACGAGGCCATTCGTGGAGGACGAGAGCTGGCTTCTACGGAAGGCTTGCTGGCGGGCATCTCATCCGGTGCGGCGGTATATGCGGCACGGTTGCTGGCCGAACGCCCTGAATTTGCGGATAAAATGATTGTTGCCCTACTGCCCGATACGGGGGAACGCTATTTGTCAACAGAACTGTTCGCTTTCGATACCTATCCTTTGGAATAAATACTGAACTATTATATGAAGAAACTTATTTTTTCTTTCTTCTTGTGTGGAGCCACGATGTTCCCTGCCTTTTCACAAACCTATCAGGAACTGAGCGAACGTGCGGTTGCAGCCACGGAGCAAGACAGCTTGTCATTGGCCGAAAAATACATTGAACAAGCTTTGAAAATGGAGCCCGCCAATCCTCATAACGCTTTGCTTTTCTCCAATTTAGGAACGATACAGCGTTGGCAGCACCGGTATGAGCAGGCTCTTGACTCGTATACGCTGGCATTGAACATTGCTCCGCGTGCCATACCCGCCCTGATGAATCGTGCCGCTCTTTATCTAGAGTTGGGAAAGGATGACTTGGCCCGGATAGACTATTCTTTGGTGCTGGATATAGAGAGCGATAATCAGGAAGCCTTGCTGATGCGTGCCTATATCTATATGCGGCAGCGCAACTATAATTTTGCAAAGTCTGATTATGAACGTCTGCTGAAACTTGCCCCCCAGAGTTACAATGGCCGTCTGGGGTTGGCTACACTGGAGCAGAAGGAGGGCAAATATGAAGCGGCGCTTTCGATATTGAATGCCATGATTGCAGAAAAAGGAGGAGAAGCTACCCGGCTGACTACCCAGCAATATGCCGTACTTTACGTAGCACGTGCGGGTGTAGAGCAGGATATGAAACATGTGGACCTGGCCATGATGGACTTGGAAGAAGCCATCAAGCTGGATGCTTCGCAGACAGAAGCCTACTTGATACGGGGGCAAATTTACCTTTCTCAAAAGAAAAAGGAGTTGGCAAAACGTGACTTCGAAAAAGCCATTTCGCTTGGCGTGCCGCAAGGTGACCTTAGGGATTTACTGTTACAGTGTAAATAATATTCAACTGTATTTCCGTATCAGTTCCACAAACTCTTTTCCGTATTTCTTCTTTTTATATTCACCGATACCGCTGATATTACCAAATTCTTCTATGGTAGTGGGGCGGGAGGCGCTGAGTAGGTGGAGCACTTTGTCGGACAGTACGATATAGGCAGGAAGTGCTTCCTGGTCGGCAAGGCGTTTGCGGAGAGTGCGGAGAGCCTCGAAAAGTTCCCCACTTTCTTTATTGGGCAATCCCAATGGCAATTCTTTGGTTGGAACTGTAGCCTTGCGTTTACGGCCTCTTGTAGCTTGTACAGCTTCCTCGCGGCGGATGGTGACAAGCAGGGCGCGTGCTCTGCCAAACAAGACATCTGTTCCGCTTTGAGTAATTTTCAGATGGTTGTTTTCATTGTAGGCTATTTCGAAATAGCCGAGTTGCAACATTTGCAGCAGGTAGTCATGCCAATCTCTGGCAGGTACTTCACGCCCGGCTCCAAAGGTCTTAAGGCGATGGTATCCCCTTTCTGTAACTTCAGAACTCATGTTCCTCGGAGGATGTCCACTAAAATACCGGTTCCTATCTGTTGCTCGGAACGCGCGATTGCACTAAGTGCCTTTTGTACGATTATTGTACCATCGAAACGTTCGGGGGGGATTTTTTGCATACATCACAGTTTCCACAGTCGCAGGTCGTATTTTCACCGAAATAGCTTAACAGAATGCGGCGGCGGCAGATATCTGCTTCCGCATATTGCTGCATGCGTTGCAGTTTTTCCAGGTTGATGCTTTGTTGTCCGCTGTCCGTTGCGAATTTAGTGAGCAGAATGAGGTCGGCCAGTGAATAGAACAAAAGGGTGTCACTGGGCATTCCGTCTCGTCCGGCACGTCCTATTTCTTGATAGAAACTTTCAATGCTTTTGGGCAAATTGTAATGAATTACCCAGCGCACATTGCTTTTGTCAATTCCCATTCCAAAGGCAATGGTGGCGCATACCGCTTGCACGCGGTCGTTGATGAAGTCGTCTTGTGCTTCATCTCTTCGTGCCGGCGATAGGCCGGCATGATAGACTGCTGACCTTATTCCATGTTTCTGAAGCATCTGTGCCACCGATTCGGTCTTGCTGCGGCTCATACAATAAATGATGCCGCTCTCTCCCGGATGGCGGGCGATGAAGTCGAGGATGGCTTTGCTTTTTTCCTTCTGCTGGTAACCTCTTTTTACGGTGAGACTCAGGTTGGGACGGTCGAAAGATGAAATGAAAATTCTCGGTTGGTTGAGGTGTAGCTGTTTAATAATATCTTCACGGGTTATTTTATCGGCTGTGGCAGTAAGTGCAATGATGGGAACCTGGGGAAACAGTTGGTGAAGGATGCCCATCTGTGTATATTCCGGACGGAAATCGTGTCCCCATTGTGAGATGCAGTGAGCTTCATCAATGGCGAAAAGGGAAATATGCATATCCCTTAACAGATAGTTGGCTTCCGCCAATAATTTTTCAGGAGAAATATATAGCAGTTTCAGCTTGCCTTCCATGCATGCACGTCGTAGGGAAGCATTCTCTGTTTCATCATTATTGCTGTTCAGTGCACCGGCCGCGATACCGTTTGCACAGAGCGTTTCCACTTGGTCCTTCATCAAGGAAATGAGCGGAGAAACCACTACCGCCGTGCCTTCACTCAATAGGGCGGGAAGTTGGTAGCAGATGGACTTTCCACCTCCCGTAGGCATCAGTACCAATGCGTCTTTACGGTCCATCAGATGGCGTATGATGTCTTCTTGTAAGGGGCGGAAACTGTCGTAACCGAAATATGTCTTGAGCGTTTGTAGCATAATCTGGCAGTATGTATTTCTTCCGGCAAAGGTACACTAATTATTGCATATACTACAAATGGAAAGTCATCAAGATTTTGTATCATATGAGTTTCTGCAAAAGGTTAAAGTTTCTTATTAATGGCTGAATTGACCTACTTTTCAACCTTTTTCGTTGTTTATTTATCAAAAATATATACGGGAAAAGTTGTGTATTAAAAAAAAATGTCTGACTTTTGTAAAGTCTAAGGGGCTAACCCTTTGGCTTTTCCGATTTTAAACAACCCTAAACAGTTAATTCAATGAGTGATTTAGAAAACAATGCCCAGGAAAAAGGAACGAAGAAACGTCCTTACAACCTGCGCGAAAAGAAAGAAAAGTATGCTGCCTACCGTTCTTTGATAAGGCCGGAATTGGCAGATGAGTTGTATGACAAGATATTGAATATCGTTGTTGTACAAAAGAAGTACAGAGATGCTGATTATTCCGCTAAGGATTTGGCGAAAGAATTGCAGACCAATACTCGCTATTTGTCTGCAGTGGTGAATTCACGCTTCGGCATGAACTATTCTTGCCTGCTGAATGAATATAGAGTAAAAGAAGCTCAGCATTTGTTGACAAACAAAAGATATGCTGACAAGAATGTAGAGGAGATCAGTACGATGGTCGGCTTTGCAAATCGTCAGTCTTTTTTATGCTGCTTTCTATAAAAATGTAGGTGAGACTCCTAATGGATATCGTAAAAGACACGCAGAAAAAGAAGCTAAGAAGAAATAATTCTGTATGACTGAATGAATAAAAAGGAAATATTCCGGAACAGTTGTTTCGGGATACTTCCTTTTCTTCTTTTTTTAATACCAATCTATATACTCCCGACACATGAAGAAACAACTAATTTCTATGGTGACTGCCCTTTCTCTATTGACGGCTTGTGGTGGAAATCCGAAAACAACTGCTGAGGCAGAAAAAATTTGACTATACAAGTTGGAACAATTTGCAGATTTACAGATTTTACGTTACCGCGTACCAGGTTTTGAGGATTTGTCCCTCAAACAAAAAGAATTGGTTTATTATTTGACGGAAGCGGCTTTGCAGGGCAGAGACATTCTTTTCGACCAGAATGGCAAGTATAACCTGACGATTCGCCGGATGCTGGAAGCTGTCTATACCGGCTATAAGGGAGATAAGAATACTCCTGATTTCAAGGCTATGGAAGTGTACCTCAAGCGGGTATGGTTCTCTAACGGCATTCATCATCACTATGGCAGCGAAAAGTTCGTTCCGGGATTTACTCCCGAATTCTTCAGGCAGGCTGTACAGAGTGTGGATGCAGCTACGTTGCCGCTTGCCGAAGGACAGACTGTGGAACAACTGTGCGAGGAAGTGTTCCCCGTTATTTTCGACCCCACGGTGATGCCCAAACGGGTGAACCAAGCTGCCGGTGAAGATTTGGTTTTGACTTCCGCATGCAATTATTACGATGGCGTGACGCAGCAGGAGGCCGAAGATTTCTATAATGCCTTGAAGAATCCGCAGGATGAAACTCCCGTTTCCTATGGTTTGAATAGCCGTTTGGTGAAAGAGGATGGCAAGATTCAGGAGAAAGTATGGAAAGTGGGGGGCTTGTATGGACAGGCACTTGAAAAGATTGTCTACTGGCTGAAGAAGGCAGAAGGAGTTGCCGAGACTCCCGAGCAGAAGGCGGTGATAGCCAAACTGATGGAATTCTATGAAACCGGCGATTTGAAGACATTCGATGAATATGCCATTTTGTGGGTGAAGGATTTGAACTCACGCATTGACTTTGTGAACGGTTTTACCGAAAGTTATGGTGACCCGCTCGGCATGAAGGCAAGCTGGGAATCTCTGGTGAATTTTAAAGATTTGGAAGCTACCCAGCGTACAGAGTTGATAAGCGGCAATGCACAGTGGTTTGAGGACCATTCGCCGGTAGACGGACAATTCAAGAAAGGAGAAAGTGAAAGGGGTGTCTGCCAAGGTAATCACGGCGGCTATTCTGGCCGGTGACTTGTATCCTGCAACTGCTATCGGCATCAACCTGCCCAATGCCAACTGGATACGTAGCCATCATGGTTCGAAATCCGTTACAATCGGTAACATTACAGATGCTTATAACAAGGCAGCTCATGGCAACGGGTTCAATGAGGAGTTTGTGTACAGTGATGCAGAGCTTCAACTGATTGATAAGTACGCAGATGTGACAGATGAACTGCATACTGACTTGCATGAATGTTTGGGGACATGGTTCCCGGTAAATTGCTCCCGGGTGTGGACCCGGATGCGTTGAAGGCATATGGTTCTACTATCGAAGAAGCGCGCGCCGACTTGTTCGGACTCTACTACGTGGCCGACCCGAAGCTGGTGGAACTGGGGCTTACTCCAAGTGCGGATGCTTATAAGGCTCAATACTACACCTATCTGATGAATGGTTGATGACACAGCTTGTACGTATCGAGCCTGGTAACAATGTAGAAGAAGCCCATATGCGCAACCGTCAGCTCATAGCCCGCTGGGTGTACGAGAAAGGTGCGGCGGAGAAGGTTGTGGAATTGGTAAAGAAGGATGGGAAGACGTACGTCGTGATAAACGATTATGAGAAAGTGCGTGACTTGTTTGGCCGGTTGCTTGCCGAGATACAGCGTATCAAGTCCACCGGTGACTATGCCGGTGCCCATGATTTGGTGGAAGCCTATGCCGTGAAAGTCGATCCCGCTTTGCATGCCGAAGTGCTGGAACGCTACAAGAAGCTGAATCTTGCGCCGTATAAGGGGTTCGTCAATCCCAAGTATGAAGTGGTGACGGATGCCGACGGTACTATAACAGATGTGACAGTGACTTATGATGAAGGTTATGCGGAACAGATGTTGCGTTATAGCAAAGACTATTCTACATTGCCTTCTGTCAATAAATGATGAACTATGATAGATACTAAAGAGCAGCTGCATCAGCGGCTGAAAGATATAAAGACACAGCTCCGTCTCTCAATGAACGGGGCTGTGTCCCAAAGTATGCGTGAGAAAGGGCTGGTATATAAGCTGAACTTCGGCGTGGAGTTGCCCCGTATCAAGGTATTGCTGCCGGTTACGAGAAGGACCACTCTCTGGCTCAAGCTTTGTGGAAAGAAGATATCAGAGAGTGCAAAATATTGGCGGGACTTTTACAGCCGGTAGAGAGTTTCCTGCCCGAGATAGCCGATATCTGGGTGGAAGATATCCGTAATATCGAGATTGCAGAACTTACCTGCATAATTTATTCCAACATCTTCCTTATGCGCCTGCCAAGTCCTTCCATTGGATTGCAAGCGAGGACGAATACACGCAGGTTTGCGGCTTCCTCACCATAGCCCGTCTATTGATGAAGAAAGGGATATGAACGAACGGGTTGAAAATGAGTTCCTCGACCAGGCAATAACGGCTTTTTTGTCGGGCTCCTATCATGTACGCAATGCAGCCATGACTGCTATCCGCCGCTTTATGCAGCAAAATGAGGAAAATTCTTTTCAAGTTTGCCGCAGAGTGGAGGGTATGGACAATTCTTCTTCTGATGTAGAACAATTACTATACAATCTTGTAAAAGAGGAGGTTTGTTAGATTAGTTCTATGGTTATAGAGACTGATGCGGTAAGGGAATATTTCCCTTATCGCAATTTTTATCTCTTTCTCGTTTGCTTTCCACAAAAAAGGATTAACTTTGTTGGCTGTAAAACTGCGCCGTCAAATGGAAAGTCAGAATGTGAAAGATACAGTTAGGCAGATATTCACTGAATATCTGAATGCGAACGGGCATCGGAAGACTCCCGAACGTTATGCTATACTTGACACCATTTACTCCATAGACGGTCATTTTGATATCGACACGCTCTATTCACTGATGGCCGACCAGGAGAACTTCCGCGTCAGCCGTGCAACGCTTTACAATACCATCATTTTGCTTATAAATGCTCGTCTGGTCATCAAACATCAGTTCGGCAACTCTTCCCAATACGAAAAATCTTATAATCGCGATACGCACCATCACCAGATATGCACCCAGTGCGGAAAGGTGACCGAGTTTCAGAACGAGGAGTTGCAACATGCCATTGAGAATACCAAACTGAGCCGTTTTAATCTTACGCACTATTCCTTATATATGTATGGGTTGTGCAGCAAGTGTGACCGGGCCAATAAACGGAAGAAAAAGAATAATAACCATAAAAAAGAAAAATGAAAGTAGACGTATTATTAGGATTACAATGGGGCGACGAAGGCAAAGGCAAAGTCGTTGATGTGTTAACTCCGAGATACGATGTCGTAGCTCGTTTCCAGGGCGGACCGAATGCCGGACATACACTCGAGTTTGAAGGGCAGAAGTATGTGCTCCGTTCCATTCCGTCTGGAATATTCCAGGGAGACAAGGTGAATATCATCGGTAACGGAGTGGTGCTTGACCCGGCTCTCTTCAAAGCGGAAGCCGAATCATTGGAAGCGTCCGGCCATAACTTGAAGGAACGCTTGCACATTTCCAAGAAAGCACACCTCATTCTGCCGACTCACCGCATACTGGATGCTGCATACGAAGCAGCCAAAGGCGATGCAAAGGTAGGAACGACCGGAAAAGGTATCGGACCGACTTACACGGATAAAATCAGCCGTAACGGTGTGCGTGTAGGCGACATTCTGCATGACTTTGACAAGAAGTATGCAGCGGCCAAGGCCCGTCATGAGCAAATCTTGAAAGGCTTGAACTATGAGTATGACATTACCGAAATGGAGAAGGCATGGTTCGAAGGTATCGAATACTTGAAACAATTCCAGTTGGTGGATAGCGAACACGAGATGAACAATCTGCTGGCTGCCGGCAAGTCTGTATTGTGCGAAGGTGCGCAGGGGACAATGTTGGACATTGATTTCGGTTCTTATCCGTTTGTAACGTCTTCCAATACGGTTTGTGCAGGTGCTTGTACCGGTCTGGGTATTGCTCCCAACAAGATTGGTGAGGTATATGGGATTTTCAAAGCCTATTGTACGCGCGTAGGTGCCGGTCCGTTCCCGACGGAATTATTCGACAAGACCGGTGACCAGATTTGCACGCTGGGTCATGAGTTCGGTTCTGTGACAGGACGTAAGCGCCGTTGTGGCTGGATTGACCTGGTGGCATTGAAATATGCCATTATGGTAGACGGGGTTACCAAACTGATTATGATGAAGAGCGATGTGCTCGATTCTTTTGAAACCATTAAGGCTTGTGTAGCTTACAAGATGGATGAGGAAGAGATTGATTACTTCCCGTTCGATATCAATGAGACTGTTGAACCGGTTTATGTAGAGCTACCCGGTTGGCAGACGGATATGACCAAGATGCAGAGTGAAGATGAGTTCCCGGAGGAATTCAATGCATACTTGTCATTCCTGGAAGAACAGCTTGGTGTGCCCATCAAGATTGTTTCCTTAGGACCGGACCGTGAGCAGACCATCGAACGGTATACAGAGGAATAATAAAACTTACTGATAACCTTAGGCACGGATTACACGGATTTCGCGGCTTCATCTGAAGAACCGTGGGCGTCCGGATAGTCCGTGCCTTTTTTATTTATTGCCATGAAAACACATCTTTTGTCTTTTTTACTGCTGTTGCTCCTTGTACCTTCCGCACAGTCGCAGACTTATCAGCCGACGGAGGAAAATCTGAAATCCCGTCAGGAGTTTCGTGACAACCGATTCGGTATCTTCCTGCATTGGGGGATATACAGCATGCTGGCTACCGGAGAATGGACCATGACGAACAAGAACCTTAATTATAAGGAGTATGCCAAACTGGCGGGAGGCTTCTATCCTGCCAAGTTCGATGCTGCCAGATGGGTGTCAGCCATTAAGGCGTCCGGGGCAAAGTATATCTGCTTTACATCCCGGCATCACGATGGCTTTTCTATGTTCCACACACGTTTTTCCGATTACAATATTGTGGATGCTACCCCTTTTAAGCGGGATATTCTGAAAGAATTGGCGGACGAGTGCCACAAGCAAGGTATTCGTCTGCATCTCTACTATTCGCACATCGACTGGTATCGCGAGGATGCTCCGTGGGGACGCACCGGACGTGGAACGGGACGACCGAATCCGGAGGGCGACTGGAACAGCTACTATAAATTCATGAACAATCAGCTGACCGAGTTGCTCACCAATTATGGAAAAATAGGTGCCATTTGGTTTGATGGCTGGTGGGACCAGGACCAGAATCCGGATTTTGATTGGCAATGCCCGGCAATATGCCATGATAACACCGCCTGCAAACCGGCTTGCTTGGTTGGGAACAACCATCATCAAGCACCGTTTGCCGGCGAGGACATCCAGATATTCGAGCGCGACCTGCCGGGAGAGAACCGTGCCGGTCTTTCCGGGCAGGATATCAGCGCCTTGCCCCTTGAAACCTGCGAGACGATGAATGGAATGTGGGGATATAAGATTACGGACCAGGATTATAAATCCACCAAAACGCTGATACATTACCTGGTGAAGGCTGCGGGTAAAGATGCCAATCTGCTGATGAATATCGGTCCTCAGCCGGACGGTGAGCTGCCTGCTGTTGCATTGGAGCGTCTGGCAGAAGTAGGGGAATGGATGAAGGTATACGGTGAAACCATCTACGGAACCCGTGGCGGCTGCATTGTTCCGCATCCTTGGGGAGTCACTACACAAAGAGAAAATAAATTATACGTGCATATTCTCGAATTGCAGGATAAGGCTCTCTTCCTGCCGTTGGAAGGCAAGAAAGTGAGGAAGGCAGTGGGGTATGCCGACCGTCTTCCAGTGAAGTTCCGTAAGTGTGAAGGAGGGGTGATGCTCTACTTGCCGGAGGTTCCGACGGATATTGATAAAGTGATAGAGGTGGAGATTGAAAAATAAATTATAAATCAGAAATCTTTAATTCTTCCTAAAAGATAAAGGAAACGCTGGCATTGCTCACCGTTTCCTTTTATTTTTGGCAGACTATTTGTTATACAATAAGAAACGACTGATTTATTCACAATTTAAAGAAAGAAAATTATGGGAACAGGAATGATATGGATTATTTTTATCGGTATTGCCGCCGTTAGCTGGCTGGTACAGATGAATCTTCAGAACAAATTCAAGAAGTACTCTAAAATCCCTACTGGCAACGGAATGACGGGAGCGGACGTGGCCTTGAAGATGCTGCACGACAATGGCATCTACGATGTGACTGTGACGCATACTCCCGGACATCTGACCGACCATTATAATCCTGCCAATAAGACAGTAAACTTGAGTGAGAGTGTTTATAGCAGTAACAGCATCATGGCTGCTGCCGTTGCAGCCCACGAATGTGGTCACGCCGTGCAGCATGCACGCGCATACGCTCCGTTGACAATGCGCAGCAACTGGTGCCGGTAGTCTCTTTTGCCTCACAGTGGATGACGTGGTTGCTGCTGGCAGGTATCTTGATGCTGAACTCCTTTCCGCAACTGTTGCTGGCGGGCATTATACTGTTTGCATTGACAACTTTATTCAGCTTCATCACCTTGCCGGTGGAAATCAATGCAAGTAAGCGTGCGCTGGTATGGCTTAGCAATTCCGGCATTACGAATTCATATAATCATGCGCAAGCGGAAGATGCACTCCGCTCGGCTGCCTATACGTATGTAGTGGCTGCTCTCGGTTCGCTTGCTACCCTGATTTATTATATCATGATATTCCTGGGACGCAGAGATTAAACACATGATGCAGACATAAAAAAACAGACCATCTGTTCACCCGAAACAGATGGTCTGTTTACATTAAATAGATGATGTGTCTCTGCCGGATGCATCATCTGTTTTTTTTATTCCTGATAGGGCGACTGCCAGAACCAGGCATCGTCATTGACCACGTACTTGGCTTGGAAGAAGTTTTCTGCATTAGGGTCTGAGGGGCAAAGCAGTACATCGTCTGCTTTTATGCTATAGAGATTCTTGGCCATATAGCTGTCTAAATAATATTCTTTGGTAATCTTCTGCTGGTTATTCCAGTTTGGCTTCTTCATTTAGGATTACCGGACGACCGTCTCGCAGACGTTCGCGCACTTCTTGCACGCTTAGCATGATGCCGTTTTCATCCATCACCCAGGCATTGTTGGTGGGGTCTATCCATATCCATTTATCCAAGGTATTGGAATAAACTACGTCAATGGAATGGCATTCGCCAATGTATTTTTGGGGTAATCCGCTGATGTGGCGTGCCTTAAATCCCATGGACAGATAACAATCCTTCAGTACATGGGCAAGACCTCCGCAATGCAGACCTCGCGCACCGCCTTTGCAAGCTTCTGCCCATTTTATGATGTTGCTGCCTGCCGGACTTTCATGGTTTCCGTCATGTTTTATGGTATTGTGTATATAAGTCAGTATGTTCTTTATTTTTGATAATTCGTCGCCTGCGCCTGCCACACTGTCCAACTTGAAGTATTGGCGTACCTCTACTAAATACTTGTTGTTGGGATTGATGTATTCGAAGCGCGGGAGTGTATCAGGGCGCTCATTGTGGGTGTATCCCGGTGCTTTTTGAAGAATGTCGAGGTAGTCACCCACTTTCTTCACTTTGGCAAGCACTGCCTTGAAGCGTTTATCGCTGCGCAGGTTGTCTAAGTCGGTATCATTCATCATGTGGTTGTAATCTTGAAATCCATTGTCGTAGGCCAGTTCTAAATTTTTGATGGCTTCACCTTTTTTTCTTTAACAAGGATTGGAAGCAGGCTAAATTGTAGTAATAGGACTGTATGAGCCAGCTGTACTTTTTCTGAGTGTTCTCGTCTTGTTCTTTGAACAGAGTTATCAAAGCCTTACCGTTCTTTTCGGCTTCTTTATAGTTTTTCTCATTGACGGCTTGTTGCAGCTTTTTGTGCGATGGCTTCTTCTTTTTTGGTCGAAGTCTTTAGCGTTGTCGGATTGTGCCCGGCTAACACCGATGCCGCATAGCAACAACATGCAGAATAAAATCAGTCTCTCTTTCATAGATGTGTAAGTTTGAAGTTTGTTTTGGTCGTTTTTATGCGACGGTAATGATACAAAGGTAAACATTCTCTTTTCTTAATCAATAAAATACTGTAACTTTGTCGTCCGATTTTTAAAATAATTGAACTGATTATGGCAGCAAAACCAAGTATTCCGAAAGGAACCCGTGACTTCTCGCCCGTAGAAATGGCGAAGCGTAACTATATATTCAATACGATTCGTGAGGTGTATCACCTCTATGGCTTCCAGCAGATAGAAACGCCCTCGATGGAAATGCTTTCTACCTTGATGGGGGAAGTATGGTGAGGAAGGCGACAAGCTTTTGTTCAAGATACAGAATTCCGGTGATTACTTTTCCGGACTTACGGATGAAGAACTGTTGAGCCGTAATGCTCCGAGACTTGCCTGCAAGTTTTGCGAGAAAGGTTTGCGCTATGACCTTACAGTACCTTTTGCCCGCTACGTGGTGATGCACCGCGATGAAATAACTTTTCCTTTCAAACGTTATCAGATACAGCCCGTGTGGCGCGCCGACCGTCCGCAAAAAGGACGCTATCGTGAGTTCTATCAGTGCGATGCCGATGTGGTTGGCAGTGATTCCTTGCTGAATGAGGTGGAGCTGATGCAGATTGTCGATACGGTATTTACCCGCTTCGGCATCCGTGTTTGTATCAAGATTAACAACCGTAAGATATTGAGTGGCATTGCCGAAATCATCGGTGAGTCTGACAAGATTGTTGATATTACTGTGGCCATTGATAAGTTGGATAAGATAGGTCTGGACAATGTCAATGCCGAGTTGAAAGAGAAAGGCATCAGTGACGAGGCTATCGCCAAACTGCAACCTATCATTTTGTTGAGCGGAAGTAATGAAGAGAAACTTGCAACTCTGAAGGAAGTTCTTGCTGTCAGCGAGACCGGACTGAAGGGCGTGGAGGAAAGTGAATTTATCCTTTCCACCTTAAAGAACCTTGGCTTGAAGAACGAAATCGAGCTGGATTTGACATTGGCCCGTGGCTTGAATTACTATACCGGTGCCATCTTCGAAGTAAAGGCGCTGGATGTGCAAATCGGCAGTATTACTGGTGGAGGACGCTATGACAACTTGACGGGTGTATTCGGTATGTCCGGTGTCAGTGGTGTCGGTATCTCGTTCGGTGCAGACCGTATCTTTGATGTGCTGAACCAGCTTGACCTTTATCCGAAAGAAGCGGTGAACGGTACTCAGTTACTGTTTATCAACTTTGGTGAGAAAGAGGCCGCATTCTCAATGAATGTATTGACTGAAGTGCGTGCGGCAGGCATCCGTGCCGAGATTTTCCCCGATGCAAGCAAGATGAAGAAACAGATGGGGTATGCGAACTCCAAAGCCATCCCGTTTGTGGCCCTGGTGGGTGAGAATGAAATGAATGAAGGTAAGGTGACATTGAAAAACATGGAGACCGGAGAGCAGAAAATGGTCACTCCCCAAGAGCTGGTTAGCGAACTGAAATAATAAAAACTGAAATACATTTAAAAAAGGAGCACAAAATTGCTCCTTTTTTTTGTATATTTATTGGCACAAATCAATAGGT
>ENA-OQBW01000062-OQBW01000062.1-human-gut-metagenome-genome-assembly--contig:-NODE-62-length-13798-cov-0.816765_pt1 | contig 13798 bp, 14 predicted proteins | sample MGYA00242752_ERZ504565 | MGnify/ENA primary metagenome ERZ504565 (study PRJEB26092, sample SAMD00036268) | human gut metagenome | host: Homo sapiens | study: EMG produced TPA metagenomics assembly of... | reverse complement strand
ATGTGTCCCATGCTGCCGCACCCTCCCCCTTCAACCGCATAAGCATGGGGATACAGACATTCGACGCCCCCACCCTGAAACTGTTGAACCGCCGGCACAATGCCGCGCAAGCCATCGCAGCCATACACCGCCTCCGCCAAGCCGGCTTCCGGAATATCAGCATCGACCTCATCTATGGACTACCGGATGAAACAGACCAACGGTGGGAACGCGACCTGCAACAAGCCGTCGGCCTTGATGTGGAGCATATCTCCGCTTATCATCTGACTTACGAAAAAGGCACCCGCATCTACGAAATGCTGCAGAGCCATCGTATCAGCGAAGTGGACGAAGAGAGTAGCCTGCGCTTCTTCTCGGCGCTCATGGACACCCTGGGAGCCGCGGGGTATGAGCATTACGAAATATCCAACTTCTGCAAGCCCGGCATGTACTCACGCCACAACACTGCTTACTGGAAAGGCATTCCGTATTTGGGCTGCGGCCCTTCCGCCCACTCCTTCAATGCGGAGACAAGGGAATGGAACACAGCTTCTCTGGAAGGATACATAAAGTCCATTGAAGAGGGGCACCGTTCCTCCGAAACAGAAATTCTGGATAAAGTGACCCGTTACAATGAATACATCATGACTTCCCTGCGTACCATGTGGGGATCTCCCTGACATATACGGAAGAAGCCTTCGGCACAGAGTTGTGCCAATATTGCACGAAAATGGCAGCCCCCTACCTCCAAAGCCACAAACTGGAGATGCAGGCAGACCGCCTGCGCCTGACCCGGGAAGGCATCTTTGTTTCGGACGGCATAATAAGCGACCTGATGTTCATTGATTAACAGCAAAACCGGGAGACTGCATGACCGAACAAGAAGTCAGACGCTACTTGCGCCAAATGAAGGAAGAAGACTCGGAACGGGCTTTCCACAGTTTCTACAATCTGTGCTACGACCGCTTGTTCCGTATTGCCTGCTATTTCGTGAAGCACGAAGAATGGGCGCAAGAAATTGTGCTCGACGTCTTCATGAAGCTTTGGGAACAACGCGCCCGGCTGCCGGAAGTGAACAACATAGAGGATTACTGCTTTATCCTTACCAAAAATGCCTCCCTCAATTACCTGGAAAAAGAGAACCGGCACCCTACACTTTCGTCCGAACAGCTTCCCGAACTTTCCGGCCAAGCCGATTCCCCCGAAGACACTCTTATCAGCGAAGAACTGTTTGCCCGATATGTCAAGGCGCTCGACCGCCTGCCGGAGCGTTGCCGTGAAGTATTCATCCGCCTGCGCGAAGAGAAACAAAGCTATGCACAAGTGCAGAGGAGCTAAACATCAGCACAAAGACAGTAGACGCGCAACTGCAAAAAGCACTCACAAGACTCAAGGAAGCATTGCTGACGGAGTGAACTCTGCTTCATCTTCCTTGCAAGAAGCCGCATATGCATGTATGAGATGTACATCTCGAGCTGCATGAGATACACATCTCGCACAACATGAGATGCACATCTCGAGCACACCTTCCCTATTGATTGAAACAGAGAAACAAGGAAGTCATACGTAGGCAGGACGGACTTTCACGGACAAAGAGCTTTAGATTAACATTATTTCAGGATATAGGCATAGGGAATTCCTGAAAAGGAGCTGTCTTTACATGCAGAAAAGGAGTCATAGGCTCTTAATAAATTGCCAAAAATGAAAGTGAATAACGAGAATTTCGACAAGGTACTGAACAAACTGGTTGCTTCTACCCGTTCCCCACGAGGACGCTTTACGGCAGAGAACAGCTGGAGGCTGCTGGAAAGCCGTTTGCTAAAGCGCCGCAGCATGAAGCGGTTCTGGATGCGTACAGCCAGTGCCGCAGCCGTAGTCCTGCTCTGTGTAACGAGCTGGGCAGCCTATCAGTTCTTATACGTAGCACCACCACGGGAAGCCATTCCCACAGAAGCCATACATACTACCGAGGAAACCCAAGTAATCCATAGCGTACTGACATTCGATCAGCAACCCTTGCAGGAAATCGTCCGTCAACTTTCCGAAACGTTCCGTACCGATATACGTATCGAAGGAGACAGCCTGAAGAACTATCATATGACAGCTACCTTCCGCGAAGGGGAGAGTCTTACAGAAATCCTCGACCTACTGAAGGACGCCGGCAACTTTACCTATAAAAAAGAAAACAACACTATTATCCTTACTACTAAACTTAACTGACAATGACCAGCTCTACTATCTGTTCGCACCACCGCATCAGAACCGTACTTCTGATGTGTGTGGTTCTTTTAAGCGCCTCACTCCATGCACAGGCACAAAACAAGGAAACACGTATAAACCTGAATATCCGTAACGCAACTTTAGAGAGTTCGTGAAGCAACTGGAAAATGCAACCGGATTCTCCTTCATCTATGGGGAAGAAGTAAAGCTCACGCACCGCATCACACTGGAGATGAAACAAAAGAACATCAGTGAGATATTGCAACGTGCCTTTGAAAACGAACCCATCACGTTCGAAATATCCGGAAAGCACATTCTACTCCATAAGCGGCCCGTGCCGCAGAAACCCGTTAGCCGTAAGTTCACCATCAGCGGATACGTGACCGACGGAGCGTCTTCCGAGACGCTGATTGGTGCCAATATCCTTGAGAGTCGTCGTTCCACAGGTACTGCCACCAATCCTTTCGGTTTCTATTCCCTCACCCTGCCGGAAGGGGAAACGGAACTGGTTTTCTCCTACCTGGGCTACGAAAGCCGGCATAGCCGGTTCGAACTGACGAAAGACACCTTACTCAACGTCAGGCTGGACAGCAATAACCAGCTGGCAGAGGTCGTGGTGCTCTCGGACAAGCGGGAGGCCGGCATAGAAAGCACAGCCATGGGAGCGCATGAGATACCGATGACACAAATCAGGCATACCCCCGTCCATATTGGGAGAAGCCGACCTGCTGAAGACCATTCAGCTGATGCCGGGTGTGCAAGCCGGTATGGAAGGTTTTGCAGGCATGTATGTGCGAGGGGGAGGTCCCGACCAAAACCTGGTTATGCTGGACGGAATTCCAGTTTACAACGCAGACCACCTGCTGGGAGTATTCTCCATCTTTACGCCCGAAGCGGTAAAGAACACCACACTCTTCAAAAGTTCTTTTCCTGCCCGCTACGGCGGGCGTCTTTCGTCTATAGTAGATGTACGGACCAACGACGGGGACATGCATAAATACCACGGCGCATTCAGCATAGGCCTGCTGACGGACAAACTGCATATCGAAGGCCCTATCTGGAAAGAACGGACCTCCTTCAGTTTCAGCGCACGAGCCATCCCCACCCTATTCTTCAAAAATCTCATTGTAGACAAAGACGACACCTATTCCGACAAATACAACTACTATTTTTACGACGTCAATGCAAAGGTCAATCATAAGTTCAGCGACCGTAGCCGCATCTTCCTCAGTTTCTACAAGGGGAAAGACCACTATCATTATGACAGTGACTACCACGGTGACAATTACGACAACAGCATTAAGAATTATTCCAAGGACAACAGCCATCTGAATTGGGGGAAACACCATCGCCTACGGCCGCTGGAACTATGTATTCAACAGCAAGCTGTTTTGCAACACCACCGTCTCATACAACAAATATGAGATGGGGCTGGACGGAAACATGGAAGATACCTATACTGTCGCCAATAAAGTACAAGACAGATACTATTACTCCTCCAAGTTCAACTCCGGTATCCGTGACTGGAGTGCGCGTATGGACTTTGACTACACCCCCATGCCGCAGCACCACATCAAGTTCGGTGCAGAGTACATCCACCATACGTTCCGTCCGGGAATAGCTACCTCGAAAATACAAGATATAGATAATGGCGCCCTCCAGGAAGATACGGTTTACAATACCAGCAACAGCCATGCCATACGCGGACAAGAAATCTCCCTTTACGCCGAAGACAATTTCAATGTAAACGCCAGGCTCAGTCTGAATGCAGGTGTACGCACATCGCTGTTCCACACACAAGGGAAAAGCTACTATTCGCTGCAGCCCCGCCTTTCCGCCCGCTATGACCTCGGACAAGGATATTCTGCCAAAGCATCCTATACGTGCATGGCACAGTATGTGCATCTGCTGTCCTCTACTCCGCTGTCTATGCCTACCGACCTCTGGGTACCCATTACCAAAGACATCAGTCCGATGTATGCCAACCAGTTCTCCATAGGAGGCTACTATTCCGGACTGCCGGGTTGGGAGTTCTCCGTCGAGGGATATTATAAACAGATGAAACACATACTTGAATATCAAGACGGTGTATCCTTCTTCGGCACCTCTACCAACTGGGAAGAAAAAGTGGAAATGGGCGAAGGCCGCTCCTTCGGTCTGGAACTGATGGTACAGAAAACATTGGGCAAGACTACCGGCTGGCTGGCATATACCCTATCCAAGACCGATCACCGTTTTAAGAACGGTACCATCAACCAAGGCCGATGGTTCCCCTACAAATATGACCGCCGCCACAGCATCAGCCTCAATCTCAGCCATAAGTTCAGTGACCGCATTGATGCAGGAGCTTCCTGGATATTCAATACCGGTGGATGTATCACTATCCCCGAAAAGGCAACAATCATCATCCGGCCCGATGGCTCTATTGAGGAAACCGGTTACATCTCCCGGCGTAACAATTACCGCCTTCCCGCCAGCCATCGTTTGAATCTCGGCGTCAACTTCAACAAGAAGACCAAACATGGTATGCGTACCTGGAATATCAGTATCTACAATGCATACAATGCCATGAATCCGAACATCGTTTACAGCAAATACAAAAATGGATACAACGTATACTACGATGATTTCTACGAAAGTATTTATCATGGAAATACCGGGCAGAAGAAAGCTCAAACTGTCATCAAGAAAATAACAATACTGCCTTGTATTCCTTCTGTTACCTATACTTATAGATTTTAAAAACAAATCCGGCATATGAAAACAAAAATGAAATTACACCTTATTATATACATAACTATTGTAGGCTTCCTAACAGCCTGCGAAAACGAGATTCCTTACAATCCCGGACAACAAGATCCGCAAATCATCATGAACGCCTTGCTCGAAACCGGACAAGCTGAGAATGATGTCTATCTCCATTTAGGCGAGGGCTATAGTATTGAACATTTGAACGAAGCAACTCTTTTCCTCTACATCAATGGCAAAATAGCAGAAACTCCGAAAGCGGTTTCCCCGGAAGAAATTTATGGGCATCTGGAAGGAGAACTTGATAAGGACATTTATGAATCATTACTGAAAAGTATACGTTTCAAGAAATATCGTCTGACCAGCACACTGCATCCCGGCGACAACATACGTCTGGAAGCCACTGCCGAAAACGGGAAATACCATGCCAGTGCCGAGGTCACCGTGCCACAACCGATAGAGAGCCTGCACGTGGACACTTGCTTGGCCTACCTGCGCGAGTACAGCGGACAAACCCTTTACCGCCAATACAAAATTACATTGCAAGACCGCCCCAACGAGAAGAACTACTACCGGCTGGACATTTGGAATGACCGTAGTTACTATTGCAAATGGAAAGAATACCTGGAAGATGAAAACGGCAGCCTCATCAAAGTGGAAGACGAGGACGGCTCTTGGCATTGGGCCTTCATACCCAGAGACACCACCATCCTTGCTCCCCGGCAGAACGAAATCATTAACCGGGAAGATGTTATACTGACTGACGGCCATCCCGGAAACTATGATGATGAAGAAAATGAATTGTTTCCCACCATCAATAACAAATACAATATATTCAATGATAACACTTTCCGTGATTCGTATGCCACATTAAAAAGTATATACCCCTCTCTACCAAGAATATTATCCGGTAGAGGGACACTACTACGACCATATATCCCGCAAACAAACCATCACCGTACGGCTGCTTAGCATCACTGAAGCCGAATACCGCTACCTGAAAGCCTTAAACTGCCTGGATGATGGGGATTACGACGATGCTTTAATGGAACCTATCAGTCTGCCTTGCAACGTCATAGGCGGATTAGGCTTTGTGGGAGTCTGCTCTGAAAGCAGAGTAATCATAGAATTGCCCGAAACTGTTTGGCAATAACATTTTGACTAATAAAAATCCTTTTATCCATTACAATAAACTGAATTTCATTTAACCTACATTACATTCGTATTACAAAAAGCATCCAAATAAAGCATTTTCACACTACAAAATTGATTTAAGTCAAGAAATGAAGGTATAAACTACACTTTTTTACGTATTCATTTTTGTGTTATAAAACATATACCTATATTTGCATAGGTAAAAAGAAAAAGCTAAGCGCTTAGAGAGTTTTCAATAGGTATTAGATTGAGATTAGTTTTTAGGAATAACAATTAAAAAGTAGGTATTATGAAACGTTTAGGATTAACATTAGTGGCAGCAGTCTGCCTGACTGCTACAACATTTGCAGCAGGAAACCAACCTACAACTGCAAAATGGGAAGGTAACATCAACATAACAAAGTTGAGCAAGTATTTGAATCTGGATTCCAACCAGCATGAAGAAGTGGCAAACATCTGCGAATATTTTACAGAACAGATGGAACGCGCTACAAATTCCAAGAAGAATCAGGAGAAGTTACTCCGTAATGCAGTTTATGGTAATCTGAAGTTGATGAAAAAGACTCTGAATGAAAAGCAGTATGCTGATTATGCCAGAGTATTGAACGTCACACTGCAGAACAAAGGTATCGAAGTGAAATAAACTTCGCTTCTGATAAATACGAAAATAGTATTTGATAAATAAAAAGGCATTGGACTTTAGAGGTTCAATGCCTTTTCTTTACGTCAACGCCACCAAAACCTGCGGCGTCAACTCCCTAACCAAATAATTCTTATCACTTTACAAGCAGAATCTGTCTTGCAGCTCTTTCTTATACTTTCTGGAAACCAGCAGTTCCGTCACTTTGTCAAATGGTGGATAAAGCATGCATTTGCTATCCTTTATAATCATCAGATAATCAATATTGATAATATACGATTGATGTATCTGCACGAAACTGGATGAATATTGAGTAATCTGCTCAGCAGTCATTCCGCGACGCAACACCAACGGCGGCTGGTTGTTTAGTATCACCTCCCATTGTTTACGCTCGGAACAATAGCGAAAAAAGCCGATTTCAGCCGGACGCAACGCACGCATATCATTAGTTGGCGTAAATACGATAAATGTCTGTCCGGTATGCAACGGTGCACCAATGGGATATGACATTCTCTGCCCGGCCTCTGCCTGCTCTACAAAACGCGCAAGAATATCCCGCAACTCCTGCTCTTCAAAAGGTTTCAGCAGATAGTCGAACGCAGCCTCCCGGATAGCCTGAATCATGTACTTATCATAAGCCGTATAGAAAACAATCCGCATGTTCCACGAAACACTGTCACGTATTTCCTGCAGTAATTCCATTCCAGTCATGTCCGGCAGTTCCACATCCAAGAACAACAAATCCGGCTGTACCTTGGCAATGAGTTTTTTTCCCTTGTTTACCATTACGGGCAGTTCCTTTCAAAAAGAAGCGTGCATCCTTTCCCAATTCAAAACTCAGATTCTCAAGAGCCACCTCATCGTCGTCAACTATTGCAACCTTATATTTATCCATGTTCCTTTTATGTTTTTCTTCTCGCGAATATATACATAATCCTACTCCCATACAAAGCAATAGAATGTCATTTACGGACTATTTGTCTGTAAATATGCTATCCTTGCAAAAAATAAGATTAAACGGTTCTTTTAAATTCTGTAATCGTAGTTGTCAGGCAGCCAGAAAGTCACCTCACAGCCCATCTCACCACTCTGTAGAGAGACATTGTACACCGAAACATCAATGGCCTCCTTGTTCTTATTGTTGAGAATCTGAATGGTCTGCATAATGACTTTCATTCCCGTCCCCGTGCCCCGGTTCCGACTGTCCGGACGATAACCGCCACCATTATCCGTTATCTTTATACAGATACCGCTTCCCCCGGCGGCAGACCGAAACCCAAAGATTACGTTCACCTTCCTTCTCGCGCAACGCATGCTTCACTGCATTTTCAACCGGAATTTGAATCATCATAGACGGAATCCTTATTTGCTCCGGCTGCACATCCTTTTCTATCTTCAGTTCCGAATGAAAATCCGGACCTAAAGAACGGCGTTCCAGATTAATATATGTTTTCACAAAATCCAGCTCCTCTGCCAAGGTTACACACAGTTGTTCCGCCAATTCCAGATTGCGACGCATCAGTTTTACCAGCGACGAAAGCTCTTGCTTTCCTTCCACATTCCGCTCCGCCATCTCCCGGTTCAGCACATTGAAGATGAAATGAGGGGACAAGCGGTTACGGATATTCTCCAGACGAAGTGTAGAGACTGTGCGATGATTCCGTGCAAGCAACAAAGCACGTTTCTTTTTGCTGTACAGATAAAGGAAAACCGCCGTCAATATAGATACAACAGCTACAGCAAACACGACAAACTGTGTCTGCCTCAGCACCAGCACCTCGTTTTTCTGCTCCTGAAGCAAAACCCGATGTGCCATCAAGGTAGAATCCTGCTGATAACGCAAAGTCAAGTCTGCCGTACGCATCCGGACACGCTCATTCCTGATAGAATCATCAAGCTGGTTGTTCCTCTGCAGATAGTGATAAGCCCTCTTGTAGTTGCCGGTTTCCTCGTAAAACTGCTGAAGGTATTTATTACGGATATGTACCATATCAGGGTCGATGCCCGGAGGGACTACACTCTCGGACAATAAACGACGTGCCTCTTGAAAGTCTTTCTGAAGCAGAGCCAATTCTATTTTCTGCGTATCGATATAATATAGTGCAGTACTCACCCCCATTTCCTCAAAAAAAAGTTGGCATTCATTTATATATTTAACAGCCAAATCAACCTTATTCAGTTGAAGATAACAGTCTCCTAAATTCAACCTCCCCAGATTAAGTTCAAAACTCATATCAGCATATCCTTCGACTAAATCAATAACCTTTTGGAAATATTTTATCGCTGTCTGGTAATCCTCCCTATAATAGTAAGAAGTCCCTCTATTATTCAAATAAATATATTTTTCATAAGGTAGCATACTGTCATAGCTTTCTCCTGCTAGATTATAATAGTAATCACACTGTTCAAAATCACGCATGGTAACATATACTTGTGCCAAACCATAATAAATGGGAGGTTTCTTGGTAGAAGCTATATGCAAAGAGTCGCACATCAATAAAGCTCTCCTATACCAAGCTGCCCCTATATCCAATTTTCCTAAACGGTTATTCGCATCAGCAAGATTCATCAAAATATCCGGCACCACTTCAATCCTAGTCCCTCTCATCCGTAATTCATAAGCCTTCCGGAAACAAATTTCGGCAGAATCCATATTCCCAACACGTGCAAAGATATTTCCCTTCATATTGAAACATTCAGACTCCAAATCTGCCATTTGAGAAGAACTATGCTGCCTTTCTATAAAGTCATGTATCTGCTGGATTACGATTTGTGCCGAATCAAGCTGTGAAGTAATCAAAAATGTTTTCAGTGTCATTGCCAGATAATTATACTTGACCAAGCTATCCTTTGCCTCTTCCATCTTTTGAAAAGCCTTCAACCTTACCTTTCGGGCACAATGGCCACAGAATCTCCATTTATATGGGAAAAATCCTCAAAAGCTCTCATTTCTGTGTATACGTCCTCTTTATCTCCGGGCGCACAAGCTCCTAGAAGCACAAACCCTAATATCCAATAAATATAAAATCGAATTCGCTTATCCATCCTCTCTCCCATGTTTCTCGTAATTAGATTATTTATTCAATACATCTGCAAACTTAAAATATTTTTGCGAAATACCGTCAAGCATAAGGCGTATTTCTCAACCACAAAAGAGCATACGCTACCGCTTTATTAAAACGAAACAAAAAAATCACATCATAGTACAATATTTAGCTACATAAGCCATTAAAACAACATTTTAGTACATTTCAAACTTTTTCTCATTTTCTTATTTACATTTTTATTAATTACTTTGTGGATAAAGAATTGCGAATATACTCAATCAAACAAAATAATACAATCACACAAAGAAAGGCTGTTTCCAAAAGAAAACAGTTCTTTTACATAATTTATAAGTTCTATGTTAGACAGTGGACAAATCATAGCAGATAGATACGAGCTACTCAAACAACTAGGAAGAGGAGGATTTTCTGAAGTTTGGCTGGCACAAGACAAACTTACGGATGTTAAGGTCGCCATAAAAATATATGCTCCGGGGATGGGGCTTGACGATGCGGGGATATCCCTTTTCACACAAGAGTTCTCCCTCGTATTTGATATGAATCATACCAATTTACTGCATCCTACTTATTATGACTGCTGGGAACGGATGCCATACCTGATTTTGCCTTTTTGCAAAAACGGTTCGGCCTTCCAATACCTTACTGACAACAACCGGATAACAGAAACGGAAAGCTGGCATTTGCTCCATGATGTTGCAGAGGGACTGGCTTATCTTCATGCAAAAACTCCCCCGGTTATCCATCAGGATATAAAACCCGATAATATTCTGATTAATGATGAGAATAGGTATATGATTACGGATTTCGGAATCAGCGCACGGATTAGAAGTACATTACGCAGGAACCAAGGCCAAGAATCCAGTGGAGGAACTTTGGCCTATATGGGACCAGAACGTTTTGGTCCATCTCCCGCCCCTATTATGGCTAGTGACATTTGGTCATTGGGAGCAACAATGTATGAGCTTCTAACCGGTATGCCGCCCTATGGCGATCATGGAGGCGTATTGCAAAAAAAAACGGTGCAGACATTCCACTTATCAACGAAGACTTTTCTCAAGAATTAAAGGATATCATTTACAAGTGCCTTGCCTTAAATCCATGGGACAGACCCACAGCCAGACAAATTGCAAACTACACTTCCCAACATATCAATGGAAGTCCCGTCCCCTTTAGTCTGTCAAACAACAGCCATGATACTTTGCAAGAGGAAGAGGACAAAACCCATGAGGATTCCATTAGCGCACACTCTTCTGACATAAATAAGATGTCACCCTATCAAGACAAAGGGAAACGCAAAAAAGTTATAGTCGTAGCAGCAATCACAGCTATATTCGCAACAATTGTCATCATCTTTTCGCTAATAAGCGGCAAAGAACCAGTAGTGGAATCCATACCGGAACCGACTCCAACGATTGATTACGACCAAATGTGTCTGTCAATCATTCAAGAAGGCGAAAACTCTAAAATACAAGGAGATGTTTTCCGATTTGACATTGACACTTTAAAGCAAAACAATGATTCCGTATTTGAGGATTTTTACATAAATGCCATTGGCAAATACCGCCAAATAAAATTACTACAAAGATTCCATCTCCGCGAAAATATACTTAAATGCAACAGAACTGAAACAGCAAGTAGAGGCCATACTGGATTCTGCCTATCATGTTTTTAAAGAAAAGGCAAATATCATGAAAGACCTTGACCAAGCCGTAGCAGCCCAGGCTTTTGAAGACCGTGCAAAAAAAAATAGAACCATATATAAACATAGACAACAATGAAAATGAATAAACTTATCAGACTGATTGTTTTAGCGTTCGCTCTCTCTATGCCAATAAGTATATGGGGGCAATGCGCCTCCATCTATCAAAAGGGAGAGACATACATGAAAAGAGGAAGATACAGAGACGCTATTAAAAGTTTTAAAGCAGCCATGAAATGCGACAGCAATCTGGAGCAAGCATGCAAAAATAAAATCAAAGAGTGTGAGGAAAAAATAAATCCCGCTCCCAAGCCAGCGCCTCCTGCCGAAATCACCAGACTTACCATAGACAGAAAAAGCCTGGAATTTGGGTGTGAGACAAAGACTGCAGAAAGTATAAAAATAGAAAGTCTTCCAGAACAATGGACTGCAATATCAGATGCAGACTGGTGTCAAGTGACTCCCGGTGAGAAGAAACTCTCCATAAGCTGCCAGACCAATTGGCTGACTACCGAACGTAAAGCCACCATTACAATCAGTAATGAAAAGATGAAAGCTACGGTCAGTGTTACCCAAGGTGGCCAAGAAGAATTCATTAATATCGCATTAGATAAATTGGAATTCGGCTCCAAAGGAGAAATTAAGGAACTGCAAGTAGACTCCAATGCCGAATGGGAAGTTGCAGATATTCCTGAATGGTGTGAAGCTATAGCAAAAGACCGTGGCAAACTCATTCTAAAAGTGGGAAAAACCAAGAAGGCCAGAGAAGGAACTCTCATAGTTAAAAGCAAAGGAGGAAAAATATCTTCAATTATTCTCTCCCAGAAAAAGGGAGGTCTATTCTAAATTCATGGTAAACCGACAATGGTGAGAAACTCTGATTTATACAAAGTAATTCCATTATTAAAGTAAAATCTTATGAGATGTATGAATTGCGGTTGGGACAACCATTCCAACACAACAGTATGCCTGAAATGCGGGCAACCTTTGCGAATGCCGGAGAATTATGCCAACAGTCAGGACATTTTTTATTTCAAAAGAAGGCCATGGAGAAGCTATACCCAAACCGACAGTATTGAATGTCAGCTCCAATGAAGAAAAATGCAGAAAAAACTGTGGTGTTTTCCACAACAAATGAAGAAGAGAATCATTCTACTGTTGTACAGCCAATTATAGAATGTCCCAATTGCAATTACCCGGTAGTAGGAGATTTCACAAGTTGCCCCTGCTGCGGAACTCCATTGAAAAGAGCAAACATATCAACAAACAATGAATACAAAACAATAAGAGTAGAAGAGGAAGCACCTTCCGTTTCTGAAGAGAAAATGCTCTGTCATGAATGTGGAAGTAAGATAGCAATAACCTGCTCTTTTTGCCCGAACTGCGGTGTCCGCGTACATCGGCCAACCATACGCCGACAAATAAAGAACATCACAGAGACAGAACCGGAAACCAAACCTCACTGTTCATTAACAATTATACCGGAAGAAGAAGAGAACATTCTTCCGAAAAGATTTGAATATGAAGGGAACTCCATCATCTTGAACCGGGAAAATACAGAAATGTCTAATCGTACAATCACCTCAAAGGAACAAGCTGAAATAGTTTTCGATGATGGTCATTGGTATCTGCTTGACCGAAGTATGCTCCAAACGACCTATATCCAGATAAACAGAAAAAATAGAAATCATACCGGATGATATCATTGTACTAGGCGACCGAAGATTCAAGTTTGAATGTGACTAAATATAACTCTTGTGAATAACCGGACTGTCGACAGATGTGATTATAATGTAGGGGAATATATCAATAACCGTTATAGGGTTTCCCAAACATTAGGCGAAGGTTCATTCGGTAAAGTATATCGGGTTACGGACAGCGCAAGCAAAGATTATGCGCTTAAACTACTGAGATTATGGGAAGTTCCTCCTGAAATACGTAAACCATTAATGGAACGTTTCGAGATGGAATTCAAAACTGGGCAAATTGATTGTGACTATTTAGTGCGTTCATTGGACTACGGTACAGTTGGAGGCAACCCTTATATTGTAATGGAATACTGTTCCGGAGGAGATTTAACACCTTATTTAGGTTCTGGAAGCAGTAAGATTCCTCTAATTTGCCAACAAATTCTAATAGGTTTACATGCTTTGCATACCAGAGGCAAGGTTCACCGTGACCTAAAGCCGGAGAATGTCCTTTTCAAGAGTAACGGAATTGCTGCGTTGACAGATTTCGGTATAGCAGGGGATAGAAACAAACGTATGACTGAACGCAATACATTTTTGGTTT
>ENA-OQBW01000061-OQBW01000061.1-human-gut-metagenome-genome-assembly--contig:-NODE-61-length-13912-cov-0.707581_pt1 | contig 13912 bp, 13 predicted proteins | sample MGYA00242752_ERZ504565 | MGnify/ENA primary metagenome ERZ504565 (study PRJEB26092, sample SAMD00036268) | human gut metagenome | host: Homo sapiens | study: EMG produced TPA metagenomics assembly of... | reverse complement strand
AAAGCAAGTCTGCTCGGTTGAATGTGACACAAGCATTACTGTTTTGTAACGATTGTTGCTTTGATACCCTCTGCTTTGATGATGGCTTTTCCGGCAGAAACAGCCCGGATGCTCGGCTCTTCCGAACATCTGTTGCCTATGGTGACGGATTATCTGCTGTGGTTTGTTCCGTCATGGGTCTTTCAGATATGGATAACGGTGCCGCTGTTCGTCATTCGTCTGGACGGTGCTCCAAAGCTGGCTATGGTGTGCAGCCTGATTACGGCTGTAATCAATGTGGTGCTCGACTGGCTGTTTATCTTTCCTTTTGGCTGGGGAGTCATGGGAGCAGCATTTGCCACTTCCATCAGCATCATGGCCGGCGGACTGGTGGCGATGGTCTATCTGCTGTTTTATGCTCGGCATTTGCGCTTACAACCACTCAAATGGAGTGTCAAGAGCCTGCGGCTTTCCGTGCGGAATATTGGTTACCAGTGCCGTATCGGTTCTTCTGCCTTATTGGGAGAGGCAACGCTTGCTGTGCTTATGTTCGTCGGGAACCAGGTATTTATGTCCTATCTGGGGGACGATGGTGTAGGGGCATTCGGTATAGCGTGCTATTATATTCCTTTTGTTTTCATGGTAGGTAACGCTATTGCACAATCTGCCCAACCTATTATCAGCTATAATTTCGGATTGGGCTACAAGGAAAGAGTGATGGCGGCGGAACGTATTGCGTTGCTGACGGCTGTGGTCTGCGGTGTGGTTGCAACGGTGGCATTCACTGTTTATCCTTATCTGCTGGTCGGTCTTTTCATCAGTCTTGACAGTGAAGCGGCGAAGATAGCGATACACGGTTTCCCCTATTTTGCAAGCGGCTTTGTCTTTTTCATTGTGAATATTGCTGTGGTAGGTTATTTTCAGAGTGTTGAAAGAATAAAGCCGGCTACGATTTTTGCTTTGTTGCGTGGCTTTGTTTTCCTTATTCCGAGTTTTATTCTGTTGCCGAAGTTCTTGGATGTGTCGGGAATCTGGTTGGCAATGCCACTCTCGGAGGCTTTGACAATCATTGTGATTCTGCTTTTTGTTCTGAAGCATCGGTATGCTTATAAAGTTTCCAACTAACTCATTACGTCGTAGGTGCCTTTAAAAGAAAAGCAATTATCTATTTTAGATAATTGCTTTTCTTTGGTGAACCGCTTGGGGCTCGAACCCAAGACCCCAACATTAAAAGTGTTGTGCTCTACCTGCTGAGCTAGCGATTCAGACCTTATTGCTGTTAAGCGGGTGCAAAGATAGGCACTTTTGTTTAAAAAACAAATGGATTAAGGGAAAAAGTTTTGAGAACGACTTCTGCTTTTACTCTTCTTGTTGATTATCAGTCTGTTCAAACTTGTGAATTTTTTCTCTGTTTATGATGAAACGTTGATAGTAGGAGAGCATAAGGGTGGTGAGCGGGAGTGCAATAATCATACCCAACATACCCATCAATGAGCCCCAAATCGATAGGGACAGTAGGATGATGGCAGGGTTCAGGCCCGTAATCTTCCCCCATGACACGCGGTACGATGAATCCGTCTTGAATGGCTTGTACTATGATGAATACCGCAAGGGCCGATGCAATGATAATCCAGAAGTTCCCTCCCGTATCCGCTGCTTTCAGTATGGCCAGCACAATGGTAGGTATAAAGCCGATAATCTGCAAATAAGGCACTAGGTTTAAAGCGCCGATGAACAAGCCGAGCCCAATGGCCAGTGGGAAATCAATAATCAGAAAACCTATACTGAACAGAATACCGACACACAATGCCACGAACGCTTGTCCGCGGAAGTACCTGTTCATGCCGTCTTTTACATCGTTCATCACACTGACTACGAAAGGCCGGTATTTTTGCGGTACCAGGTGGGTCCATCCTTCGGCAATGCTTTCGTAATCCAGCAATATGAAAACTATATAGAGAAGAATGAGGAAGAAAGTGAAGAAACTGAACAGCAGATTAACGGATTCTGACAACAAGGACCAGAGTCGGGGAACGGTTTCCTTGATGGCGTTCAGCATATTCTCTTCCTTGAACAATTGGGTGACGAACTGGGTGTCTATGTTCTCACGAAGGAATTCAGAGAGTGTTTTGGGCACGTTGCCGTCGTGGGTCCCGTTGGAAAAGTAGTCTATTACCAAATCTTTTACCCTGACGAATTCGTCCATCATGGGAGGTACGAGCAGATAGAACGCGGTTCCTCCTACAATCAGAATGCTGAACAAGGCGCAGAAGATGGATATGACCCGGCTCTTGAGCCTTAATCTGTACTGGAAGAAGGTGACCAGGGGGGTATATCAGATAGGCAATGAGCCATGCGATGAAGAATGGCAGCAATACGCCGCTCAGACGCTTGAAGAGCATAAGGATGCCGATAATGATGACACCGAGTATGACACCTCGGATAAAACTGTCGAATGTAATCTTTTTGCGTTCCATAATGCTCTGTTTTTTTGTATTCTTTAATGGCCGCTTTCCTTTTGGTCGGCTTGGATGGCTTGCTGATAGCACTCCCGGCATAGCGGTTCATACTCTTCGGTTTCTCCCAGCAGCACTTGTTTGTCGTTCTTGACGGTGCGGTGGGAGAAAGAGGCGAGTTGGCCGCATTTCACACAGATGGCATGCACCTTGGAAACTTCGTCTGCAACGGCGCACAGTCCCGGCATAGGGCCGAACGGAATACCACGGAAGTCCATATCCAGTCCGGCTACAATGACGCGTATGCCATTGTTGGCAAGCTGGTTGCATACATCAATCAGGCCACTGTCAAAGAACTGGGCTTCGTCAATGCCCACTACATCTATCTCTGAAGTGAACAGCAGAATGCTGGCAGATGAATCGATGGGAGTGGAGGCTATGGAATGACTGTCGTGCGATACGACATCGGCTTCGGAATAACGGGTGTGCTATGGCGGGCTTGAATATCTCTACGCGTTGTTTGGCAAACTTTGCCCGTTTCAGTCTCCTTATCAGTTCTTCGGTTTTGCCGGAGAACATGGAACCGCAAATTACTTCAATTCTTCCCCTGCGTTTGGTCTCCTGTATATGATCTTCTGAAAATAATACCATGTTTTCGAGTGTTATGCTCAAGTTTCGTAAGTTCAAGAACTTGCTTTCAGTGAACAAGTAGACTAGGCTACAAGGCTTTTCCTTGTAATCACTTTAAAAAAGCAATAGATAGGCAGAGGGCTGTTTATCCCTCCTTGTGCCTTGTCAACTTGTTCACTGAAAGCAGGTCAAAGACATGCGAAACTTAAATGTTTTTGAGCGCAAAAGTAACACTTTTGTTTGCTTTCCGATATTTTTTCATTATTTATTTCTACATTTGTGGCGTTAACACGGACTGTGTAAAGGATATGCAAACTCTATTAAATGACATAGAATTAGATATTCAGGAATTGAAATGTTTGATGCAGGCCATTTCAAGTGATGCCAATCCGACATTGAGGATGGTGGCAAAACGGAATATCCAGCAGATGAAGGCGCGCTTGGAGGCGTTGCAAGAACAGCTTGAGGAGGCGCCAACGGCTGTTGTGCCGCCAGTGGAGGAAATCACTGCTGTCCCTGCTTCTCCGGTCGAACCGGTCGTCCCTGATACGATGAAGCTGGATTGTGAAGAACCGGAAACAGTTCATATTTTGGCCGAACGTATCAAGCCTGCCAAGGACTTGCGGCATGCCATCAGTCTGAACGATTCATTCCGTTTTGTCCGCGAGCTGTTCGCAGGCGATGCAGCACGGATGAATGAAGTGGTACGCCGTTTGGGAGAGGCTCCTTCTTTGGACAAGGCTATGGATATTTTTGCTTCGGAAGTGCACCCGGATGAAGAAAATGAAGCCGCCGTCGATTTTATGGAACTCCTCAAAAAATATTTCAGCTAAACAACCGATAAGTATGGGAAAACTTTATGTAGTACCTACCCCGGTAGGAAATTTGGAAGATATGACATTCCGTGCTATCCGGATTCTGAAAGAAGTGGATTTGATACTTGCTGAGGATACACGTACCTCCGGCATATTGCTGAAACACTTCGAAATAAAGAATGCGATGCAATCTCACCATAAATTTAATGAACATAAAACGGTTGAAAGTGTTGTTAATAGAATAAAGGGGGGAGAAACTGTAGCTTTGATTTCGGATGCAGGTACGCCGGGTATATCCGACCCGGGCTTTCTGGTAGTCAGAGAGTGTGTGCGTAACGGCATCGAAGTGCAATGCCTGCCGGGAGCGACAGCTTTTGTACCGGCATTGGTGGCTTCCGGACTGCCGAATGAGAATGTTCTGTTTTGAAGGTTTCCTTCCACAGAAGAAAGGAAGGATGAGCCGCCTGAAGGCATTGGCCGAGGAGCGTCGTACCATGGTGTTCTATGAGTCTCCCCACAGATTGGTAAAAGCTTTGACGCAGTTTACCGAACATTTCGGTGCCGAACGTCAGGCTTCTGTTTCGCGGGAAATCTCAAAGATGCACGAAGAAACGGTGCGTGGAACGCTTACAGAATTGATTGAACATTTCACGGCGAACGAACCGCGCGGTGAAATTGTGATTGTAGTAGCAGGAATAGACGATTAAATAACTTCATTAACCAAACGTAAAACGAAAGCGTATGAAAAAGTTAGCAGTTTTAATTGTATGCGCGGCTGTAATGGCTTCGTGTGACAGCTTTTCTGGTGGCAGTAAGAACCAGCTGAAAGCTGAAAATGATTCTTTATTGATGGAACTGACTCAGCGTAATGCTGAATTGGACGAGATGATGGGCACTTTCAATGATATTTCAGAAGGATTCCGCCAGATTAATGCAGCGGAGAGCCGTGTGGATTTGCAACGTGGCGCTGTGGCAGAAGGCTCTTTGAATGCCAAGCAGCAGATTGCGTCGGACATTGAATTTATCCGTAAACAGATGGAAGAGAACAAGGAGCAGATTGCCAAACTGCAATCTATGTTGAAGAACAGTAAAAACAACTCTGTCCAGTTGAAGAGAGCTGTAGAATCTTTGACTCAGGAGTTGGTGGCAAAGACCCAACGTATTGAAGAATTGCAGGCTGAGCTGGCTTCCAAGAATATCCGTATCCAGGAACTGGATGCTGCCGTGACCGGCTTGTCTAGTGAGAAGGAGGAATTGACTGCCGAAAATGAGGCGAAGGCCAAAACCGTTGCCGAGCAAGATAAGGCACTTAACACAGCTTGGTTTGTGTTTGGCACAAAGAAGGAGCTGAAAGACCAGAAGATATTGACAAATACCGGGCTTTTCAAAAAAGGCCAGGTGCTGAAAGATTCTGATATCAACAAGGACTACTTTACACAAGTGGATATCCGTACGACAAAAGAGATTAAACTATACTCTAAAGATGCTGATATCTTGACTACTCATCCTGCTGGCTCTTATGCGTTGGAGAAGGATGATAAAGGACAGTTGACTTTGAAGATTACAAATCCGAAAGACTTCTGGAGTGTGTCCAAGTATTTGGTAATCCAGGTAAAATAACACTGTTATAGACTGATACAGAACGGACGCAGGTTATTGGAATTGATAATCTGCGTCTATTTTATATATCCCTTTCCTTTAAATTATGGCATCCCAATATAAGAACCTGTTTTTTGACCTGGACGATACGCTTTGGGCATTTTCCCTTAATGCACGCGATACATTCGAAGAGATGTATCAGAAGTATGATTATGACCGTTTCTTTCGGTCTTTCCAGCATTTCTATACACTTTATCAGTATCGCAATGTAGAGCTATGGGAAGAATACGGTAGGGGGCAGGTCAGTAAGGAAGAGTTGAACCGCCAGCGTTTCCTATATCCTCTGGAGGCAGTAGGGGCGAGGGATGCAGCTTTGGCCGAGGCTTTTTCTGATGATTTCTTTTCGGTCATTCCCACAAAAAGCAGGCTGATGCCGCATGCGTATGAGGTACTGGAATATTTGGCAGAGAAATACAACCTCTATATCCTTTCCAATGGTTTCCAAGAGCTGCAATGTCATAAGATGCGTTCGGCGGGTATCGACCGCTTTTTTAAGAAGATTGTTCTCTCTGATGACATCGGTGTCTTGAAGCCCTGGCCCGAAATCTTTCATTTTGCACTTTCTGCCACACAATCCGAAGTGCGTGATTCTTTGATGATAGGCGATAGTTGGGAGAATGATGTGGCAGGAGCCAAAGGAGTGGGCATGCACCAAGTGTTTTATAATGTAACAGGGAAGGAAGAACTGCCTTTCCAACCGACTTATCATATCAGTAATCTGAAAGAATTGATGCAGATTTTGTGACATTGAAATTTTTAGTTGTACTTTTGTCTGCAGAAACGTATATTATACAGCTATGGACACAATCTTACCTTTCGCTTTACTTTGTTTTACCTCCTTCTTTACGTTGACAAACCCTCTCGGCACCATGCCGGTGTTTTTGACCATGACGCATGGAATGACAGACCGTGAACGGCAGTCGGTAGTATCGCGCGCCACTTTGGTTGCCTTTATTACGATTATGGTTTTTACGTTTGCGGGACAGTTCCTCTTTAAGTTCTTCGGTATCTCTACCAATGGTTTCCGTATTGCCGGTGGAGTTATTATCTTTAAGATTGGCTTCGATATGCTGCAAGCCCGTTATACCCCAATGAAGCTGAAAGACGAGGAAATCAAGACTTATGCCGATGATATTTCCATTACTCCTCTTGGAATTCCGATGCTTTGTGGTCCTGGTGCCATAGCCAATGCCATTGTGCTGATGCAGGATGCCCATACCATTCAGATGAAAGGAGTTCTTATAGGAATGATTGCCTTTATTTATCTGATTACCTTTTTCATATTGCGTGCTTCCACGCGGTTGGTCAAAATCCTGGGTGAGACGGGAAACAATGTGATGATGCGCCTGATGGGACTTATCTTGATGGTTATTGCCGTTGAGTGTTTTGTCAGCGGAGTGAAACCGATATTGATGGATATATTGAAAGAAGGAGGCATACCATCACTGGCACACCTCCTCTAAACACTTTATTTATAAAAACACATTGGGAGAATTCCCAAGTTTCTTTAGGCTACTATTGATTAATAGCCTGGATTTTGTTCTATGTTCGGATTGGCATTGATTTCACCGACGGGAATCAACGGGAGCGCTTTCTTGGAGTCGCGGTTGAATGTACGCGCTTCTTCGCTCAGTACGTCGTGCCATCCTCTGTCATTAACGTCCGTGTAGCGTGTAACGGTTTCACCTCGGCGCATAACATCGAAGTAGCGCTGTCCTTCACCTACAAGTTCCTTGCGGCGTTCGATGTAGATGCGGTCTAATGTGATGTTTCCGCTGGTTACTTGCTTGCTTTCATCCGTTGTGCGGTTGGAGATGATATCGTTCAGCAAGTTGGCAGCCTTGTTCTTGTCTCCGGCTTGGAACGCTGCTTCTGCTGCTGACAAGTAAACTTCTGACAAGCGCAGCAATGGGACATTGGAGTAACGTACATCTCCGTTTACAGCAGGCATTTTGTTGATGTAAACTTTACGTTTGTCAAATCCTCCTGCTGCCGCTGCCAATAATATGTCGTTACGGATGTCTGCCGGGTCGGATGTAAGCATGTCAGAGAAGTCTTTTGTGACAATTACATCTCCATATCCGGGAGAAGCGCCAGCCTTGTCGGCATATAAATAGGCAATACCTTCACGGTCTGTCCAGTCAGTATTGTTGTTGATGGAAATCTCGAACATGATTTCTTTTGAATGATTGGCATCACTTTTGCTCCATGCAGCAACATATTCTGACGGTTCCCAAAGTTTGTAAGACGAGTTTGATATGATGTCTTCAGCTACGGATAAAGCCTTGCTCCATTCGCCTTTTGTCATATATACACGTACCTGCAAGGCTTTGGCAGCCCAAAGGTTGACATAACCCACTTCATTGGTTTTGGGCAGTGCATTTGAGTTGATTGCATCTGTCAAATCCTTTTCAATTGCCTCATAACATTGGGCTACCGTGCTGCGGCTTGGCTTTTCTGTCGATTCCAGCGGGGAGGTAGCGATGGGCACACCGAGTGAGCTGCCTTGATCTACCGTATAAGGTTTACCGTAGATACGTGTAAGGTCAAACAGTGCCATGGCGCGCAGAACTTTTGCTTCTGCATCATATTGGTCAATAGTGGCTTTTGCCTCTGCCGCGTCGGTCAGGTTGCCACTTTCTGCTGCCTGAATCAGACGGTTGGCGCGTGCTATGACTACATAAGGCATCTGCCATACGGCTGTTGAGGTGGTGAAATTGTCGGCAGTTGTATATTCCATATAGTAGTAGAAGTTTGCTCTTCCACTTCCACCGTTATATTCATATTGGATATCTTCCCCTCTCATGTCACCGTATACGAACATGAGGCGTCCATAATAATTAATCAGGCTACTATTACCTTTAACGGCAGCATAAAGTCCCGTCCGCACATTGGCCAAATCATCGCTGTTCTTGATTGCGGTTTCAGCATCTATTCCGTCTGCGGGTGACTGATCCAGCCAACTGTTGAGGCATGATGAAGTGCTGACTGCCATAGCTGCGCAAAGCGTTGCTGTGTATAATGTCTTTAATATTTTCATTTTCGTATCTTTATTAGTTAGAAATTCAATTCTATTCCGAATGTATATGTTCTCAATGCCGGAGTCTCAAATGTGCATAGTCCGTCTACACGCATTTCCGGATCTACAAATAAGTCTTTAGACTTCCATGTAAGCAGGTTGGAACCAGAGAAGTAGATTCTGGCTTTGCTGAGCCCAAGCTTGCTGATATAGTTTTGCGGAATGCTTACACCTAATGTGAGGTTCTTCAGACGTAGATAATCAGTAGGCATCAGCCAGCGTGAAGACAGTGAAGCTGCGCTTCCATATTCAAATTTAGGCAATGTGGCATTCGTGTCGCCCGGGCCTGTCCACATCTTTGAGATGTCATAGTATGTCGGTACGGCACCACCGTATAGATATGAACCGCCATTGGAGTGCTGCCAAGTGGAGTAGTCAAAAGCATCACCACCCAATGAATAAGTGAAAGTGAAGCCCAAGTCGATAAACTTCCATTTGAGGTTGTTGGTAAGACCGCCTTCTATACTAGCCTGATGCTTGCCTACAATAGTTTTGTTGGCTTCAGAGATATTTGTAGTTGTCTTGCGGGCATTCTCTGTTCCGTCATTCAGATAGAACATTTCTTTACCGGTCTCGGCGTCAACTCCGGCGTATTCATAAACATAGTATGAATAGTAAGGTTCGCCTACACGGTGAATCAGCGGTCCTGATACGATTTCATTCTGCTGGCCATCCAATTTGGTCAGTTTGTTGCTGTTGTGTGCCATGTTCAGAGAAGTGGTCCACGTGAAATCCTTGTTTCTGAAATTGGTTGATGTAATGGTCAACTCAAAACCGGAGTTCTTCAGTGAACCGATGTTTTGCGGGGTGGTATACCCATAATTGCCATCATAATATCCGCCGACTTGTGATACGGGGAGGTCATATATAAGGTCGCTGGTTTTACGCTGATAGTAGTCGAATGTTACAGAGATACGGTCGATGAATGAAAGGTCGAGACCGATATTCCATGTTTTGTTCTTTTCCCATTTCAGGTCCGGGTTTGCAATTCCGACGATTGACATTCCTGACTGTCCATTGTATATGATTCCGTATTTATAAAGATTCATATAAGCGTAATAGTCTGATGGTTGCGTTCCGTTTACACCGTATGACACACGGAGCTTTCCATCTGTCAATACACTCTTGACAGGATTCAGGAAACTTTCGTCTATGAATCTCCATGCTCCGGAAACCGACCAGAAACTTCCCCAACGGTTTTCTCTTGCCAGACGTGAACTTCCGTCGGTACGATAGCTGAGACCGAGATAATATCTGTCTGCGTAGTTATAATTGGCACGTCCGAGGAACGAAGTCATGCGATAGCTCTGTCTGTTGGTTTCGGCACTTGTTGAACCGGCATTTGTCAATTCGTACAAATCACCCGGATAGTCTTGGCCTGCCATGTAGTTGAAAGCATATTCCGTATCTTGTGTTTCAAAACCAAGCAGGGCGTCAATATTGTGCAGACCGAAAGAGTTGATGTAAGAGAGCTGGGTTTGTGTATTCAGCTGGTCATTACGATTGACGATACGCTGCATGACACCACCGGGGGCACCATTGTTTGAGTGTCTGTCCCAAAGAACGTCATTGGTTCCTTGTGCGTAATCATAAGCAATCTTTTCACTTAAATTCAACTTGTCCCAAATATTATAGGTCAACTTGATTGTATTGAATGCCTTCATCAGGGTATAAACGTCAGAGCTGTGTTCTCTTTCATACAAAGGATTGACTCCAAATACGCCGCAACCATTGTTTAATGTGCCGTCTTCATTATAAGGGGTTGATGAGGGGCTTTGGAAGAATGCGTAATTGGCCACAGGTCCATCATAGGAGGTAGCTTCATTAGTTTTGTTTTGTCTTACTTTTGAGAATTGGCTTGTAACCTGAACTTCAAAGTCTCCAAACTTATGAGTGAGGTTTGCATTACCAGTGAAACGTTCCAGACCTTGTTTATAAATGATACCTTCCTGATTGGTATAAGCAGCTGAGGTGTAGAACTTGGTACGATCGTTACCGCCAGATACGCTCAACTGGTAGTTCTGATGAGAACCGTTACGGAAAAGCAGGTCTTTCCAATCCGTCCATCCGGTTGAGGGTTTTGAAGCAAAGTCCTCGATGTTCTGGTCTGCAAAAGTTGCGGCATCTGCATCAGACATGTTTCCGGTGTATAACCCGTAATTCTTGAGACCGGTCCATAAGAGTTCGCGGCGCGAGTCACCGTCGAGCATAGGACGATAATCTATTGCCATGTTTGAGAAACCCCAGTCGGAACGGAAACTTACATTTGTTTTGCCTTGTTTTCCGCTTTTCGTCGTAATGACCACAACACCGTTAGCAGCACGCGAGCCGTAAAGAGAGGCAGCCGCCGCATCTTTGATAACTGTGATAGACTCGATGTCATTGGTATTGAGTGAAGACAAAATATCAGTTCCTGCATCACTATAAGTGAACTCGGATAAGTCTCCACTTGTGACCGGTGTTCCGTCAATAACATAAAGCGGATTGTTTCCGGCATTGATGGAACCCATACCACGTACACGGATACTGCTTACAGAACCCGGATTACTTGAACTTGAGCCAAAAGTAACACCAGCGACATTACCAGAAAGTTTGTCGGCAACAGAAAGAACAGGTACATCTTCCAAGGTGGAAGTGTTTACAGTAGAAGCAGCTCCAGTAAATGATGCTTTTTTTAAATGTACCGTAACCGGTAACCACAACCTCTTCAAGCAGCTCAGAATCGGATTTCAAAATTACCTTTACATGAGGTTTAATCGTTACTTCTTGGGTTTGCATACCAACAAACGAAAATCACCAAAGTTTTCGCGGAACTAGAATAAGTATATATTATTGAAAAACAACTGTTTACGTTTTTTTTGTAGAACAGAGTTTATTCTATTGTATATTATCTATAAAGGTATATGGCAAAGGGAGGTAAGTATCTCGAAGTACCCATTTCATACCGTTTTGAATAATTAAAAGCTGATAATGAGCGCGTTATTGTAACATTTCATTCTACTCTTTTAATTGGTGGTGTACTAATTAACCCAATAAATGTTTTTTATTCAAGAATAACGATAGATTATATAGAGGAATATATCTTGAAAGATAGATTTTATCCATGAAAGTTCCAAAATATTTTTTTGTTGAGAAATATTTGGTTTACATATGTTATTTATAATCGATGAATATATAATACATATGGAAAGATTCAATTATAATTGAAGGATTTTATATCTTTGCGCATAAACTAAATCATGTTTGAATATGAAAAATTATATCTCCCGTCCTTTATACATAAAGAGAATTGAAACCGTTTATTGATAAAAGTATAATAAAAGTAATAACCGGCCAACGTAGGATAGGTAAAAGCTACATTCTTTTACAGATATCAGATATCATAAAGAAAAACATACCGGAAGCCAATATCATTTTTGTAGATAAAGAGCAACTTGCCTTCACGGAAATTAGGAACTACATGGATCTTTATCAATATGTTTTAAAGAAGGTTACTGGGCATAATCATAACTATCTTTTTGTAGATGAAATCCAAGAGATTGAAGAATTCCAATTGTGTCTGCGGAGTTTATTGAACGAAAATAAATGCGATATCTATTGCACCGGAAGCAATGCTAAAAATGCTGTCCAGTGAACTTGCTACTCAATTGGCAGGAAGATATATAGAATTTCCCATTCATTCACTTAGCTACGGGGAATTCTTAACTTTCAATCAATGTCAAGATTCTACCGAAAGTTTAAAACTCTATCTTACATTCGGAGGTATGCCATACATTCATAATCTAACAATGGACAAGAATGTTATATTCGAGTATTTGAGAAATGTTTATTCTACTATCCTACTAAAAGATGTGGTTGCCCGTGAATCAATCCGGAATGTATCTTTTTTGGAGAATCTCGTAGCTTATCTGATAGATAATACCGGCTCTCTTTTTTCTGCCCAGAATATTAGTAAATATTTAAAGTCGCAACACGTCAACATTCCCACGCAGACAATTCTGAACTATCTAAAGGCACTGTGTAATAGTTTCTTCATTTACAAAATTCAACGAGCAGAAATCCAAGGAATGAAGATCTTTGAAATTGGTGAGAAATATTATTTTGAAGATTTGGGATTACATAATTCCATACAGCATTTTGATTTCCGAAAAGACATCAACAAGTTAATGGAAAATGTTGTATGCATTGATTTGTTGAGATATGGATATGAAGTATATGTCGGAAAGAGTGGAAATAAGGAAATTGATTTCATTGCTTCCAAAGACGACCATAAAGTCTATATCCAAGTAGCGTATATGCTTCCCGATGATGCAACCGTTCAGCGAGAATTCGGCAATCTTTTGGAAATAGCAGACAATTACCCCAAATATGTAGTTACAATGGATGAAATGCAGAGCGGGGGGAAATTACAAGGGAATTAAACAGATTTCACTGCGAAACTTTTTGTTGGCAGAGGATAAAGAAAGATTGTAAATCTATAATTTAATTTCCAACATGAGAAGAGTAAATCAATAGGCTTTTCAATTTTTTAGACAAGTTCTTTGAAATATGACTACTGAAACGAACTGAATGACAATAAGGCAGATATTAAAAAGCCGCTCATTTCACAATGGGCGGCTTAAACACTTTATTTATAAAAACACTTTGGACAATCACCCAAAGTTTCATTTGTTGACATATATGCCATTGCGATTTTTAATCCGCCAAATTGGGATTATTAGTAATTTCACGTTCCGGTATATTGAATGTCAATCGTTTATCATCATAACTATAAGTCCTTTCCGGAAGCATTGCATCTTCTGCACAACGGGGTTATTGACTTCTTGAAACGTTTTCATAGTCATCAGACCACGCCCTTCACCCCACATTTCAAGGCGCCAGTTATAATATACCGCTTCTAACAATTCATCTTGATTCATCGCAGCAATCTTTTCCGCTGCAACAACGTCACGTTCGTCCAACAATGTTTTTAAAGATGTCTTGGCTGCCTGCAAATTATTATCCCGTACATTGGCTTCTGCGTTGATCAAATACATCTCAGCAACCCGCATGTAAACCTCATCGTCATACCACTCACGATTGCCCATACTACGTTTTGCATTATAGAACTTCCACCAGTTTGTCAATTCGTATTGTTCACCAGTTTTCGAATCATACTCGGTAAACCATTTTTTTTCGGGTATCCGAAGCAGGTATTGACTCATACAGTGCAGTATCGACCAATTTTTCTCCACCAGCAAAGGCATAACTATAAGTAAACAAATCCATAATGTCCCCAAAAAGTCCAGGAAGGT
>ENA-OQBW01000060-OQBW01000060.1-human-gut-metagenome-genome-assembly--contig:-NODE-60-length-14266-cov-0.720560_pt1 | contig 14266 bp, 16 predicted proteins | sample MGYA00242752_ERZ504565 | MGnify/ENA primary metagenome ERZ504565 (study PRJEB26092, sample SAMD00036268) | human gut metagenome | host: Homo sapiens | study: EMG produced TPA metagenomics assembly of... | reverse complement strand
GCGGTCAGGTTAGTTCTGGGCGGTAGCAGCAGGCGGCATGAGCGCCCAGGCAAGTGCCGACTTTGAGGTTTATGGTTACGACTTCACCGCTACGGACAAAGTGTCAGCCGAACTGAAAGAGAAATTGTTGCAGGTGAAAGGTGTGAGTGAAGTGAACATCAGCCGTCAGGATTATCAGCCCGAATATCAGGTGGACTTTGACCGTGAGAAGCTGGCATTGCATGGCTTGAATCTTTCTACTGCCTCCAACTATCTGCGTAATCGTGTAAATGGTGCTTTGGCATCTTATTATCGCGAAGATGGTGACGAGTACGACATCCGTGTGCGTTACGCTCCCGAATTCCGTACAAAGATTGAAGATTTGGAGAACATCCTTATTTATACGCCTTCCGGTGAGGGTATCCGCGTGAAAGACCTCGGCAAAGTAGTCGAGCGTTCTGCTCCTCCTACCATCGAACGTAAAGACCGTGAGCGTATTGTTACTGTATCTGCGGTTATTTCGGGAGCACCTTTGGGCGATGTGGTGGCCGATGGTAATGCTATAATTGATAAGATGGACCTACCAAGTGGTGTTTCTATCCAGATTTCGGGTTCGTATGAGGACCAACAGGATTCATTCTCCGACTTGGGAACGCTGGCTGTATTGATTGTTATTCTCGTATTCATTGTGATGGCAGCTCAGTTTGAGTCTTTGAGTTATCCGTTCATCATCATGTTTTCCATTCCATTTGCATTCAGCGGTGTGTTGATGGCATTATTCTTTACGGGAACCAATTTGAATGTGATGTCGCTTTTGGGTGGAATCATGTTGATTGGTATTGTGGTGAAGAACGGTATCGTACTCATAGACTACATCACGCTTTGCCGCGAACGTGGTCAAGCGGTGCTTCACTCTGTAGTCACGGCAGGCCGCAGCCGTTTGCGTCCGGTATTAATTGACTACACTGACCACTATCCTCGGTATGGTGCCGATGGCTGTAGGGCAGGGTGAAGGTGCCGAGATGTGGCGTCCGTTGGGTGTTGCCGTAATTGGCGGTCTGACGGTATCTACCATTCTGACATTGATTCTTGTCCCCGTACTCTATTGCTCGTTTGCAGGTGTTGGTATCCGCCGCACGCGTAAGAAGATTAAGAAAGACCGTGAGCTGAATGATTATTACCAGTTGCATAAGGAGAAGATGACGAAACCACGTAAACAATGATTAATCATTATCCGTTAATCATTAAACATTAATCACTAAACATTATATAGCGTGAAATCAGTATTTATAACATTCGACCAAGCGTTCTTTGAACGTATCATGGCATTGCTTGACCGCCACAACTGCCGCGGCTTCAGCTATTGGCAGCAAGTACAGGGGCGTGGCAGTAAGACGGGGGAACCGCACTATGGCAGCCATGCCTGGCCCAGTATGTGTTCCGCCATCATCACTATCATAGATGAGGCTAAGGTGGCTCCGTTGCTCGAAGCGCTCCACCGGATGGACAAGGAGACCGAGCAACTCGGACTCCGTGCTTTTGTTTGGAATATCGAACAGACCATTTAATCGGGTCTGCTCTGTCTATAACCGTTATCCCCGGAGAAAAAATCTTGTTTCTTTGGGGATAATTCTTTTTTGTCCGGAGAGATTTTTTTCAACCTATATCTATATCTTTGCGGCCACATTAGGTATGGAAAAGAATTCATTGAAATATACGGGTCTGTTGGCGTTTATCGTATGGGGTGCATTGTTGCTGATGCATCTGTTGCCAAGTATTACGATGGGTGGCCGTGTGCTGAGGCGTGTGGATATCTTGGGGGACGTGCGTCGTCCTTCCAAGCCGGTGAGTGAGCCGGACAGCCTGCTGCCTCCGCCCCCGAAGGTGAAGCCCGCCTTTGTGGACACCTGCCGTGCGGGCATGACGTGCATTGAAGATTACAGCGATTCTACCATGCGTGGCATGACGCGGTTCTATCAGGCGCTCGACGAGCTTGCCAAAGCACCCCGTCCGGTTCGTATCGCCTACTTCGGCGACTCCTTTATCGAAGCGGATATTCTGACGGCTGATTTACGCGAGATGCTTCAGCAGAAATATGGCGGTTGCGGAGTAGGTTTTGTCACCATTACGTCCATGACCAGTGGCTTCCGTCCTACAGTGCGTCATTCCTTCAGCGGATGGCAGAGTCATTCTGTCATGGACTCCGTGTTCTTTGACCGTAGCAAGCTGGGAGTCTCCGGACATTACTTTATTCCGAATACCGGTGCTTATGTGGAACTGCGGGGGCAGAAGAACTATGCCTCCCGTCTGGATACTTGCCAGCGTGCCAGTATTTTTTTTCTATAACCGTGGCACAACCACCCTTTCTGTCCGCGTCAATCGTGGCGAAGCAACTACCGAGACTTTTGAGCCGATTGATGATTTGCAGGAGATGACGGTAGAGGGAAATATCGGTTCTGTCCGTTGGACGGTGGAAAGTGCGGACTCCACCTTGTTTTATGGCCTTGCCATGGACGGTACTTCCGGCATTGTGCTGGATAACTTCTCACTGCGTGGCAGCTCCGGCCTTTCCCTCCGCTCTGTTCCCGTGTGGATGATGCGTGAGTTCAATGAACAGCGTCCTTACGATTTGATAATCCTGCAGTACGGACTGAATGTGGCTACAGAGCGCGGACGGAATTACGACAAGTACATTGCCGGCATGCAGACAACGGTGCAGCATCTCAAGGAGGCCTTTCCGCAAGCAGCCATCCTCATAGTCAGCGTGGGCGATAGGGACTATAAGACCGAAGAAGGGGAGCTGCGTACCATGCCTGGCATCAAGAATCTGGTTCGTTATCAACAGAATTTGGCGGCAGATGAGGCTGTCGCTTTCTGGAACATGTTCGAGGCTATGGGTGGGGAAGGCAGTATGGCAGAGATGGTGCATGCCAAGCCGTCACTGGCCAATTATGATTATACGCACATCAACTTCCGTGGTGGAAAGTATCTTGCGGGATTGCTTTATGAGTCTTTGATTTATGGTAAGGAACAGTATGACAGAAGGAGGGCCTACTATGAAGAGGAGCCATAAGGAGGATTCACGATTGTACGATTTACGATGTACGATTTGCTGCGCGGTGCTGGTGCTGATTGCGGCGATACGGCCGCTCCATGCACAAGACGTACTGCCAGGCCGCCTTTCGTGTCATACCGGTGGAGCGGATTGTGATACTCTCTGCCTCTATTCCCAACGTACGGATACGGTGTCTGTCCCTTTGATAACTTTTCCCGCCGCATTCCGGCAAATGAAGGAGAATGTACTTACCGACAGTCTGGGTATTCTTAATCCTTTCTGGGAGAAGTTGCGTCTGTCTCGGCTGGGCGCTTCCGCTGATACGCTTCGCATCGTACATGTGGGCGACAGCCATATACGCGGCCATATCTTCCCCCGTACCACCGGTGCGTTGATGCAGGACACTTTCGGGGCAGTCTCTTATACCGATGTAGGTATCAACGGTGCATTTTGTACTACTTTCACCCGTCCGGACCGTATTGCTGATATTGCGGCTCTGCATCCCGACCTGCTTATTCTTTCCTTCGGGACGAACGAAAGCCATAACCGCCGTTACAATACAATGCTGCACTATCGCCAGATGGACGACCTTGTACGCATGCTTCGCGAGAAACTGCCGAATGTACCGATGTTGATGACCACTCCTCCGGGCTCTTACGAGAGTTTCCGGCAGCGTCGCCGTCGTCGGACCTATAAGATTAATCCGCGTACTGCCGTTGCCGTGCAGACTATCCGCTGCTATGCCGATGAAAACGGATTGGCGGTATGGGACATGTACGAAATACTTGGCGGTACCCACCGTGCCTGCCTCAACTGGCAGGAAGCCGGATTGATGCGTCCGGACCATGTACACTATTTGCCGGACGGTTACCGCCTGCAAGGCGAGCTGTTCTACCAGGCCTTGTTAAAAGCTTATAACGATTATGTGGAATATTGACGAATTTTTATCCGGATTGAATATAGACTTGGACCGTTTGCGCGATGTCTTCACTTATGACCCGCAAGCCCCGATGATATTCAGCAGTGGTATTTTCCTCTGGCTGTTTGTCGCTTTTTATATTGGTTTATCTGTTGTTGCAACGCCGGACGACGGCGCGTTTGCTGTTTGTCACCTTGTTTTCCTATTACTTCTATTATAAAAGTAGTGGCACTTATTTCTTCCTGCTTGGACTGGTGACGGTCTGTGACTTTTTCATTGCACGCTTGATGGCACGCGAGGCTATTCCCTGGCTACGTAAGGCATGGGTTGTGTTGAGTCTGTTCATCAATTTGGGATTGTTGTGTTACTTCAAGTACACCAATTTTCTGGGCGAAACTTTTGCCTCGCTGACGGGAGGCACGTTCACGACAATGGATATTTTCCTTCCGGTGGGCATCTCTTTTTTCACTTTTCAGTCGTTGAGCTATACGATAGATGTGTACCGTCGCCAGATAACGCCTCTGACCAGTTTGTTGGATTATGCTTTTTATGTTTCTTTCTTTCCCCAGTTGGTGGCGGGTCCTATTGTACGTGCCCGTGATTTCATTCCGCAAATCCGCCGCCCGCTGTTTGTCTCCAATGAGATGTTCGGACGTGGAATCTTCCTCATCGTGAGTGGGCTCTTCAAGAAAGCGGTTATATCGGACTATATCAGCGTTAACTTTGTAGAGCGTATTTTTTGATAATCCTACTCTTTATTCGGGGGTGGAGAATCTGATAGGTGTTTTATGGCTATGCCTTGCAGATTTATTGCGACTTCTCCGGTTACAGTGATATGGCTATCGGCATTGCCTTGTTGCTGGGCTTCCATTTCAATATCAATTTCGATTCCCCTTATAAGTCCGCTTCCATTACGGAATTTTGGAGGCGGTGGCATATTTCGCTTTCCAGCTGGTTGCGCGATTACCTTTATATTTCTTTGGGAGGCAACCGGAAGGGGAAAATCCGCCAATATGCCAATCTCATCATTACCATGTTCCTGGGCGGCTTGTGGCATGGCGCTTCGTGGAATTTTGTACTTTGGGGAATGATGCATGGCGTTGCGCTTGCAGCCCATAAGTTCTGGATGACGCTTACCGGGCGTAAGAAGGGGACGGAGAGCCATGGCATCCACCGCTTCTTCGGAGTGCTTGTCACTTTCCATTTTGTTTGTTTCTGCTGGATATTCTTCCGTAATGCGGAGTTCTCCACATCAATGGATATGCTGAAGCAGATATTCACTACTTTCCGTCCGCAACTCTTCCCGCAGCTGGTAGAGGGTTATTGGGAAGTGTTTGCACTGATGGCATTGGGCTATCTGCTGCATTTTGTGCCCGACAGTTGGGAACGTGCTTGCACAAAAACAGTAATCCGCCTCCCCTTGTTGGGAAAGGCGGTACTGATGCTTGCTGTAATCTATCTGGTCATTCAGATGAAAAGTTCGGAGATACAGCCGTTTATCTATTTCCAGTTCTGATTACTTCTTCTCGGTCGCTGTGGAGTCTGCCTGCTGTCGGAAGGGTTCCCGGTAGTTGAGCCCGTCTCTCCGGTAGAGGCCGATGAGTCCGGCCAGTCGGGTAGTGAAGTTTGTATAATCTTTCTTTTCCAGTTGTGTCCATTGTACTTCGGCAAGGGCGGCCATACGGGGGGAGAACCATATACTCTACCTGTTCGCTGGTCGGGATGTATTCTGTCCAAAGGTTGGCTTGTGTGCCGAGTATGTGCTTGGCTTGTTCTTCGGTCAGTGAGGCGGTAGGATTCAGACTGTATACTTTCTCCAATGGGACAAAGCCTCCGATGGCAAATGGTTCGTGCCGGGTATCCTCACTTTGGTAATAATCAAAGTAGCAATAGTCATTGGGTGTCATTATCACGTCGTGTCCCAGTTGGGCCGCCTTGATTCCTCCTGCCGAGCCACGCCATGACATAACAGTTGCGTTGGGGGCGACGTCGCCTTCCAGAATCTCATCCCAGCCGATAATCTGGCGTCCTTTACTATTGAGGAGCTTTTCGATACGTGTCATACAATAGCTCTGCAGACGGTCTTCGGCAGTATGGTTCTTGTCGGCTTTCAATTTTTCGGTTCTGATACGTGCCTGGCATTTGGGACACTTTTCCCAACGGGTGCGGGGAGCTTCGTCACCGCCGATGTGGATGTATTTGGAAGGGAATATGTCAATGATTTCGGCCATGACATCTTCGAGGAACTGCATGGACTTTTCGTTGCCGATGCACAGCACATCTTCGAATACGCCCCAACGTGGGCACACTTCATACGGTCCACCGGTACATCCCATTTCGGGATAGGCGGCCAGTGCGGCAAGCATGTGTCCGGGCAGGTCTACTTCGGGGATGACCGTGATATAGCGCTCCCCGGCATATTTTACGATTTCTTTGGCTTGCTCCTGCGTATAGAAACCGCCATACCGGGTGTTGTCATACTCTTCGGTGTTCCGGCCGATAACGGTACGGTCGCGCCAGGCGCCAATTTCCGTCAGCTTGGGATACTTCTTTATTTCTATTCTCCAGCCTTGGTCTTCGGTGAGGTGCCAGTGGAAGGTATTCATATTGTGAAGTGCCAGCAAGTCTATGTATTTTTTTTACGAACTCAATGGGAAAGAAGTGGCGGCCCACATCGAGGTGCATGCCCCGGTAGCTGAAGCGGGGTTCATCCTGGATGCTGCCGGCAGGCAATAGGATAGAGGTGGCTTTGGTTTCGGCGGGGATTGATTTACGCAGGGTTTGTATACCGTAGAACACCCCGTTCTCGGTCTGTCCGTTTAGGGTCACCCGGTCGGCTTTGACGGTCAGCACATAGCCTTCCCGGTTGCTGATGGCCGGATCCAGTCCCAATGTGATGGCGCCTTTGGGCGCTTCGCTCCCCGGGGCAAGGGCTTCTGTCTGGAGGGTGTGGCCGGTGGACTGGCTGATGTATTCGGCCAAAAACTCGGCATTGCGTTTCAAAAGTTCATTGTGTTCGGGGTAGGCGATGATGGTACCGTCATTCAGGTTGAAGGGGGATTCCTGACTCAAGGCAACCTCCTGGGGCAGGGGAATGACTTGATAGTTGGCTGTTGTTTCTACTCCGCATGAAGAGCAGGCCAGGATGAGAGTGCCTGCAAGGAGCATGTGTGTAAGTTTTCTCATGGTATTGAACTGATTAAATTAGTGTCTGACAAATATACTAAAAAAATACTAAAGAGGCAGAGGAGAAGGGGATAAATGCATGCTCATACCTCAGTTCTTTTTTGCTCTATACTCCTTGGGTGACATTCCCGTGTGTTTCTTGAAATATCGTCCGAAGAAAGACTGGTCGGGAAAACGATATTTGTCGGCAATCTCTTTCAGTGACATGCCGGTGGATTGCAACGCCATTTTCAGTTCCAATATCAGGTTTTCGTCAATGATTTCTTTGGCAGAATCTTCTGCCACTTGTTTGGTGATGGCAGATAGGTAGCGGGTCGAAATGCAGAGTTGGTCAGCATAAAAAAGCGACATCCCGCTGGGTAGTACAGTACGTATGTACCAGATTTATGAACTTTTTGAACAATTCTTCTTTCCGGTTACTGCCATTGATTTGCTCTTCCGTAAAGTAACGTTGAACCTTGTCGTAGGTGTCGAGAAAGAAAATTTGCAGCAGGTTTTGTGCAATGGCTTCGCGATACAGATTTTCAGAATCGCGGTAGATGGCATTGCTTGCCGTGATGAGTCCTGTGATAGCACGAACCGGTTCGTCTTCGGTATGCGTATAGCATGCATTCTCCTTTATAAAATGTATGAAGGGCGGCTCTAAACGGAAGCATGCCGTCTTGAACATTGTCTCGGAATAGGCAAAGAAGTCCACCAGGAAATCTTTACTCGCACTTGTCAGTGAAATAATGGAACTTGGAAGCAGCGTAATGTGCGTATTGGGTACAATATGATATTTTCTTAAATCTATTGTGATATTTGCTTCTCCACGGGTGCAGAACATCAGTGCTCCATTGTTCATTTTCAGAAGACGTTCCCGGAAGAATTCCAGCTTGTCTGTTCCGGCTCTGAACGTTTCTTGTTTGGTAGTCAGTAATGGGTTCATATGTTAGATTGCTTATGATTTGCGGTTACAAAGGTACGAGTTCTTTTTGGATTGTTAAATGGCATGTTCCGAAAATGAACAGTCGTGTACCTTCAATGAAACAAATGGTTGTTCAAAAACGGCATACCTTTGCTGCCGGCTTAAAAAAATGAAAGAGAAAGCCGACGTATTATTTTTTTAAGATAAAAAGTATGATAACAAAAAAGAGTATGATGAAACAGATGATGACCGTCATCTGTAGTGCAACACTGGCAGCTTGCGGCAGCGCGCCTGCCGTGCAACCCCAGTCGGAATATCAGGTGATGACTATTTCGACTACCGACAAAGAACTGCAGACAATCTATTCCGCAGCCATCCGCGGACGGCAGGACATCGACATCTATCCGCAGGTGTCTGGTACACTCACCAAACTTTGTGTGGAGGAAGGACAGACCGTGCGTCGGGGGCAAGTCTTGTTTATTATCGACCAGGTGCCCTATCTGGCAGCCTTGCGCACAGCAGAAGCCAATGTGGAAGCTGCCCGTGCCGGCGTGGCCACTTCGCAACTGACATATGACAGCAAGAAGGAGCTTTATGCCCAGAAGGTGATTTCCGAGTTTGACTTAAAGACTTCCTACAACAGCCTGCTGACAGCGAAAGCCCAGTTGGCCCAAGCCGAGGCGCAGCAGGTGAATGCCGCCAATAACCTCTCTTATACAGAAGTGAAGAGTCCGGCAGATGGAATGGTAGGTACGCTCCCTTATAGGGTGGGGACGTTGGTCAGCGCCAGTTTGCCCAAACCACTGACGACCGTATCCGATAATTCTAATATGTATGTCTATTTCTCCATGACAGAGAATCAGTTTGCTTGACCTCACCCGCCGCTACGGCTCCAAGGATAAGGCGCTGGCAGAGATGGACTCTATCGAATTACAGCTCAATGACCGTTCTGTCTATCCGCAAGAAGGTAAGATAGAAACTATCAGTGGTGTAATTGATACCTCTACGGGTACAGTCAGTCTGCGTGCCGTGTTCCCCAATAAAGAGGGATTGCTGACCAGTGGCGGTTCGGGCAACGTCATCATCCCGGTACGGAAAGAGAACTGCATCGTTGTTCCCCAGAGTGCCACTTACGAAGTACAGGACAAGGTCTATGTATATAAGGTAGTTGACGGCAAGGCGCAATCAGTTCCCGTGCAAGTGACCCGTGTGAATGGAGGTCAGGAATATATCGTAGAGAGTGGCTTGAAAGTGGGGGACACAATTGTGGCCGAAGGCGTGGGTTTGCTGCGTGAAGGTACCTCCGTCCAACCCAAAACGAATGAATGATAATTTTTAACCGATAGAATATGAACCTCAGAACTTTTATAGAACGCCCCGTTTTTTCGGCAGTCATCTCCATTACGATTGTCATTCTGGGCATCATCGGATTGTTCACCTTGCCCGTTGAGCAATATCCCGACATTGCGCCGCCCACCATCATGGTGAGCACCACTTACTATGGTGCCAGTGCGGAAACCCTTCAGAAAAGTGTTATCGCTCCGTTGGAAGAGGCCATCAACGGTGTGGAGGACATGACTTACATGACTTCTACCGCCAGCAATGCAGGGTCGGTTTCCATTACTGTTTACTTCAAGCAGGGTACAGACCCGGACATGGCGGCGGTCAATGTGCAGAACCGTGTGTCCAAAGCTACGGGGCAGCTTCCTGCCGAAGTAACCCAGGTGGGCGTCACCACCAGCAAGCGGCAGACCAGTATCTTACAGATGTTCTCTTTATATAGCCCTGATGACAGCTATGACGAAAACTTTCTTGCCAACTATATCAGTATCAACCTGAAGCCGCAGATTCTACGTATCTCCGGTGTGGGCGATATGATGATTATGGGTGGTGACTACAGTATGCGTATCTGGATGAAACCGGATGTTATGGCGCAGTACAAGCTGATACCTTCGGATGTGACGGCTGTGCTGGCAGAGCAGAATATCGAATCGGCCACCGGGTCGTTTGGTGAGAACTCGGATGAGACGTATCAATATACCATGAAATATACGGGACGCCTCATTACTCCTGAGGAGTTCGGCGACATCGTCATCCGTTCTACCGAAGACGGCGAGTGCTGAAACTGAAGGACATCGCCGACATAGAACTGGGTAAGGATAGTTATGCCTACAAAGGTACCATGGATGGACATCCCGGTATCTCCTGCATGGTGTTCCAGACCGCGGGGTCCAATGCCACGGAAGTGAACCGGCAGATTGACCGGCTCCTTGAAGAAGCACGCAAGGACTTGCCGAAAGGCGTGGAGCTTACCCAGATGATGTCCAGCAACGACTTCCTCTTCGCCTCTATCCACGAAGTGGTGAAAACGCTGATTGAGGCTATTATCCTGGTTATCCTGGTGGTTTATGTCTTTTTGCAAGACATCCGCTCTACGCTGATTCCGCTGGTAGGTATCGTTGTTTCACTGATTGGTACGTTTGCTTTCATGTCCGTTGCCGGATTCAGTATCAACCTGATTACGCTGTTTGCGCTGGTATTGGTGATTGGTACGGTGGTGGATGACGCCATTGTCGTGGTGGAGGCGGTGCAGGCACGGTTTGATGTGGGCTATAAGTCCTCCTATATGGCAAGTATCGATGCGATGAAGGGCATCAGCAACGCGGTTATCACTTCTTCACTGGTGTTTATGGCGGTGTTTATTCCGGTATCGTTCATGGGAGGGACTTCCGGTACGTTCTATACCCAGTTTGGGTTGACGATGGCGGTGGCCGTTGGTATTTCGGCGATTTAATGCGTTGACACTCAGTCCCGCACTTTGTGCCTTGCTGCTGAAGCCTTATATCAATGAGGACGGAACGGAGAAGAATAATTTTGCTTCGCGCTTCCGCAAGGCATTCAACACGGCTTTCGAGGCGGTGGTCGAGAAGTATAAGAAGATAGTGTTGCTGTTCATCAAGCGCCGCTGGCTGGGATGGTCGTTGCTGGCACTTTCGGTGGTGCTGCTGGTATTCCTGATGAATACCACCAAGACCGGACTGGTGCCCGACGAGGACCAAGGAACGTTGTTTGTCAACGTTAGCACCGCTCCGGGTAGCTCGCTCAAGACGACAAATGACATTATAGACCGCGTGGAGAAGCGTCTGGAAGACCTTCCTCAGAAATTGCACTTGCAGAAAGTTGCCGGTTATGGTCTGCTGTCCGGGCAGGGAAATTCTTTCGGTATGATTATCGTGAAGCTGAAACCTTGGGACGAGCGTACGGCAAAGGAAGACCAGGTGCAGGCAGTCGTCAACCAGATATACGCTCGCACGGCGGATATTAAGGATGCTACAGTCTTTGCCATTGCTCCGGGTATGATTCCGGGCTATGGTATGGGTAATGCGCTGGACTTGAATGTGCAGGACAAGCAGGGAGGGGATATGAACACCTTCTTCCAGACCACCCAGCAGTATCTGGCGGCACTGAACCAGCGTCCGGAAATTTCGATGGCATACTCCACGTTCGATGTACGCTATCCGCAGTGGACCGTCGAGGTGGATGCTTCCAAGTGCAAACGTGCCGGGATTGCTCCCGACCAGGTGTTGTCCACACTGTCGGGCTATTATGGCGGGCAATATGTCTCCAACTTCAACCGTTTCTCCAAAGTTTACAAGGTAATGATTCAGGCCGACCCGAAGTTCCGTTTGGATGAGGCTTCACTGAACAATGCTTTTGTGCGCATGTCCAACGGTGAGATGGCTCCGTTGAGCCAGTTCGTTACGCTGACCCGTTCCTACGGTGCCGAGTCCTTGAGCCGCTTCAACATGTTCAACTCCATTGCCGTGAATGCCATGCCTGCTGAGGGATACAGTACCGGTGACGCCATCCGTGCCGTACAAGAAACGGCGGAGATAGCCTTGCCGAAGGGATATGGCTATGACTTTGGTGGCATCACCCGCGAGGAAAGCCAGCAGAGTGGTACTACAGTCATCATCTTCGGTATCTGTATCTTGATGATTTACTTGATTCTGAGTGCGCTTTACGAGAGCTTTCTGATTCCGTTTGCCGTTATCCTGGCCGTTCCTGCGGGCCTGATGGGGTCGTTCCTTTTTGCCAGGATAGCCGGGTTGGAGAATAATATCTATTTGCAGACGGGACTTATCATGCTGATAGGTCTGTTGGCAAAGACTGCTATTCTGTTGACGGAGTATGCCGCCGAGCGCCGTAAAGCGGGAATGGGGCTGATTGCTTCTGCCGTCAGTGCGGCAAAGGCGCGTTTCCGTCCCATCCTGATGACGGTACTGACGATGATTTTCGGCCTTTTCCCCTTGGTGGTTGCCACGGGTGTCGGAGCCAACGGTAACCGTTCATTGGGTACGGGTGTTGTCGGTGGTATGTTCATCGGCACATTGGCGCTGCTGTTCATTGTTCCTGTCTTGTTCATCAGTTTCCAGTGGTTGCAGGAGCGGCTTCGTCCTGCCCAATCCGTCCCGACGAGCGACTGGCAGATTGAGGAAGAGATGAAAGTAAGCCGGAAGGAGATAGAAGAATCACATTAGTACATTATCGCGTAACTAACATAAAAAAATAATGAAGAAACAATTCATATTATTAGCTGTCGCCGGCTTGGTACTGACCAGTTGCGGCATCTATACCAAATACCAGCGCCCGGAGGACATCACGACCGATGGACTTTATGGACACGATTTGGACGGGCAAAGTCTGGATAGCCTGAGTCTGTTTGCGGCATCGGACACTACCTCCATCGCTTCCCTTCCTGGCGCGAGCTTTTTACGGACCCGCAATTACAGTCGCTCATCGAACAAAGCCTTGCAAGGCAACACTGACCTGCTTTCCGCCCAACAACGTATCAAGGAGGCAGAAGCCACGCTGATGTCGGCCAAACTTTCGTACCTGCCTTCGTTTATGCTCACTCCGCAGGGTGGCGTCAGCAGTTTCGACAATTCCAAAGGCTCGTGGACCTATTCCGGCATTGCCTCGGCAAGTTGGGAAGTCGATATTTTTGGTAAGTTGACCAATGCCAAACGCCGTTCCAAAGCGCTCTACCTTCAAAGCTTGGAGTACGAACAAGCCGTCAACACTTCGCTGATAGCTAATGTGGCCAATCTGTACTACACCTTGCTGATGCTCGACGAGCAATACCGCATTTCCGAAGAAACAGCCGCCAGTTGGCGCGAAAGTGTACGCACCATGCGAGCCATGATGGCTGCAGGCATGACGAACGAGGCGAGTGTCTCGCAATCCGAAGCCAACTGTCGTCAGGTGGAAGCTTCGCTGCTCGACCTCCGGCAGCAGGTAAAGGAAGTGGAGAACAGTCTCTCCATTCTGTTGGGCGATGTTCCGGGCACCATTGAGCGTGGCCGGTTGGCGGGGCAGGAGTTCCCGCAGGAACTTGCGGTGGGCGTACCTCTGCAATTGCTTTCCCGCCGTCCCGATGTGAAAAGTGCCGAACTCTCGCTGGCATCCGCTTTCTACAGCACCAATGCCGCCCGTTCTGCTTTCTACCCCTCCATCACCTTGAGCGGTACAGCTGGCTGGACCAACTCGGCAGGAAGCATGATTGTCAATCCAGGAAAACTACTCTTCTCCGCCATCGGTTCGCTGACACAACCCTTGTTCAACAAAGGGCTGAACGTGGCACAGCTCAAGATAGCCAAAGCACAGCAGGAAGAAGCCAGGCTCGCTTTTCAGCAAGCTTTGCTCAATGCCGGTAGCGAAGTGAACAATGCTCTGACCCAAGTGCAGGTAGCCCGTGGAAAGACGGAGCTCCGCGCAAGGCAGATAACTTCACTGGAAACTACCGTCCGCAGCACCCGGTTACTGATGCAACACGGCACTTCCACCTATTTGGAAGTGCTCACTGCCCAGCAGGGGCTACTCTCTGCCCAACTGACACAGGTAGCCGACCGCTTTGATGAAATACAAGGTATCATCAACCTCTATCAAGCCCTCGGTGGAGGGCGGGAGTAAAATATACTCTTTCTCATCTTCATTCTCTCGCCCCTCTATCAATCCGGCATTTCCTTTTTTTTGTGGGAATCCGATGGTAGAGGGGCTTTCATATAAGCGGGCTATGGCAAAAAAACTACGGTTTCTTGCCGTCAAACCGGGACAAACTTTATAACTTTGCGGCATACGACATAAAAATCTATCTATTATGAACTGCAAATCCTTGTTTTTTTCTGGTTGTTTTTTTCCCTGACCCTTATATCAGGGG
>ENA-OQBW01000059-OQBW01000059.1-human-gut-metagenome-genome-assembly--contig:-NODE-59-length-14296-cov-0.898652_pt1 | contig 14296 bp, 14 predicted proteins | sample MGYA00242752_ERZ504565 | MGnify/ENA primary metagenome ERZ504565 (study PRJEB26092, sample SAMD00036268) | human gut metagenome | host: Homo sapiens | study: EMG produced TPA metagenomics assembly of... | reverse complement strand
TAAGATTGGCGGTGATGATCCGCTGGGTATCGAGTTGTGAAATGGAAATGTTGAACCCGCTGGATGGAGGTTCTCCTTTCAGCTTTGATGATACGGTTCCGTTTATTTCCGTAACGCCCACCTCTTTGTCATTCGCCAAAGGTGGAGAAAGTAAAACGGTGGATATTGAAGCCTCCGGAGCGTTTTCCGTTGGAAAGGTTCCCACCGGCTTCAATCTTGAAGTTGTGAACGGCAGGATCACCATCACGGCGGATGCCAATACCGGTGCTGCGAGAAACGGATCAGTAGAGTTTATCCTTGCGGCTGATAATACGAAAAAGGTTACCCTCACGTTGAATCAGGCGGCTGGAAATGTGTAACCCATGAGAAAGAACGTGGAAATAGAGGCAGCGGAGGCTCTGCTTGATGTAGGGGTTTCCCTGCCTTTTTTACGGTTTAAGATACCACTGAGAAAGAAACCGGTATCGATCAGGGTGACCATGAAACGTCCCTGCTTGGGGAGTCAGATCCGAATCGCAAAGCTATACCTGCAGCTGGGCATTACTTACGAGGAGATGGAGCAGTTCAACAAGCATGAGGAGATGGCGTTCCTTGCCATTCATGGCAAACGTGTTTCCAAAATGGTGGCCTTGACCATCTGCCGTGGAGCGATCTCCGGACTATTGTTTTCCGGCATTGTTGCATGGCTGCTGAGATGGTTCGTTCCTGACAAATACCTGCAGGGTGCTAACCAGCGTTTTGTCACTTTGCTGGGTACAAAGTCTTTTATGCGTATTATCGAATCGGTTCAGATATCCAATCCACTGAAACCGAGAGAGAGCCAAAAAAGAAAGGGGAGTTAAGAACGAGATATGTCGGATCCCATAGCCCCTTTGGTATCGTGTGGCAGATAGCGGCGGCCACCGGCTGGAGTGTAAAATACATCCTTTGGGGTGTCAATTACCAAACGCTCCGGATGATGCTTGCCGATGCGCCACATTATGAGAAAGAGAATGATAACAACCGAACCGGAAGCAAAGGCGGTAAAGGGAAACCTAAAAGCCTTTCCGGATTTTTCCAATCACGACTGAAAGAACAATGAAACCCGTTGAGATAGAATTCATAATGAGAGATAAGCTCTCTCCCGGTATTGATAAGGCAGGTAAGTCCGCCGAAACGCTGGGAGACAAGGCCGAGCAGGTGTCTAAAAGCATCACAGACCGTATTGCCGCCCAAAAAGAGCAGATCAAGTATGTTGAATCCTGTCTCAAGGATTTAAAGAAGCAGTACGACAACCTCGCACCCGGAAAGGCGCAGCTGGAGATGCGTGCGGAGATAGATGCCTGTACCAAAGCCCTGCAGGAGGACAAGAACATACTCTCCTCCCTTGAAGCGGAGCATGACAAGGCAGCCGTTTCCACCAAACGTCTTTCGATGCAGCTCCGGGAGATGCAGGATGCGATGGCTCGCCTGCGTTTGGAGGGCAAACAGAACACCAAAGAGTATGCGGATATGGCCGATAAAGCCGCCGTATTAGCCGATACGATCGGTGACCTGCGTACCCAAACGAATATTCTCGCCAATGATGATGCAGCCTTGCAGGGAGTGATGAGCGGTGTGAATGGCTTGTCCGGTCTGTTCACGACCGCCACCGGTGTCATGGGGATTTTCGCCTCGGAAAACGAGGATCTGATAAAGATACAAACCCGTGTGCAGAGCGTTATGGCCGTCACTATGGGGCTGCAGCAAGTCATGAATACCCTGAACAAGGACTCCGCTTTCCGGCTGGTCACCGTTGTCAAGATGAAAAAGCTGCTGACGGCGGCCAATACAAAGTTGGCCGTGTCATTGGGCATCTCCAATGCGGCTGCCACCGCTTTGATGGCCACCCTTACGCTGGGGCTTTCCGCCGTTATAACGGGGCTTATCGTGCTTTGGGATAAATACAGCGATGCTCAGGAGGCAGCGGCGGAAAAGGCCAAAGAACGGGTTAAAATAGAAAGTGACGGGCGTTCCCAAATGATCAAAACCCGCTTTGAGATAGAGAATACCACGAAAAGCCTGAAAGACTTTACCGGTAGCAAGGAGCAGGAAAAGGCCAAAGTTGAGGAGTTGAACCGGAAATACGGCGAGAGCTTCGGATATTACAATACCGTTGCCGAGTGGTATGATGTGCTGATCCAAAAGAGTGATGACTATATCCAAATGCTTTTCCTGCAGGCGAAAGCCCAAAGTCTTGTTAACAAGGCCGTGGAAGCGGACGAAACGGTGAACGAGGTAAAAGCCACTCCTGAATCCGATGTCGAGGGTTCGATGGGCTGGTTCTCTAAAATGGGGCTTTATATGGCTCAAAGCGAGTCTTACGGTCAGATTGACGCTCAGGCGTTGATAGAGAAACATAATAAGGAGGCCAAGGATGCAGCCGTAAAAGCCGCCGAGGAGCAGCGGGACGCTTATTTGGAGGAAGCAAAGAAGCTGCAGGAGGAATATGCCGAGCTGGGAAAGAAATCCGGTATCGGCGGGTTCGTGGCTCCTGAGAACAACAAGGATAAAGCGAAACCGGCCAACAACCTTGCCGAGTTAGAACTGAAAGCCCGTCAAAAGATAGAGGATCAGCGTATCGCCATCTTGAAAGAGGGATATGACAAGGAGCGTGAGGAGGCATCGTTGAACTTTGAGCGGGAGAAAGAGCGTATCAACCGTGAGGAGCAACAGCGCATTGAACTTTATAACAAGCTGAAAGCCGCCGGGGAAAAAGTTACTCCTGAGCAGCTTGCCAATATCTCGGCACAGGCCGCAACCCAGCGTATACAGGCTGCACAGATATATGATGCCACCGTTGCAGAGATTGACGGTAAGGAGAAAAAGGATAACGAGGAGAAAAAGAAGAAACAGCAGGAAACCCTGCAGGAACTTCTGACTAAATATCGTGACTATGAGGCACAGCGTGCGGCTATAAAGAAACAAGGTGATGATGATATCGCTAAATTGGAGGCGGAGCGGACTGAGGCAAACTCGGCGGAAATTGACCGGGCGATAGCCGTCGCAAGAGAAAAGGTAAAACAAGGCATCCAATCAGTGAATGATGCGGAGGCCGACAGTATCTCAAAGGACAATGATTTCTTTAAAAAAGCTCTTTGGGGATTATTCTTCCATGTCTTTCGACTCACTGCAGAAACTTATCTCACAGGCGAAGCAGTTGCGTGCGTATTTATCCGGCAAGGGAGATGCGAAAGGTATCACGTTCATCTCTCCGGATCAACTGAAAAACATAGAGAAAAGTCCGGCAGAACTTGAAAAAGCTGAAAAAAAGCCCTTGATAAACTGCTCGATACTGGCAAGGGAGGCAATAATAAGTGGGAGAACATCTTCAAGACATTTGAGAAAGGCTTTGCCGAACTCAAAGGTGCGAAAGGAGCCAAAGAGGTGTCCGGCGCAATCGGTACGATCAGCGGGGCTGCGTCCGAGGCGGCTGGTGAACTTGCCAATATGTTTGACCAGATGGGTAACACCGAGGTTGCCGATGCCCTGAACGGTATGCAGCAGGTGATGGGGGCGGTTTCCAATATCGGACAAGGTTTCGCCAAGGGTGGCTTAATCGGTGGCATCGGTGCGGCTATCGGTGAGGCCGCAAATTTCCTGACCTCGGCCTTTGCTGCGGAAGCCCGCCACAAGGAGGCTCTAAAAGAGATTGAAAAGGCTAAGCTCGATTTCCAGCGGCAATACAACCTCTTACTGCTGGAGCAGAACCTTTTGCTCGAAAAGGCGGAGAATATATTCGGGGAGCGTCAGGTAGCAAAGGCCGCCAATGCGATAGAGGTCTATCGTGATGCCCTCTCGCAATTCAAGGAAGAACTGGCCGGTGACGCTCCCACCATGAACTGGATAGAGCGCATGACGGGTGATTTTGCCGGAACCTACCGCAAACGGCTGGAGAACTATCAGAAAGGTTTTGGCGGGTTGAACGATGCGCAGATCGTTACGGGACATAAAAAAAACAGGATTGTTCGGCTGGGGAAAAGGAAAGGATGTTTATAGCGGGATCCTTGATGTTTACCCTGAACTGATAAAGGCCAACGGCGAGCTGGATACGGAGATGCTCCAAGTCATTCTCGATACCCGTAAGATGAGCGATGAAACCCGGAACTATCTTGAGAACCTGATCGACCTGAAAGATGCGATGGACGAGGCGGAACAGGCTTTGGAGGATTATTTGCAGGAAACGTTCGGGAGCCTCGGTCAGGGAATGCTCGACTCTATCACTTCCGCCATCAAGGGAAGCGGCACGGCATTGGAAAATTTTGCGGATCAGGCCGCTTCCGTGCTGGAGAACCTCGGAGAGCAGATCGCATATTCCCTGTTCTTTGCCGATAAGTTCGATGACCTGCAGAAAAAGTTAAAGGCGGTATATGGAAGCGGTAAAAGTGAGGAACAGATTGCGGGTGATGCCATGCACCTGATCGATAGCTTTTATGACAATATCGGGAATAACGTTGATGCGGCTCAATCGTGGATGGAAGCGTGGAAAGACAAGGCCGCCGCTATGGGGTATGATCTTTGGAAAAACGATGAGGAAAAGACTACCACCCAAAGCGGGCGTGCCGGTGCTTTCCAAACCCTCACACAGGATCAGGGTACAAAGCTGGAGGGATTGATGACCTCCCTGCAGATGCACGATGCCTCCCATCGATGAGAACGTGGAGAATATATCAGAGGGCATAGGCGGAGCATTGGAAACGATCGATAAGATAAAGACGAACACCGATGCCTTGCCAAAGATATACGATGAGATAAGGGATATCAAACAAAACGGTTTAAAGATGAAATGACAATGGATATTTTAAAAGGCTTGTTACTGATAAACGGGGTTGATGTCTTTGTGGATTATGGGGCATTCCTCGCAGAGGAGAAAGCGGGTGATACCAAGAATTACTCCGCCCTGCTGAAACCGCCATCGGCAAAGCCGCACACGGCTGTGTCATTCCGGGAAAAAGACGGGGGAGAAACTGCCTGATGCGCTTTTACCCGCATGGGAGGCTCGTGATGTCACCCTGCAATTTGCGATCATAGCGGCAGACCGGGCGCAATTCCTGTCCCGTTATTCGTCATTCCTGAAATTTCTCAAGGCCGGTAATAAGGGATGGTTGACCATCAACCCTCCGGAGCTTGGCAGGAGTTACCGGATGTATTACAAGGATTGCACGGATTACACCCAGCTGACCGATTTCGGGGGTGAGGTCATCGCAAAATTCAGCGTGAAATTTCGGGAACCGGTTCCCTCGTTATAGTATTCAAACATTATTCAAACAGCGTTCAAAATGGAGCTTAAAATATACAACCAGCAAGGGGTGTTCAAGACTGCGGTATCGCCGTCAGACTCCGACCGCCACGTAAAGGAAGTGATGAATGACAATATCCTGAATTTGTCGTTTACCCTTTACGAGTACGTGGAACTGGGCGTGAATGATTACGTGGATTTTGAGGGTGAACGCTTCACGCTGCTGGAGGATTACAAGCCGGAGCAGAAATCCACCGTTGAGTATGCCTACAGCTGCAAGTTCTACGGTATAGAGAGTGAGCTTAAAAAAGGCCAAAGTCCTCAAGATGGTGGACGGTGACGATGAGCTTTCCTTTTCCTATGATGCCACGGCTGCCGAACACCTGCAGCTGATATGTGACAATATAAACCGTATCAAGGGGACGAAAAATTGGGTTATCGGCGAGGTGGTGTCCTCCGCTAATGTAAACATAGAGTATGATAAGATATTTTGTTTCGATGCCCTTTCGGAAATAGCCAAGAATTTCAATACCGAATGGTGGATCGAGGGAACCACTATCAATCTGAGCCGTTGTGAACACGGCACTCCCGTATCTTTGGGGTACGGAAAGGGGCTGCTCAGGCTTTCCCGTGTGGAGAATGATACGGTTCCTTTCTTTACCCGGTTGTATCCTCTTGGCAGTACCCGTAATATCGTGGCCTCTGATTACGGCCACCGCCGCCTGCAGCTTCCGGGTGGTGTCCGTTACGTGGAAAGGAATATCCATCTCGGAATCGTGGAGCAGGCGGAGGAGGAGGCCTTTGCGTACATATTCCCGAAACGAATCGGTACTGTTACCGGTGTCAGGACGGAAGAGGCCACAGGTGAGGACGGCAATGCGTTCACTATATATTATTTTACTGATGAGGGGTTGAATTTCGATCCGAACACGTATGAGATCGAGGGGCTTGTTAAACAGGTGTCGTTTCAAGGCGGGGAGTTGAACGGGCGTGATTTTGAGGTGAATTTCAACTCCGAGACAAAGGAGTTCGAGATTATCACGCAATTCCCGTATGAGAACCAGCAGCTACCGGGCGGCCTGCTGATCCCGAAGCCGGGTGACGAGTATATCCTTTGGAACATACGGATGCCTAAAGAGTATTATCCGCTGGCGGAAAAAGAATTCGAGGAGGCCGTTCAGAAGCATATCGAGTCGATAAGCATTGATACGTCAGTCTATAAGGCTCCAACCGATTACATCTATTTGGATGAGAACCATATCGATTTGAAATTGGGGCGGCGTGTCCTTTTGGAGAATGAGATTTATTTCCCCACCGGCACTCACGAGAGCCGTGTGACCAAGATCTCCCGCCGGGTGAATAATACCACAGATATGGATATTGAATGCACGTATGCGGTTGATTACGGGCGTATCAATCAGATCGAGAGTAATATCGTGGATATTCAGGCAGCCTATAAGGAACAGCTGAATAAGGACGTGCTGACCGTATTGAAAAGCTGGGACAGTATTGATCCCACCGAGTATAACGTCCTTTCCGCCGTCCGGACAATACGCACGATCGCAAATTCCTTGAGCAAGCTGGAAAAAGAAACGGCAGACAAATACCTCAGAAAGGACATACCCGACACGGCGAAAGAGCTTGAAACCTTTTTGAAGGGGATAAAGGTTATCGGCGAGGCTCTTGTTGAAAGCCTTACGGTAGAGAAAGACTCCACTTTCAAAGGTCTGCTTTCCTCCGAGGTCTTTACTTCGGGTTTCCCCGGCGGAACCGGATGGGCATTGTTTTGGAAAGAGGTGCTTAATGCCGCAGGAGTAAAGGAAAAGAAAGCCGTCATGGAGCTGGACGAGATGACCGTCCGTGGGGTTATGCGAGTGTATGAATTTGTCATCTCACAACTGATGGGTGAGAACGGAACCCGTCTGACAACTGACATGATGCGTGTCGATCACATCGATGCGGGCACAAAGACAATCTATCTCGATACGGAGAAAGGAGTCCTTTACAACCCTTTCCGTCCGGGTGATATCCTGATGGTTCAGCGTTTTTCCGTGGATGGTATCATCAAGCAGTACGAACTGCAGGTGGTCACTGCCAAAGTCGGTGATACCTCCAAAGGAGAGGAACGGCTCGATAGCATCACCTATAAGAATTTTGTAGGCGATGAGGGTAGTGTTGTTTTTCGTGACGTGCTTACCCGTGTGGACTCCGCCACCAATTCAGACCGCAAAGGGGTTATCAAACAAACCAGCGTTGAGGAGGGCAGTCCGTATCTTGATGTCCTGTACGGGATGAAAACGGATCCTGACAACGCCGTGCGTCTCCGGCTTGGACGTCTGGCCGGTATTATTACCTATTGGTGGGGGCAGCTGCAGGGATATGGTCTGTATTCCAACAACGCCTATCTGCTGGGTGATTTCCGTCTGCGTACCGGTGAGGATGTCCGGACGAAATTCGAGATAATGGAGGGTATGCTGCAAAGTGCCATGCAGAGCGTTGTCAACACGATGACCGAGGAGGATAACTTTTTGAAAAACGCCAGCTTTCAGGATGACATGGCTTATTGGGAGCGTGAGAGTGATATGGCTTTATTTGATATCGGAGGGCAGCTGCTTGATTTAGGCGTGAATTTCTATTCCGAGAAAAACAAGGTGGCCGATATTGACTCTTTCGATGGCCGTTTCATGCTCCGGATCAAACGGAGTCACATTCGCCAGCTGAATGCGGATATCACCAAGCCGGAAGATGGCAGCGTCATATTTCTAACCTTGAAATATCATTGCGCCGAGGAGGGGATCCTGACTGCCGGTTTCAGTGGATCCGCTCCCTATGTGGAGCAGGTTATTCCGGCTGGTGAGGGCTTTGATATACTGGAGATATCAGGAGTATGGAACGGAACCGGTGATTTTCTCCTGAAATTTACCGGTGACTTGTATATCGAGCAGCTAACCCTGACCAATCATCCGTTAGAGGATTATAAAAAAAGAGGTCAGTACCAAGTTCGAGCAGACCGCCGAGCATATTCTTGCCGTGGCCGAGGAGGTGAATAAGATAGACCATACCATCAAGACCGCCGGTTGGATCACCACGGCAGACGGTAACAAGCTGTGGGCTACCATTACCGAGGTGGACAGTCTTGGCAATCGTGTCACCACGCACGAGAGCAGCTTTCACGTGACGGCGCAGCAGATCAATGCTATCGTGAGCCGTATCGATAAGGCGGAGGATGATTTGGGAATCATAGACCATACCATCAAGACCGCCGGTTGGATCACCACGGCAGACGGCAACAAGCTATGGGCTACCATTGACCGGGTGGATGTCCTTGGCAATCGTGTCACCACGCACGAGAGCAGCTTTCACGTGACGGCACAACAAATCAATGCCATTGTTAGCCGGGTGGATACGATAGACGGAACCATCAGCAAGGCTGGGTGGATTACTACTGCAGACGGCAATAAGTTATGGGCGAGCAAGACGCTTGAGAATGGTGATACGATTGTTTCCTATATCAACCAAGCGGCGGACTCCGTGACAATAAACGCCAAGCATATCAAGCTGGAGGGGCTTGTAACTGCGAATGGTAACGTACAATTCACCACGGATGGAAAGATAATCGCCAAGAACGGCGAGTTCAGCGGAACGGTTGTCGGTGTGTCGGGTTCCTTCAAATCCTTAAACTGCGTGAATAATAGCGGGGATATTGTCGGAGGCATCTCCTTTGGCAGTGATGGAAAGATGTGGTTTAACGGTGACCTGTATCATCAGGGCTATGACTATGACAAAAAAACGTTCTTTCCGTTTCTATACCTCCGATGTTTGGTGTCGTGGTAATTTCGGGGCAAGGCAACGCAATACACTGGTGGTATATGGCAGTTATGGTTACTATTACGTAAATGGTTTGGATACGGAAACCGGTAAGGTATATGTCTCCCTACCCTCGGCCACGTCATCCAATAACGAGACCTATTATACCATTCCGTTATACGGAACCACCGGGGATGCTTCCGGTTTCCCTGTTGACTTGGTGATCATAAAGGTTTCAGGGACGTACCGGTATTTATTGAGCGGGATGAAAAGCCAGCGGGTAACGGTCATGAATGCGAATAATCAAAATAGTGAAATTTATATCTACTCGAATGGCAATAAGGTAAAATGGCCGGGCGGTACTATCGCTGATTGTAGGAATATAGCGGATTTCATGAGTCCTTCACCGGCTTCTAACTTATTAGGCAGAGGATGGATAGTGGGCGCAATGAATGATAATAACTGGTAATAATAAAAAGGAGGTATTTATGAAAGTGAATTTGAATGTTCCCTTTATGAATTATAAGGGGTTGGTGATCACGAAAAAGGTAGAGGGTACGGATGTGGAACAGGAGCAGCTGATGAAAGATGTCATTGCTCCGATCCTATTCAGTGGGGAGTGGAGAGATGAGAGGGTGAATGCTTTGAGTGGTGATGAAAAAATCCGTGCTTATAGCTTGAGCCTTAAGATCTATCAATCCACCGGAGATATCGAAATCTCAGCGGAGGAGGCTCTAATGATAAAAGAAGCCGCATTGGTTTTGAGCCCCGGCGGTTACGCACAAATTGTCAAATTGATAGACGGATAAGTTATGGTACTGACAGAAGCTCAATTGCAGGAAATCGCTAAACGTGTGCGTGCGATCATCCGAGCCGAATCCAAAGGCGTGGGTGATCTACCGGTGGCCACCTCGTTGGATGGGCTTCTCTCGCTTCCGGCCTTGCGCTTTAACGGTGGCGTGCCGGAAGTAGTAGAGGCTCCTATCTCCAAATTGCAGGACGTGGCATTGGATGCGGTCAGTGGGGCAACGAAAGCCGCCAATGAAGCCGCAGTAAAAGCCAACACGTCTGCAGGTAATGCAGATAAGGCAACCACAGCGGCCAATAATGCTGCCAAAAGTGCCAATGATGCCGCCGGTACTGCTGGAGCAGCTACCGAAGCGGCAAAGAAAGCCACGGATGCGGCCAACGGAGCCGCCTCCAATGCCACGAATGCCGCCACGAAAGCGTCCTCCGCAGCTGATACGGCGAATAAGGAGGCCAGCTCTGTAAATGCGGCCAAATCGGAAGCTCTTGCCGCTGCCGCCCGTGCGAGCAGTACGGCCACCACAGCAGAGGCCGAAATCGAGAAGATGAAGCAGCTGCAGGAATCCATATCGGGTGCAGCTTCATTGGCTCCCACGAGGATGGAACTGACCTACACGAAACGCATCACCCAGCGTAATCCTTACGTTCAGCGTATCGTGGCCAAGATGTTCCCCTCGTACTCCCTGCAGAATGTTTTGTTCTTGGGTGATGACGTGGCCGTGAGCGTGGATCCTGCCGGTATTGTAACCCCGTTGAAGATCGGAACGAGCCGGATCCACGTGATCCCGACACAGGCCACCCACTTGTACAAGACCATAAACGTGACGGTTCAGGCTCCGTCCGTCCGCCTTACCGGAGGCGGTAAAATCCGGGTTGACAGTAAAGGCAGAATACGTTTAACTTAAAAACTTGATAAATATGACAAGCGATCAGGAAACTCGTGTATTAGCGATGCTTTCGGCTTTTGAAGCCGGAAAGAAGATCAGCGAACTCGATACTGCCTCCGGCAGCGTGAGCGATATGCGCATCGAGGTGCTGGATACGGATGGAGAGTCCAAAGTTATGAATTTGTCGGAGGCTGTTACCTCCGCCGCCAATGCCGTTTGTGGGCGTTATTGGAATGAATCGAATTCCACGTACCGAGCCGCCGGTTATCACGGAAGCTTGATATGCTCCGCAAGCTGCCTGAGCTGCTGGGGCTTGGTTGTTACCTTGTTCAGGATGACCGTACCCGGCGCAAGCTGGATCCCACGAACCACTACCGTTTCGAGGACGGCACACCGGCCAAGCTGGATGGCACGATGGGGCAGTATATGTGGTGTTGGAATACCGGTTTCTATTTTGCCGAGTGGAAAGTGGGGAATCTGAAATATTATGCGGTTTCTCTTTCTCCTATCAAAGGCAAACAGTGCGTGTATATTCCCGCCGGTGGCCTTTCCGCCCTCGGTGGTGGCGTGATGGATAGGACGAACGCCATTCTTTGCTCGGTTGTGAGCGATGCCGCCCAATATCGTGGAGGTGGCAACGATGCGAGCCGTGACGGAACCTATCGCACTCAGCTTGGTATGGTGGCAACCGCTCTGCAGTACCGTAGTTTTTCAACTTATGCCCGTAAGCGTGGCGAGGTTGGGATGCCAATTGGTACGTGGCTCAGGCCGTTGTTGAAATCCTTTTCATGATTATATTCGGAACCCGCAATATGCAGGAGGCCGTGATTGCTGAAAAGGATAGCAACGGTCTGTATCAGGGTGGCCTCGGAGCCGGAACCACTAATATGCCGAATTGGGATCAGTGGGGTTATTACCCGGTTGTTCCGACCTCTGCGGGTATTGAGTTGGGTGACGGTTGCGGTGAAACAACGTTCAATGTGCTAAAGGAGGACGGCTCGCTGCATTATGCGGCAAAGGTTCCGGTGTTCTTTGGCCTGAAACATCCTTTCGGCCATATATGGAAAATTGTCCGGGGGCTTATCGATAACGTGGGTGATGAGAAATCCGAGGTTTATGTTGCCCCGTCCCTTTATGCCGGTTATGATGACAATTCGATTTCCGGCCTTATCAAGGTTTGCGAGGTTCCGAGAACCAGCGGTTATATCAAACAGAAAAGTTACTACTTGCTTTGCGCCATGCCGACCGAAATCGGAGCGACCGCCTCGACTTATTTCTGTGACTATTTTTGGGAGAATTCAGCATCATCCAAAGGGCTTCGTGTCCGCCTCTCCGGTGCTAACGCTAACAATGGCACGAATGCAGGGGCGTTTGCTACGAATACGAACAATGCAGCCTCGAATTCGAATGCGAATGTGTCCGCTCCCCTATACTTTGCAGTTAGGAAACGGTTAGATGGGGTGAAAGACCTTGCCACTTGGCAAAAGATGACGAACGCTCTGGAAGGACGCTGGTAGGCCGGTAACGGTTCGAACGCTTCCGAGTAAGGCAAAGCAGACACTCAGACACTCAGAACCGCAGAAACAGACCATGAAAAGGTATGGAAATTTGTTTGAACGAGTTGTCGAATATGGCAATCTCGAACAGGCGTTTCACAACGCCGCCCGTCACAAAACTCGCCGAAGCGAAGTAATAGAGTACGGCTCCCATTTGGAGGCGAACCTATTACAGCTCCAGCGTGAACTTATCACCGGTACTTACCGCACCTCCGAATATAAAACTTTCATCATTTACGAACCTAAAGAGAGGAAGATCTTTAAACTTCCTTTCAGGGATCGTGTCGTTCATTGGGCGATAATGCAGGTGATTGAACCGATATGGCTCTCGAACTTCACCCGTGATACCTATTCTTGTATCCGTGGGCGTGGAATTCATCCTCTTTTATACAAGCTCCGCCGTGACTTGAAAGCGGATCCGGACGGAACCCGGTACTGCCTGAAAATCGACGTGCGCAAGTTTTATCCGAGTATAGACCACGAGATCATGAAACAGGTGATTCGCCGGAAGCTGAAAGATGCCCGGCTGCTTGCCTTGCTTGACGGTATCGTGGACTCGCCAGAGAGCGGAGTGCCTATCGGGAACTATCTCTCCCAATTTTTCGCAAACTTGTACCTTTCAGAGCTGGATCATATCATGAAAGAAGAAATGGGCATCCGGTATTACTACCGTTTTGCTGATGATATTGTCCTGCTGGACGGGGATAAGGGAAAGCTCCACGGAACCCTCGTGTTTATCAACCACTACTTGAATAATGAACGTGCTTTGAGTATAAAGCAGAATTATCAGGTATTTCCAGTGGAGAGCAGGGGTGTTAATTACGTGGGATACGTGACGTTTCATGATTATTGCCTTGCCCGTAAGCAGAACAAGAAAAACCTCTGCCGGGAGGTGGCAAAATTGCGAAAACGTGGGCTGAGTGATGATGAGATCCGGATACAGGCATCCAGCCGGTTGGGGTTCATGCAGCATTGCAATAGTATTTATTTATTAAAAACTCTCAATATGAAAACATTCAGTGAAGTAACAAACAGCGGTGGTAATCTCACGGGAGATAAATACCACATTGATGACATTTTGAACAGGGAAATCCACCTGAAAGGTTTCGAGGTAAAAGAATCCAAGTATAAGGGTGAATGCCTGATCATCCAGTATGATATCTACGAGCAGGTAAAGGATAAAACCGGAGTTTTGCTCACTAACGAGGACGGCACTCCGAAAATGGATTGGGTGGAGCACATCTCCTTTACCGGTTCGGAGGCTCTTATAAAACAGTTAAAGGATGTAGTATTGGATGAACCCTGTTCGGCAAAGATTATTAAACAACCAATCGGTGACCGGGGTAAATGCTTTTATAAGATAACCGATCCCGATTAAAATATCGGTGATTATGTACAAAGGGATTTATGCAGAAAAAAAGACTTTTTCAAAGTTCGATAACGAACATTATTTGTGCTATCTGAACGAGCAGCGTGAGGAGTATTCTCCTGAGTCGGATGCCCGTTCGGGTGAGGTGACCGAACCGGTGTCCGCTCCTGTATTGGGATACGCCTATACGGGTGATATGGTGGATGGAGGTACTCTGATTGAAGCAAAAGAGGCTACTTATGACGATTCGTTTCCGGTCTGATCCGCACGAGGTACTCGGCCAGCAGAGTGGAAGCAATCCAATCAAATCGAATGATAGCTCTTGTCAATCCGGAGCATGAGCGTGCTGCCGAATTTATTTCCGAGTGGGATGATTTTCAGTCCTACCGGGAACAATGCAAGGAACAAGCGGATGTGCTTATAAACGGATAAATGCCTATCGGGGGGCAGGCAAGAAAAAGCCCCCCGGCCTGTTAGTAGTATCTCACCACGTACTAACAAAATGCGACACGCCGCACAGCCGGGGGGCAATATAGCCTTGGGCTGCGACGTGTCGCTTTTTTTTGCTTTCATACGTGGTGAGGCCACAAAGATAGTAACAATTAAAAAAAAT
>ENA-OQBW01000058-OQBW01000058.1-human-gut-metagenome-genome-assembly--contig:-NODE-58-length-14386-cov-0.813942_pt1 | contig 14386 bp, 17 predicted proteins | sample MGYA00242752_ERZ504565 | MGnify/ENA primary metagenome ERZ504565 (study PRJEB26092, sample SAMD00036268) | human gut metagenome | host: Homo sapiens | study: EMG produced TPA metagenomics assembly of... | reverse complement strand
AGATAAAGCAGTTCGCGAATGATGTGCAATGCACTACCTCCAAAAAAGGAAAGCATAAAGGGTTACTGTTGTTTTGAATTAGATATAAAACTCCGTTTCATTAAATACATCGGCCTGCTTTGCCGCAGTTATCATAGATTGCTCCTTGACACGGTAATAAAAGAGTGGAGAGGGTATCTGATACACAAGACTATTTTCATCTAACAACCTGATAAAGAACTCCCAGTCCTCGTGTCCTTTCCGCATATTCTCATCATAGCCGCCAATGGCCATGCAATCACTGCGCCTAAAAAAAAGCAGAACAAAAAAATATGATTTCTCTGAAGCAACTCCTCATACCCTTCATAACGCAAATTCCAAACCTTATTTTTTACTCCAAAAAAAAACTCCTCGACAAAATACCAGTTTCAGGAATGGATTGTCCTCGAATGCCTCCATCGCCTTTTCCATATACTCCGGATGTATAATGTCATCTGCATCCAACGGCAATATAAATTCTCCCTGAGCCAATTCTATACCTTTATTTCTCGCAGAAGACAATCCTCCGTTTTCCTTGAATACATATTTAATTCTTGAGTCTTTCCGCGTATACTCCAATGCCACTTTTTCTGTCTCATCAGGCGAACCGTCATTCACAACTATCGCTTCCCAGCACTGATAAGTCTGAGCCAATAAAGAGTTCAAGGCTTCGGGCAAATAAATGGCTTGATTATAACAAGGTACAATAACAGACACCATACCCTTTTCATTTAATGCGTCCATACAATATGTTTATATTTTATCTGAATTATTTAGCAGATGACAATAATCAATTTACAAATTTAAGAATACTTCCCTACTAAATATTTATATACTCCCGAAATACAATGCAACAAATGTTCTAAAGAAAAAGGATAAGACAAAAAAGCCATCAAAACTTCTTTCTTCTCAGGGAAATCAACTTTAAAAGATTTTTGCAAGAAACGATTAAAGCTCTTTTCTCTATATCTTTCCATCTCCCTTTTAGTAAGACAAAGGTCATCTATCTTTATCGGCAAAATAACATTCCATTTCCGATTATACATCCTGACCGTATCTTGGCACCAGTTGCGATTATAATTACCTTCCGAGAGATGTTCCACTTGAACTTCCGGTGAGCAACAAACATAATTTCTATATCGTTTGCTTGCAGCTATCTGTAAAGAGAAATCAACATCATAGCAATGAAATCCAGTCAGCATCTTCTCATCGAAAGGATATGCCTTCCATACCTCTTTTCGGACAAACATTCCGAAACCGTCCACTGCTACAACTTCCGCAAACCACTCTCCTTGTACCACATTGAACCCAGTGAATGCCGTCACATTTCCTTTTTTTTTGTAAATAAGAAGTACAAGCAAAAACGACGGTGCTGCATCCATCCCGAATAGCAGTCGAACATTATTTTAGTTCCTGCAAAACCTATTACTCCACAGCTCGGTTCCGCCAACTTCTCAGCAACAACCGTCCCCCCAATCCTGCGAATGGAATTTCACATCTTCATGGACGAAAAACAAATAAGGATAGCGAGCCTGCCGAGCACCTTCATTATAAGCGCGAGCTATAGACCAGCACTTCTCCCGATTATCTATAGCGATAATCTCATGTTCCACTCCAATAGTAGCATGTATATTTTGGCTGATGTCTTGCAATCGTTCCGGTGAAATAGAGCAAATGATAACTGACAGCATTCCTATATCCTCTTTTATATAATGTACCTTTATTTGAATTTATCTTTTCTATGAGTAGGAAGAAAAGGAATCACAAATGCCAATATCCTATTTATACGTTCCAGATAGTAATGTACTGGCAGAACCCCAATTTTCCCTCTTGCCTCAACATACAGACGGGCACGGATGTCCGGTGAAACCGGTAGTTTCGCTATAAGTCTATAACACTCTCCCCTCACCAAACATTTCCTATACCAGCCAACGTCTGTACAAGAAAACATATACAACATCACATCTATGGTATTGAACATTCCTTCCCCTGTATATTTAGACCTGCTGGTCACTTTATTGGTATGTTGCCGGAAGTAATTCAATTTCCGGCGTACCTCTACAACTTTTCCCTCCTGTGCCACTTCTACCCAGAACTGCCAATCACCCGCACAGCGAAGTTGCTGAAAGGGACTTATCTAGTTTATCGTAAACCTCCCTCTTGAAAAGCACCATACTGGCATTATACACATAATTCCTATACAACAGATTATGTTTTACATATTCTTTGCCATCGAATGTTTTCACTTCTCCGGTTTCTTTCCAACGGTCACGGCTCTTACGTTTCATCCTTTGTCCCTGTCCATCTATCAGAATGGAACCAGTAAGGCACATTATTGCACTTGGATTCAACTCCAATGCGGCAACTGTTGCCTCCAAAAAAATGAATATCGGCAGTGTCATCACTTTCTGCAATCCAAACATACTTTCCTTTAGCAAGGCGAATGCCCCTATCCCATTGAAGAAAAGTATTGCCTGTATTCTTTTCATTCAACACTAATGCCGAAACTTTTGGATGTTCTTTATAGGCATTCAAAATATCACAACTATTGTCCGCAGAACAATCATCCAGCAGAATCAATTCAAAGTTCTGATAGGTTTGATTGAGGATGCTTTCAATCCTCTCTTTCAAATAAACAACATGATTATAATTGGGAAGTATTACACTTACCATAGGAGAATTATCCATAAAATTTATGCAGATTTCATACTTATAAAACAAAAAAAATAGGCCGACAGATTATCTATCGCCTACCACAACCGCAAAGTGGCCATCAACGGATAGCCCACCCGCCATCGCAATTTAAACTTACGCACCAGATTCCAGGGCTTGGTTCTGGTCTTACCTTGAAAATACCAGATGTAGTTGTTTACGGCATCCAGTACCCGTGAAGAGGACTCACCGTCCAGATGGGCTTCATGCTTGTGCACATAAGCACGCATCCGCTCCATCAGTTCTGCCGGACGGGAAATGGCCTTTTCTATCGCTCCTTCCACAGCATCCGTCTCAGTGACATTCAGCAAATGAGCTCCCGGCATGGTGTTGCAATAGGTCACAACCGGTTTGTCCAACATCATTGCCTCAACAATCACAGACGAAGCATCGGACAACAGCACATCCGCACTGTTCAGCAGCTTGGCATCGACAAGTCCGCTCTCGTGGAAAGTAATGTTGGGACAGGATGCAGCCAGTTCCTTGTATTTCTTGAGGACTTCCATATCCGAGAATTTCGGATGGAACGAAATAATCCAATCCCAATCCTTCTCGTGCACCAGTCTCTTGATGGTATCAAATAGATGAGGGGCGGAAGTTATATTCTTTGTAAATGTAGAAGAGTACAAGACTACCGGACGTGCATTATGAGGAGTGTGCGCACGTTCTTTCACGAAAGTATCCGCCTTGCACCAGCCCGTTTCGTATACCTTGAAGAAGCCGTATTTCCTCTCAAGTTCCTTGAAAGGAAGAGTGCTCGTTTCTCCTTGCGTGCAATAGACATCGAACCATCCGCGGACAGAAAAATGGTCGTCCTTTTCATCGCCACGCTTATTGATGGGGTAGCCATGAAAAAGGGAAACTTTCACTCCCGGGAAGAAATCATAAATATAGTTGCCCGGCGCAAACACGGCAATAGGCTGATAATCCATCACTTCCTGAACAGATTGAAGCCACCTCTCATCTTGATCCAACAGAACCGGGCAGTCTGGCTCGATAAACCATGCAACATCGTCTCCTCTACGCTTGATTTCGTCCTGAAGCGGGCGAAGTATAGGATAGGAATAGGCTACCGAAACGAAAAATAAATAATGCTTCTTCATACACTCAAAATATCACGGCAACGACACAATCGTCACCTCAAATTACCAATAGAACAATAAAATCCAGCCCTTAGTTTGTAACAGTTTTGCTTTCTTTGCTTTAAACGTCTGCAAAGTAAATACAAGAATTCTGCATATACTGCATCAATCCGGAAAAAAAAATGACTTTTATCAACTTTTCTCCAAAAGTTGCTGTTTATGAAGCTTTTTCTTCTCTAAAATATCTATCTTTGCACCCCAATATTTTAAAAATACTATTTTATGAGAAGAAATCTTTTTCATTGCTCCAACAGTCAACAAGGGGCAACAGATAAAGTGACTCTTTTGTTCGGAATCACCATTTTTTTCAAATTCCTGCTATTCGATTTCATCTGGAGCATCCCCACCACATTCGCTTCATTCTCTACCATCGAGTTCTATGCAACCAAGATAATAGCCACCCTCGTACTTCTCGTCCCCTATAAGTTCTTCCGGCTCTGGAAAACAGAGATAGTCATCATGCTTTTGCTGGATATACTACTGATTGTCAACCTGATGTATTTCCGCACCTACTATACTGCCATCCCACTTAACAGCTATGGACTTTCTGGAAACCTCGCCGATTTCACCGGAAGCGTTTACGACTCCTTCCGCTGGTACGACATCTTCTTCCCTCTATCTACCATTGCCAGTATCCCCCTTTATTGGCATTACAAAAGAAATACCGCCGGAAGAACATCATACAAGTATTACGGAGGAGCTTTGGGAATCGGTATCCTGCTGTTTGCCATCACCACCCTGGCCAAAGGAGGATTCAAGGAAGCATACAACACCGTCCGCCAGAAAGCCTATCTGTGTGCAAGCACCACTTCCATGTATACCGTCTTCGGAAGCCTATGCTATGACCTCATCAACCAGAAGCAGGAGGCCACCCCACAGATACAGCAAGAGATAAAGGAGTGGCTGAGCCAGAAACCCGGACATCACCCTTTGGCCGGACGTATCGGAATCCGCAACAACTGCATCGTCATCCTGGCAGAATCTTTGGAAAGCTGGGTACTCGAAAGGGAAGTGGAAGGGCAAGAGATTACCCCATATCTCAACAAACTGCTGCAAGACTCCACCACCCTATACGCCCCCCACGTACTGACGCAAGTGAAAGGAGGGCGCTCCATTGATGCACAGCTGTTGCTTTGCGCCGGTATGCTGCCTATCAACAGCGGCACATACAGCAGCCAATATCCAGACCACACCTACGGAACCCTGCAAAAAGCCATGCATCAGCAGAAGAACTCGCGCAACTACCTCCTGACCATCGATAAAGTATCGACCTGGAACCAAGGCGTCATAGCCTACAGTTTCGGGACCGACACCATCATTGCTTATCATGACTTTGAACTGACAGAAGCCTTTGGCACGCACAAACGTACCGGAGACGGCTCTTCCTGACGCAATGCCAGCCAAAAATAGAGAAGGGGGAAATCTGGAAGAAGGGGGAGAATGTTTACATGCAGCTGGTGACCTGCTCCGGCCATGCTCCCTTCAAATTGCCAGAAGAATTGAAAGAGATTCATTTCTCTCCGGCCATTCCACAGAAAATGAATGACTACATGACCACTGCACGCTATACGGACAAGGCGATAGGAAAATTCGTGGAGTACTTGAAAACACTCCCACAATACGACGAGACCCTTATCGTCATCACCGGTGACCACGAAGGACTGGCTACCTACCGTGAAGAATTGTGTAACGCCCCCGGTGGCAAGGGTATCGTATCCGACAAGACATTCACCCCTTTCATCATAGTAAACTCTCCAGTAGGCATGCGTTATGATAAAGTGATGGGACAAATCGATATGTACCCCACCTTACTGAACCTGCTCCAACTGGATGATTACTACTGGAGCGGATTGGGCCAAAGCATCCTCGACCCATGCAAGAAAGGATTCGCCATCAGCCCCCAAATGGAGGTGGTAGGTGAAGAGCCCACCCCGGCAGAAGCCGAGTTCGCTAAAAAAAGCATACGATATTTCCGACCAGATGATACATTTTGATTATCTTGCTCAAAAGCGAAGATAGGCGGCACCTCAAAATAAAAAAATGAACAAGTTCATTTTGTTCTGCTTTCGGTTTGCACTATCTTTGCACCGTTCAAAAGAAGTAAAATGTAAATAAAAGCAATGAAGGTACATATTCATCCGCACTATGCCGCCTACGAGAGTTATATCCGAGCCATCCCATCGGAAGAATATGAACGGGAAGAGGTTTATTGTAACCGAAGGAACACAGTCGAAAGAGTGCGGTTCGGAGACAAGGACTTCGTAATCAAGAAATACAAAAGACCTGCCCTCATAAACTGCCTCATTTACACTTGGTTCCGCAAAAGCAAAGCGCAGCGCGCCTTTGAATATGCAGAACTTTTTTCTGCAACGGGGAATAGAGACCGCCCCTCCGGTAGCTATATAGAAATCAAAAAGAATGGTTTCTTCCACACCGGATACTTTATTTCCGAATACCTCCCCTACCCGCTTGTTACGGATATGTTCGGTACGGAAATGGAGGAAGAAGAGAAAAAACGGCTAAGACATGACCTCGTAGACTTCACTCTCCAATTACATCTGAACAAGGTCTTGCCACTGGACTATAATCCCAAGAATATATTTTACCGGAAGACAAACGGCAAATATCACTTCGCCCTCATTGACATCAACCGCCTGAAGCTCGGTAAAGTACCCGGTATCAGAATGTCCATGAATGCCTTCAGCCAACTGGGTATTCCCGCCGATGACTTCATGAAAATAATACCTCTATATGCCGAGCAAAGAGGATTCGATATTGAAGAATGCATATTCTTCACTCTCTTCAGCAGACTGAAATGGAGAAAGCAAAGACAATTTAAAAATTTCGTCAAAAGCAAGCTTCATTTCTGAAATGTCGTATCTTTGTACCAACGAGATTAGAAAATTATGCAAGATTATATCACCCAGTCCATCCAAGAAGGTATCAGGCTCAAAGAAAATATCCTGAACAACCGGCAAATGCTTACCGACATCGAAACCGTCGGCAATCTGATAGTACAAGCCCTTCGACAAGGGCACAAAGTCTTGCTTTGCGGTAACGGCGGCAGTGCAGCCGATGCCCAGCATATCGCCGCCGAACTCGTCGGACGTTTCGTGACCGAACGGGAAGGCCTGCCCGCCATCGCCATGACAACCGACACTTCCATCCTGACCGCAGTCAGCAATGATTATGGCTTCGACCGCGTCTTCGAACGGCAGACAGCAGCCTTGGGAACGAAAGGTGATATTCTGATAGGCCTTTCTACCAGCGGCAACTCTCCCAACGTAGAGCATGCCTTGCAGAAGGCACAATCTATGGGCATCACCACCATAGGACTCCTGGGAAGGGACGGAGGAAGGTGCAAGAAACTTTGCAATTACCCGCTGATTATACAGCACGCCGAATCTGCCAGGATTCAAGAAGTGCACATTACCATCGGACATATCTTGTGCGGCATCGTTGACAATAAACTGTTCTCCCATGAATAAAGCGATTTTCCTTGATCGGGACGGTACCATCAATGTTGATTTCGGTTACGTTTACAAGACCCAAGAGCTTGAATTATTGCCCGGTGTAGCCGAAGCACTCCGCATTTTTCAGGAATTGGGTTATCTGCTGATTGTCATCACGAACCAATCCGGCATTGGACGTGGCTACTTTACACTGAAGGACGCCGAACAGTTCAACCGGGCACTCGCCCAAGAGCTGGAAAAAACATGGAGTTATACTGAACGATTTCTATACTTGCCCTCACGCTCCGGAGGAACATTGCGAATGCCGTAAGCCTTCTCCTTTCATGGTGACGGAAGCGATGAAGAAATATGAAATCGACCCATCCCAATCCTATATGTTCGGAGATAAGAAATCGGATACGGAATGCGGCGAAAGAAGTGGTGTCAAGTCCTTCCGGGTCACCTCTGAGCACTCACTTCTATATTGGGCCAACCAATTAAAAAACAACCTATTATGAATACAGAATTAAACAGTATAAAGGGAAAGAAGGTACTCGTTATCGGAGACGTGATGCTGGATACTTACCACATAGGGGACGTGAAAAGGATTTCTCCCGAAGCCCCCGTACCAGTGTCCGTGTCACCCGCACCTACAATGTATTGGGAGGAGCGGCCAATGTTGCAAGAAATCTGTTGGGACTGGGTTGCTCGCCGTATGTCGTCAGCCTGCTTGGCAACGACCACAACGGAAACACAATGCAGGAGATGTTCGCTGATTTGGGTATCAGAAACGAACTGTTTCATACAGAACACCCAACCATCACCAAAACCCGCGTAATAGGCAACAGCCAGCAAGTAGTACGGCTGGACTTTGAAACAGAAAATGAATGCCTGAACGAAGAGACTGAGCAGAAACTGCTGGATGCCGTGAAGCGTGCACTCCCCGAAGTGGACATTGTCGTGATTTCGGATTATGGCAAGGGAGTATGCAATGATACAGTATGCCAGCAGGTTATATCCGCCTCTGCCGGGCAAGGGAAGAAGGTCATTATAGACCCCAAAGGGACAAATTGGGAGAAATACCGTTCCGCAACCATCATCACCCCCAACCTGAAAGAGCTTTCGGCTGTTTCGGGAGTGGATGTGAGAAATGAGGATAAAGAAATCCATAGCGCAGCAGACCGGATACTGAAGGAGTATAACCTTACTTCTCTATTAGTGACACGTTCCGAAAAAGGCATGTCATACATAGCTCCCGATGCCTCGCAGGACATTCCTACCGAAGCAAGGGAAGTATATGACGTTTCAGGTGCAGGCGATACTGTCGTGGCAACTTTAGCAGCTGCGCTGGCAGCCGGTATCCCTATTGCAGATGCCATTTATCTTGCCAATAAAGCGGCCGGCATTGTAGTCGGGAAAATAGGCACCAGCCCCATTCTGTTCAAAGAATTGCAGGACGAGCTACAAATCGGGAAACCGGCCAGCAAACTTATTCCTATTTCCCAACTTGCAGATACTATAAAACAACTGCGTGCGCAGGAGCGCAAAATCATATTCACAAACGGCTGCTTCGACATTCTGCACAAAGGACACGTGTGCTATCTGGAAAAGGCCAAAAGACTGGGGGACGTACTTATCGTAGGATTGAATTCGGACAGCTCAGTAAAACGTCTGAAAGGGGAATCGCGCCCTATCAATGATGAAAGCGCCCGCTCCACAGTCCTGGCAGCCTTGGAAGCAGTGGACTACGTAGTGATTTTTACGGAAGATACCCCTCTGAATCTCATCAAAACAGTTGCACCGGACGTGTTGGTAAAAGGTGGCGACTATGCCATAGAAAACATTGTAGGCAGGGAGTACGCCCAAGAAACAGTAACTATCCCTTTCGTAGACGGTTATTCCACTACAAAGACTATAGGCGCCATCAACCAAGAGAAGCAATAATCTTTTCAGCGACTTGTTGGGGGGGTAATATCCACCATACACTTCTGATAAACAGCCAGCTTGCATTTACCCCCGTCCGTCTTTGGTGCACGGACGGCAAGGCAGGGCTGTTTCGAGTATTTCCACCGTAGGTCCCGTAGGGAAACCGAAGGCCGTAGGTCCCATCAAGGCAAAAGCAGGAACACGGAACAAATCAGCGGCATGCATAAAACCCGTATCAGCGCTGATTACCAGATTGGAACGCAACACTATGTAAGAAGACTCCATCAATGAGGTTTGTCCCGCAAGGTTAACTACCCGTTCCGGTGCAGCACTTCTGATTTCCTCACAGAAAGTATCCTTCGGACCAGCCAGAATGACAAATCTATACTCAGGAAGAAGGGCAACCAATTCTTTCCAATAGGAAACGGGCCAGCGTTTCATTTCCCAGTTGGCAGACGGCACCAGCGTAATCATATCTTTGGTTACAAAGTTCTCATACTTGCTACGTATTTCATCCGGGAAATGCCAGTCGTGATAGTTGTCCGGAAAATGCGTAATTCCCCATTTCTTCAATGGTTTCTGAAAAGACACCATCCCCCTGAAAGGCTTGTCGAAATGATTGATTCCCAGTTTAAACAACAAAAAGCGTTTGCCTCTCTCTTGCTCCGCAAAGCAACGTAAGGTTTCACAAAAGGCAATGGAGACACTATCAGCTTCAATATGTTGGAACGGATATTACTATGAGCGTCATAAATGTAGTCGAAATGCTCTTTTCTCAAATCAGCCGCCATTTTCAACAACCCGGCAAGTCCGGTCTCCTTGTCAAACGCCCAGATTTTATCAATCCTGCCATCCATCGACAAGGTCCCCACCATATCTTTCCGGGTAATCCAATGAATTTCCACATCTGCAAACCGTTCACGTATTCCACCGATAATTCCCATACACTGGATAATATCCCCTATCGAACTGAAACGGATAATTAAGAATTTGGTCATAACAAATTTATTAGAATTGCTGATTCGGCACAAAAGTAAGCGTTAACAACGAAAAAACAAACCAGACTACTCAAAATCTGAAAACAGAGCAACTCTTTATTACAAAAATAATATGATAATTAAAGGATAAATTCAATTGGAAGTTCTCATTTATTTATATAAGTTTGCATCATATTTCATACAATGCACCTACTGAATAAAAAACGAAATCAATGGAGTACAAACTATTGTATGCCCTAAGAAGCGGGAAGAACATCAAACTTATCTATTATATAAAGAATATGCTCGGTATGCTGATACCCAATATATTCTTTCAGATGCAGCTTCGTCATAAGTTGGCATCTTTATCCGACAGAAAAGATAAAGACTACATTTTATACCGAGTAAACTACTATAACAAACTTTTACCGGGTGCAATATTGCCCGAATCGGTACCTGCACTCGCAGAACATAAACTAAAAAGGGCACAAAGTCTATATCTATGATACCCGCTGCTATACCCGCTGGTTTTCCCAACAACTACGGTTGAACCTATGTGCCGGTGATGTGGATTTCGTCCCACCAATCCCATCCATTTCAAAAAGCCGTCTTATAACTGAAAACAACGGAAACGGGGTTATTATGAAACTCAACAAGATAAGGCATTTTATTTTTGTCCGTGACAAGAAAAAATTTACAGAGAAAAAAGATATGGCTGTCTTTCGCGGAAAAGTAACAGACAAAGAGCAGCGAATCAAATTCATGAAAATGTATTTTGGCCATCCCATGTGCGATTTGGGAGATATCAGCCGGGATACTATCAATCCTACGTGGTGCATTGGAAAATTGACCATTAAAGAACAATTGGAATACAAATTTATTCTAGCCATAGAAGGCTATGATGTTGCCAGCAATCTAAAATGGGTAATGTCTTCCAACTCTATTGCCGTAATGCCCCGTCCTACTTGTGAAACTTGGTTCATGGAAGGCACATTAATTCCTAACTATCACTACATTGAAATCAAACCGGACTTCTCTGATTTGGAAGAAAGACTGCAATATTACATGGCTCATACTGATGAAGCTCAAGCAATAATCGAACATGCACATGAGTATATAGAGCAATTCAAGAATAAAAAACGGGAACAATTGATATCCCTTCTTGTATTGGAAAAGTACTTCAAGATGACCGGACAACTCTAATCATTGATAGCATTATTACATCATTGACTTTCAGTTACACCGGTAATCAGGCTCCATATTCTCTGTAGGGCTTATCTAAATCCAGATAGTGGAAATTATGCTGTCTCTGCCCGCTTTGTTTCGGTATAACCATGTAGTCTCCATATTTTCTGGTCAGATAGGTATCATAATCTTGTACTCCCCACACAGTTTCGTCCTCAAACGAAACGGGAGTCGGAGTTCCCAGCTCTGCCTTGGGCATGATGCCGCGCATACCGTCATCATAATCACAAACTAAAGAAGACTTGTCAAAGTCATAGGTGGTCATCACATTTCTGATACTCCTCTGTACGCCGGCAGTAGTAAAAAGTCTCCGGCACAGCAGCGGCAACCATGAGCCGGGACCTTTCCCATGCTTATAAGGGTCGCGGTAGATAAAATAGAGCACCCGCTTGTAAAATTCATACCGGGCAAAATGAATCCTCTGTTTCAGGTTGCTTTGCGGTACACCGTCCAATGGAAATACGTCCAAGTAGATACCTCCCAAGTATTTCAAATGCATACGCTCGATAAGAGTCGTATCCGCATCTTGTATCTTGGCAAAAGGTAATGGATAATTCGGATCATTTTCTGCGCAGACAGCCTCATAAGGCTGGGGAAGCCACTCCTTGGAATGAGACATCAACAAATCATAATCAGCCCTCGGCATACCGATATCCAAATCATCGTCCCAAGGGATAAATCCCTTATGACGGACTGCACCAAGCATAGTACCGGCCATTATATAATAGCGCAAACCATGTTCTTTACAAACTTTATCCACAGCAAGCAATATCTTCAAAATACGAAGCTGCAAAGGACGTATATCATAATCTGCCATAAAAATCAGCCCATTAATTAATAAAGTTGTGAAGGAATCAACCGCTGTGCTTGTTCAAAGTCATTCACCGTATCAAGCTCCACAGAAAAATATTCGGTAGTGTCAAGCGCATAGAAAGAGTGTCCTTGTGGTATGAGACGCTCAAAAGCACGTTCATAGAAGATATTATCCAAACCTTCTTTGGTAATCATAACCTCCAATTCCCGGAAAAGCGCTTCTGTATAAGCGGCAGACATCTTCTCGATGCCAATAGACTCGCCAATAGCTCGGGATATGGAGCACGTCTTACTGATTTCCAACACCTTGCCATCATTGTCCGCTATTACCTTGATTTCCTCTTCCCCCAATGTATGATGGTTCAGAGCCAACGCATCCGCTTGACCATATCCAAGCAACTTGGCTACAATCTGCGGGTCAAAAAGGATATCGCTGTCCAGCAACAGAATGTCCTCTTTATCTACATAAGGCCGTGTAAGCCATAAAGAGTAGATATTATTGGTAGAAGCATATTTCTCATTATAGATAAACGTAACCTCCAATGCCGGATAATGAGCTTCCAGAAAATCCACAATCTGCTGCTGTCTATAACCGGTGACAATGACAAACTCCCGAAAGCCATTCTGCAGCAATGCATCAAAGGCTCTTTGCAGCAAACAACGCTCTCCAACTTTCAACAGACATTTTGGAGTGGTATCAGTCAACGGACGCAAACGCGAAGCTATCCCTGCAGCCAATATAACCGCTTTCATTGTAATGCAATTTTTTTTAATGGTGTCAATGACAATACGGTTCTGTTCAGGACGCCCCAATGTAATACGCAAATGGGTATTGATGTCTGGTTCATTCATGAACTTCACCTTATAATCCTCGTCGGCAAAAGCTTTCTGTAAGCGTTCTTTCAAGACAATCGGATATTTTATAAGGACAAAGTTCGCCACCGACTCATATACCTTGAAACCAGGCAACGTCCCTATCTCCGCTTCAAAGCAGGCACGACTCTCATTCATCAGCCGTGCTATATTCCGGTAATGCGCATCCGATTTCAGTGCGGCAATAGCAATATCCTCAGAGATACGGTTATAACCCAGATATTTGTTGCTGTATTTGCCAAAGCTGGCCAACTCCTTACTCATAAACCCAAACCCCATGCGCAATCCGGGCAATCCGTAGAACTTGGAAAGCGTGCGTGAAATAATCAGGTTGGGATATTTATCAACCAGCATTTTAATATAGTCCGTATCAGTAGATACGAAAGAGGCATAGGCTTCGTCCACCAAAACGATGGTTGTTACGGGCAACTCAGCCAACAAAGCGTCCAATTCTGCGGGGGTCAGACCGTTACCGGTGGGATTATTGGGCGAAGCGATTAATAAGACCTTGGGATTCTCACGCTGTACCATCTCTTTCATGGCAGCGAAATCATATTTAAAGGTATTGCCATCCTCATACAATGGATACTGCAACGTATGCCCGTCCACTTCATCAGCAATGGATTTATAGTACCACCACGAGAATTTAGGAATGAGCATCGTCTTGTTCCCATCCTCTTGGGTCAGGAAATAGTGGACTGCTTGTTTCAATATATCTTCTCCACCATAACCCAACAGCACCTGCGGCTCATCGATTCCGTAAGTCTCGGACAGATAAACGGACAGAATGCTCTTCTTGCCTTCGTCGTAGATACGGGTATAGAAACAGAGTTTGTTTATATCAAAATTCTTCAGAGCCTCCACCACCTCTTGCGAAGGTGCGTAGTTAAACTCATTGCGGTCCAAATAATTCATATCTTAGGTTTCTTTTGTTAATACTTTCCGATAACACTCCATCGTCTCACGCGCCATCTGCTCCTCCGTGAAACGCTGTGCCCACTTCAGCCCCTCCTCAATCATGGTGGCACGCAAAGAAGGCTCTTGTGTACGGGCAATCGCTGCCGCCAATCCCTCCACATCATGGGGACGCACATACAATGAATGCTCCCCCCCCCGCTTCTTCAAGACAAGAGCCGGTTGCTGCTACCACCGGAATGCCGGAATGCAAAGCCTCAAGAATAGGGATGCCAAAACCTTCGTAAACGGATGGGGTATACAAAAGTCTCGG
>ENA-OQBW01000057-OQBW01000057.1-human-gut-metagenome-genome-assembly--contig:-NODE-57-length-14491-cov-0.788012_pt1 | contig 14491 bp, 17 predicted proteins | sample MGYA00242752_ERZ504565 | MGnify/ENA primary metagenome ERZ504565 (study PRJEB26092, sample SAMD00036268) | human gut metagenome | host: Homo sapiens | study: EMG produced TPA metagenomics assembly of... | reverse complement strand
TTCCCAATCTACATCCGGGCATACGGAAGCGAAATATTCCGTTTTTCCTAAATCATAAAAAGAGAAGTAAACAGTGTTGTTTACATGGCCGAATTTGTCGACGTCATTGAAGCGTAGTTGTATGGGCAGGGTGTGGTTAAATTGAATTTCTTCCATTGTTTTCTCTTAAACTTTGTTTATAATCGCTGCAAAAATACTATTTTTGCGTGTTAATCCGTGAACTTATATATCAAGAAATGATAGAAGACATCAAAAAAGCCTGCCAGGTAATGAGCGAGGGCGGGGTAATTCTGTATCCGACAGATACGATTTGGGGTATAGGTTGTGACGCTACCAATGAAGAAGCGGTGCGCCGTGTATATGAAATCAAGCAACGCTCTGACAGTAAGGCGATGCTGGTATTGGTAGATTCTCCGGTAAAGGTGGATTTCTATGTGCAGGATGTTCCGGAGGTTGCCTGGGATTTGATAGAACTGGCTGACAAGCCCCTTACCATAATTTATTCCGGAGCGCGTAATCTGGCTCCTAACTTGCTTGCCGAAGATGGTAGTGTAGGTATCCGTGTCACCAGTGAGGCATTTTCAAAACGGCTTTGTCAGCAGTTCCGCAAGGCGATAGTCTCTACTTCTGCCAATGTCAGCGGGCAACCGTCTCCCGGTAACTTCAGTGAAATAAGTGAAGACATCAAGTCTGCGGTGGATTATATAGTAGGATACCGCCAGGAGGAAACGGGACGCCCGAAACCGTCCAGTATCATCAAGTTGGGCAAGGGCGGAGTCATTAAGATTATTCGCGAATAAAAGGAAAAATGGCAGAGGACAAGAGGAGTTTGTTGCAGCGCTTCATCATATGGCGCGAAAAGAATATCAAGGAAAAGCGGTTCATACTGATTCTCAGTTTTCTTGTAGGTATCTTTACGGCATTCGCCGCACTGATACTGAAAGTCATCATACACTGGATACAGAACTTCCTGACGGATAATTTCAATGCGACGGAAGCCAACTACCTTTATCTGGTCTATCCGGTAGTGGGTATCTTCCTGACCGGATTGTTTGTCCGCTACGTGGTGAAGGACGACATCAGTCATGGTGTTACCAAAATCCTATACGCCATCTCGCGGCGGCAGGGACGCATCAAACGGCATAACACTTGGTCGTCCATCATAGCCAGTTCCATTACCATCGGTTTCGGTGGTTCGGTCGGGGCAGAGGCGCCTATTGTGCTGACGGGTTCGGCTATCGGTTCCAATCTGGGAACCATCTTCAAGATGGAGCATCGTACGCTGATGCTATTGGTGGGATGTGGTGCTGCCGGTGCGGTTGCAGGCATTTTCAAGGCGCCGATTGCCGGTCTGGTATTTACGCTGGAGGTACTGATGATAGATTTGACAATGTCCTCCTTGTTGCCGTTGCTGATATCTGCGGTGACGGCTGCAACTGTTTCCTATATCGTGACGGGTACGGATGCCATGTTCAAATTCCATCTGGACCAAGCTTTCGAACTGGAGCGTATTCCGTATGTCATATGCTGGGTATCTTCTGCGGATTGGTTTCCCTTTATTTTACCCGGGCCATGAACTCTGTGGAAGGCGTGTTCGGAAGGTTGAGAACTCCCTATAAGAAACTGATAATGGGCGGTGCCATGCTGAGTATCCTGATATTCCTTTTTCCTCCGTTGTATGGCGAAGGTTACGATACGATAGAGTTGTTGCTGAATGGGATGAGCAATGCCGAATGGGACACAGTGATGAATAATTCCTTCTTCTACGGGCACGGCAACCTGTTGTTGATATACCTCATACTGATTATTCTGTTTAAGGTCTTTGCTTCGAGTGCCACGAATGGCGGTGGCGGTTGCGGCGGTATCTTCGCACCTTCGTTGTATCTGGGTTGTATTGCCGGTTTTGTCTTTTCACATTTCAGCAATGAAATAGAGATGACGGCTTATCTGCCCGAGAAGAACTTTGCCTTGATGGGAATGGCGGGGGTCATGAGTGGGGTCATGCACGCTCCGCTGACCGGCGTGTTCCTCATAGCCGAGCTTACGGGAGGATACGACCTGTTCCTGCCACTGATGATTGTTTCCGTCAGTTCCTATCTTACCATCATCATGTTCGAGCCTCATAGTATCTACTCCATGCGTTTGGCCAAGAAAGGAGAACTGTTGACGCACCATAAGGACAAGGCTATCCTTACCCTGATGAAAATGGAGAATGTGGTGGAAAAGGATTTTGTGACCGTGCATCCCGAAATGGATTTGGGTGAACTGGTAAAGGCTATTTCCGCCTCGCATCGCAATGTTTTTCCCGTGACGGATAAGGAAGGGGTGTTGATTGGCATTGTCTTGTTGGACGATATCCGGAACATTATGTTCCGCCAGGAGTTATATCATCGCTTCACGGTGGGAAAACTGATGACTTCGGCTCCGGCACGTCTGTATGATACGGACAGTATGGAGCAGGTGATGCGCACCTTTGATGATACGAAGGCGTGGAATCTGCCGGTGGTGGATGCGGAAAACAAATACTTGGGCTTCGTGTCCAAGTCGAAGATATTCAACTCGTACCGTGAAGTATTGGTACATTTTTCAGAAGACTGAGGACTTTTTGGTATTTACTATTTTACTATTTACAAGTTACTATTTGCTGTTCGGGGTGATGGGGCATTGTAAATCGCAAAGAAGATGCTTCGTACATTGTAAATGGTAAATTGTAAATGGGCAAATGAGCTGCCTCGCAAATGGTACATTGTAAATGGTAAATTGTAAATGAAATGGTGGAAAAGAAGAATTTGAGGATTGTATATATGGGTACTCCCGACTTTGCGGTGGAGGCTCTTCGTTGCCTGGTAGAAGGAGGTTACAATGTGGTGGGTGTCATTACGATGCCGGACAAGCCTGCCGGACGGGGGCATAAGCTCCAATTCTCTCCGGTGAAACAGTATGCACTGGAACATAATCTTCCGCTTCTTCAGCCGGAGAAGCTGAAGGATGAGGCTTTTGTGGAGGCGTTGCGTGCATGGAAGGCCGATTTGCAGATAGTCGTTGCTTTCCGCATGTTGCCGGAGGTGGTATGGAACATGCCGCGATTGGGCACCTTCAACCTGCATGCTTCCCTGCTTCCGCAGTATCGCGGCGCAGCCCCATCAACTGGGCGGTGATTAATGGTGATACGGAAACGGGCATCACCACTTTCTTCCTGAAACATGAGATTGACACCGGTGAGGTTATCCAGCAGGTACGGGTACCCATTGCCGATACGGACAACGTGGGTATCGTCCACGACAAACTGATGCTGTTGGGCGGTCGCCTGGTGGTAGAAACCGTAGATGCCATTCTTGCCGGTACAGTGAAAAGTATTCCTCAAGAAGAAATGGCCGTCGTGGGTGAACTGCGTCCGGCACCGAAAATCTTCAAAGATACTTGTCGTATTGACTGGAACCGCCCGGTGAAGCGTATTTACGATTTTATACGCGGTCTTTCTCCCTATCCTGCCGCTTGGACGGAGCTGGTCCAACCCGGTGGAGAATCTGTTGTGGTAAAAATCTTCGAGACGGAGAAAATAGGGGAATCCCATCAGCTGGCTCCCGGAACCTTGCAGACAGACGGGAAGACCTATATCCGCGTTGCTGCCGAAGATGGTTTTGTCGGCATCCGCTCCCTCCAGCTTCCGGGCAAGAAGAGACTGAAAACGGATGAACTGTTGCGCGGCTTCCGGTTGACGGAAGGATACGTGATGAAATAACTGATTGTCATTCAATGACTTCCTACTGCAAAACTACTGCACTCGTTTTGCAGCGTCACTGCAAACCGCTTTGCAGTGTTGCTGCAACTAATATGCAGTGTGACTGCAACTGCTTTGCAGTGCTACTGCAACACGTTTGCAGTGACGCTGCAAAAGGTATGCAGTAAGTTTGCAGTGAGAGTTTTGATTTCCAATGTTAGGCTGAATTAAATCTTTTCTCTATATTTGTACATAACAAAGTTCGTAAACTTTAGAACATAACATTATGAAACCAATCATATCCCCTTCTATTCTCTCTGCCGATTTTGGTTATCTGGCACGAGACATTGAAATGATTAACGAAAGTGAGGCTGAGTGGGTACATATCGACATCATGGACGGTGTGTTTGTCCCCAATATTTCTTTCGGATTCCCGGTACTGAAGTATGTGGCAAAACTGTCGCAGAAACCTTTGGATGTGCATCTGATGATTGTACAGCCGGAGAAGTTTATTCCGGAGGTGAAGGCTCTGGGGGCACATGTCATGAATGTGCATTACGAGGCTTGTCCGCATCTGCACCGTGTGGTGCAGCAAATCCGCGAAGCAGGGATGCAGCCGGCGGTAACAATTAATCCGGCAACTCCCGTATCCTTGTTGAAGGATATTATTAATGATGTATACATGGTGCTGATAATGAGCGTAAATCCTGGCTTCGGCGGACAAAAGTTCATAGAGCATTCTCTTGATAAAGTGCGCGAGTTGCGTGAATTGATTACGGTTACCGGTTCGCAGGCCTTGATAGAAGTGGACGGTGGCGTAAACTTGGATACCGGTGCGCGTCTGGTAGAAGCTGGAGCAGATGTACTGGTGGCAGGCAATGCCGTTTTCTCGGCTCCCGATCCGAAGGAAGCTATCCGTGCATTAAGGAATCTGTAATCCGTCTTCTGGATTGATAATCGACAGCTGGCAACGGCATCCTTTCCTTCGACTGTTGATGCCGTTGGTAGTTGGTATTTTGTGTGGAGATGCGTTTCCACACGTGCTTTCTGCATGGGAGTATGTGGCAGGTTTTCTGCTTTTTCTTTTTTATTATAGGTAGATACAAGCATACCGGATGGGTGTATGGAGCGGCGGTATACCTTTTCTTGGGTGGTACGGGGGGCTGCTTGATGAGTTGGCAGCAGGGAAAGACGGTATTTCCCTTTTCGGGCAAACCTGCTGTTTATAGGGTTTGTATCTGCGAGCATCCCGAAGAGAGGGAGCGCAGCATATTGTGCAGGGTTGCCCTGCTGGGAGAGGTAGAGAAGGATACAGTTACGGGTTGCCCCCGGAATCATCTTTTTTCTGGCTTATTTTCCGAAAGATTCTGCTACGGCCACTTTGCGCCGTGGTGATGAGTTGCTGGTATCTACCCGGCTTGTTCCTCCGGCAAACAATGGTAATCCCGACGAGTTTGACTATGCCCGCTACCTGAGGCGGAAAGGCTATAGCGGCACGGCCTACGTGGCTGACGGACATTGGCGGAAGACGGGGCATGATGTCTCTCGCACTGTCAGCCAGGTGGCACTGGATTATAGGGAGAAAGTGGTTGGCTTATACCGGAGTTTGGGTTTTGAAACTGATGAATTGGCGGTACTTGCTGCGTTGACAGTGGGGGATAAAGAGGAACTGAGTGATGATATTGTGGAGACCTACTCCGTTTCGGGAGCCAGCCATGTACTGGCACTTTCGGGGTTGCACATAGGTTTTCTGTATGCTTTGCTCTTGTTTGTGCTTCGTCCTTTGTGGAGGCGATGGCGGCGGTTGAAACCTTTGTTGCTCTTGCTTCTTGTCCTTTTTCTGGTGAGTTTTGCTTTTTTCACGGGATTGTCCTCCTCGGTGGTGCGGTCGGTCGTCATGTTCTCTTTGTTGGCGTTTGCCGGTTTGCAGCCGGAAAAGCCGCTGACTCTGAATACGCTGGCGGCAACTGCTTTCCTGATGCTGCTGTGCAAGCCGGTCTGGTTGTTTGATGTCGGTTTTCAGTTGTCATTCTCGGCGGTTGCAGCTATTGTACTTGTACAGCCTAAGTTGTATGCCCTTTGGAAGGTCGACAATCGTTTCCTGCGATATTTGTGGGGGACTTATGACAGTGTCCATGGCGGCTCAGCTGGGTACGGCCCCTTTGGTCATTTTCTATTTCTCCCGTTTTTCCACTCATTTTCTGTTGACTAATCTTTGGGTAATTCCCATGGTGTCGTTCGTTCTGTATTCTGCTGTCTTTCTGTTGATGCTTACGCCGCTGCCTTTTGTACAACATCTGTTTGCAAGGGTAGTAGAGGCATTGATACATGTCCAGAATGAAGTGCTTCGCTGGATAGAGCATCTTCCCGGCGCTGCTGTCGATAATATTTGGTTGGATATATGGGGCGTTCTGCTCGTCTATCTGTTCTTGGGGATGGCATATTATGGCTTTCTACGCCTTACGGTACGTAGAGTCTGCTTTGCGTTGCTGGCATTGTTGGCAGTGGTTTCCTGGCATTCCCTTTCCATCATGTCCAATGCTCCCCGGCAGGGGATTGCTTTTTATAGCGTGAGAGGCTGTCCCGTTGTCCATTGTATGGCAGACAACCGTCATTCTTGGTTGGCATGTACCGATAGCTTGCCGGATATGCCGCGTCTGTGCCGTGCCCTTTCTCCGCATTGGAACCGCCTGCGTCTGGAGACTCCCCGACTGGTTGCCGGAGATTATACAACTCCCGGCTTATCCATGCGCAACCAGATTGTCTCTTATGCCGGTAAGTGCATCTGTCTTCTTTCCGACAACCGTTGGAGAAACAAGAACTCTTCCCGTCCCCTCTCAGTTGATTATTTGTATATCTCCAAGGGGTATCAAGATGGGATAGAGGAACTTACTTCGCTCTTTTCCATAGGGATGGTGGTACTTGACTCTTCTCTTTCAGACTATTATCAGAATAAGATTGCCAATAATTGCGTTCGCTTAGGTATTCCCTATCTTCTTCTTTCTCAAAAAGGTTCTTACCGCATATTGTTATAAATCACAAACTTTTTGTACTTTTGCCCCTTCAATTTGTTATAAACGCCAAATAGTAAATAGTAAATCGTCAAATAGTAAATAAATATATGTTGACCAAAGTAATAGAACAATCCAAGATAGACCATTTCACCAAATGGTTTGACCGTGCAGACAAGATAGTAATCGTTTCGCATGTGGGTCCCGACGGGGACGCCATCGGCTCTTCTCTGGGCTTGTGGCACTTCTTCAGCTCGCAGGGAAAGACGGCGAATGTTATTGTGCCGAATGCTTTCCCCGACTTCTTGAAATGGATGCCCGGGAGCAAGGACGTCCTTCTGTACGACCGCTACAAGGAGTTTGCCGACAAGCTGATTGCCGAGGCGGATGTCATTTGTTGTCTGGACTTTAATGCTATCCATCGTATAGATGCCATGGGTGACGCTGTTCTTGCATCCCCGGCAAGAAAAATACTGATAGACCATCATCTCCATCCGGAGGATTTCTGCAAGATTATCATTTCCCATCCGGAGATATCTTCCACTTCGGAACTGGTTTTCCGCCTGATTTGCCGTATGGGCTATTTCAGTGACATTTCAAGGGAAGGAGCAGAGTGCATCTATACGGGTATGATGACGGATACCGGCGGGTTTACTTACAATTCCAATAACCGGGAAATCTATTTCATCATCAGCGAACTGTTGTCGAAAGGTATTGACAAGGACGAGATTTACCGTAAGGTGTTCAATACTTATTCAGAAAGCCGTTTGCGCCTAATGGGATATGTCTTGTCACAAATGAAGGTCTATCCGGACTATCATGCAGCCTTAATTTCTCTGACTAAAGCCGAACAAAGCCAGTTCGACTATGTGCGTGGAGATAGTGAAGGGTTTGTGAACATTCCTTTAAGTATCAAAGGGGTGATTTTCTCTTGCTTCCTGCGTGAAGATACGGAGAAGCCGATGATAAAGATTTCTTTACGTTCGGTCGGTACATTCCCCTGCAATCAGCTGGCTGCCGAGTTCTTTGGCGGCGGCGGTCATTTGAATGCTTCCGGCGGTGAATTTTATGGAACGATGGATGAGGCCCGCAAGGTCTTTGAGCAGGCTTTGGAGAAATACAAACCGCTGCTGAATGCCAAAGGATAAAAAAAAGTTCAGTTGTAAAGGTTAAAAGTTACGAACTTTCTATCCGCAGCTTTCAACTTTCAAGGAAATCAGATACTTTTGTACGAAATTACTAAATAACAGAAATGAAGAAACTTACTTTATTCTTTTTTGCCTTACTTGCAGTTTGTTTAGCCTTCCAGGCATGCGATAATTCTAAAACTTATGCCGAAATGCTTGAGGAAGAAAAAGATGCCATCAAAGCATTTATCAAAGACAGTAGCATTGTCGTTATTTCTCAAAGTGAGTTCTATGCGCAAGATTCGACAACGGATGTAAGCAGGAATGAGTATGTGCAGCTGGCAAGCGGGGTGTATATGCAGATTGTGGATAAAGGTTCGACGAATCCTGCAGATACAGTTAAACCGAATGATTTGATTTTGGTGCGCTTTGAAGAACAAGGGTTGATAGCTGTTGGAGGGGTGAAATCGTATATAACCAATATGAATAGTCCGACTGTTGTGGATGAGTTTAGATATTCTGTTACTTCTTCGTCTATTGCCGGACTTTTCACTCAAGGCTATATGCTTATATATCATGGTTCGTCTGTACCTGCTGGCTGGCTGGTTGCGTTGAATTATATTCGTAACGGAGCACATGTGAAGCTGATTGTTCCTTCCAAGATGGGACAGTCGGATGCTATGCGGGACGTTCATCCTTATTATTACGATTTACATAAACTCCAAATTTGGAACTAACCGATAAATTTTAAATCATTAACCTATGACTCTAATCAAATCTATTTCTGGAATCCGCGGAACAATTGGCGGTGGTGCTGGCGAGGGATTGAATCCGCTCGACATTGTGAAGTTCACTTCAGCTTATGCTACCCTGATTCGTAAGACGTGTACTGTAAAAAGTAACAAAATCGTGGTAGGGCGTGATGCCCGCATCTCTGGCGAGATGGTCAAGAACGTAGTAGTCGGTACCTTGATGGGTATGGGCTGGGATGTAGTGGATATTGATTTGGCTTCTACTCCGACTACCGAGCTGGCTGTAACCATGGAAGGTGCCAGTGGAGGTATTATTCTGACTGCCTCACACAATCCCAAGCAGTGGAATGCGTTGAAACTGCTGAATGAAAAGGGCGAATTTCTGAACGCTGCCGAAGGCCAGGAAGTACTCCGCATTGCCGCCGCCGAAGAATTCGACTATGCCGAAGTGGACCAACTTGGCTCGTACCGTCAGGATTTAAGCTACAACCAGAAACACATCGACAGTGTATTGGCACTTGACCTCGTAGATGTGGAAGCTATCCGAAAGGCAAACTTCCGTGTAGCCATCGATTGTGTAAACTCTGTAGGTGGTATTATTCTGCCGCAACTACTTGAACAACTTGGCGTTCAGCACGTAGAGAAGCTCTATTGCGAACCGACCGGTAACTTCCAGCATAATCCCGAGCCTTTGGAAAAGAACTTGGGTGACATCATGAACCTGATGAAAGGGGGGAAGGCAGATGTTGCATTTGTTGTAGACCCTGATGTAGACCGCCTGGCAATGATTTGCGAAGACGGCAAGATGTACGGTGAAGAATATACACTGGTTACTGTTGCCGACTACGTATTGAAACATACTCCGGGCAATACGGTATCCAATTTGAGTTCGACCCGTGCCTTGCGCGATGTAACTCGCAAGTATGGGCAAGAATATTACGCTTCCGCCGTAGGTGAAGTGAATGTAACTACCAAAATGAAGGAAGTAGGTGCCGTTATCGGTGGCGAAGGAAACGGTGGGGTAATCTATCCGGCCAGCCACTATGGACGTGATGCCTTGGTAGGTATTGCCTTGTTCTTGAGCCATCTGGCACACGAAGGCAAGAAGGTGAGCGAACTCCGTGCATCCTATCCTGCATACTTCATGGCAAAGAATCGTGTAGACTTGACTCCTGAAACAGATGTAGATGCTATTCTTGCCAAGGTGAAGGAGCTGTATAAGAATGAAGAAATCAATGATATAGACGGTGTGAAGATTGACTTCCCCGACAAATGGGTTCATCTGCGTAAGAGCAATACGGAACCGATTATCCGTGTCTATAGTGAGGCTGCCACACCGGAGGCTGCCGAGGAAATCGGCCAGCAGATTATGAAGGTGATTGAAGACCTGGCTAAATAAGGCCGAACGAAATGTTATAATGAATGTCCCACTTTCCCGTGAAAGAGAAGTGGGACTTTTTTTTAAACCTTCCCATGCACTCCTCCATCAAACTACTACTATGAATGGCATTTTAGATTCTATAGGCTCAGCAATAACCACTGTCAGTGACTTTGTCTGCGGGTATCCCTTATTTATCCTTCTGATAGGGGGAGGACTTTTCTTGTTCTTTTATTCCGGAGCTGTGTCCCTCCGCCGCATCGGATATTCGATAAAGGCCTTGCGCTATAAATCGGAAGTGGCGGGCGAAGGACAAATCAGTTCTTTCCAGGCCTTGATGAGCGCCATAGCGTCAACAGTGGGTATGGGGAATATTGCGGGGGTGGCTATCGCTATTACAGTAGGAGGTCCTGGAGCCATTTTTTGGATGTGGGTAAGTGCCGTTGTGGGTATGTCCACCAAATTCTTTGAAGGGGCTCTTGCCATTATGTACAAAGGGCACGATTCTGCCGGAGAACCGCAAGGGGGGACGATGTATATCATTCTTCATGGGTTGGGCGAACGCTGGAAACCGTTTGCTTATTTCTTTGCGGTGGTGGGGTTGATAGGTACGTTGTGTGTAATGCAAGCCAATCAGTTGGTCGAGTCTGTCACTACGGTATTTACTACTCCGGCAGGAATAGAGAATACACTCGGTCTGCGTTTTGTGATGGGTATTGTCATCAGCCTGGTGGTAGGGGCGGTCATTATCGGTGGCATCCGGCGCATTTCGGTTATCTCGCTAAAATAGTGCCGGTGATGGTTACTTGCTATATGCTGCTTGTCTTCGTTATTCTTTGTTTGAATTTTGATAAGTTGCCGGGAGTGTTGGCTTCCATTTTCCAGTCTGCCTTCAGCTTGGAAGCCGGTATCGGTGGAATTTTGGGAACTGCACTGACTGGTGCCCGCCGTGCTGCCTACGTCAATGAAGCAGGCGTAGGTACGGCCTCTATGATGCATGGCGCCTCCCGTAATGACAATCCCATTCGTGAGGGGCTGGTAGCCATGATTGGACCGGCCATCGACTCGGGGCTTGTTTGTACATTGACGGCCTTCCCTATTCTTATAGCTGGAAACTATGCGTCGGAAGGAGGCATAAAAGGCCTTTATATTGCTTTGAATTCTTTTGAGCAGCTCCTTCCCGGCTATGGGCATTATCTGCTGATGGTGATGGTCTTTTTCTTTGCCTTTTCTACCATGTTCTCTTATTCGTATTATGGACTGAAGTGCACCAACTTCTTGTTTGGTGCGGAGAATGCCAAGTATTATAACTACTTCTATTTGGTGATGATTGTTGTGGCTGCCATGATTCCGTTGGGAGCAGTGGTTGCCATCATGGATTTGGCTTTTGCCTTGATGGCATTGCCTACGATGACGTCACTGCTGTTACTTGCTCCACGGGTCAGGAGAAAGATGAAGGAATATTTTTGCGAAACTGATAGAAAGCAGCTTCCACTACAAGTTGATAACCTTTCCTATCTCTCCTTCAAAATTCGGGGTGAATACACCTTTGCCGATATTTGCCTTGATTTCATCGGGGCTCCAAAAACGTCCTCCGTCCAGCTCGTCACTGGGATGTATTTCACCGTCGTAGACAGTTTTGTGTACGAAGACCAGTTCCTTTTCGCGGGCAGACTCGAAGACGTAATGCATGACGGTTTCGGGAATAAAGTCGGTAATGCCGAGCTCTTCGCGTACTTCGCGTTTCAGCGCCATCTCTACACTTTCACCTAAATCGACGTGTCCGCCTACGGAGGTGTCCCACTTCCCCGGTTGTATGTCTTTCCATTCGGGACGTTTCTGCAGATACAGCTCACCTTTGGAATTGAATACATGAAGATGGATTACCGGATGCAGCAGTTTGCTGCCGTTATGGCATTCGCCACGGGTGGCGGCGCCTATGATGTTGCCTTGTTCGTCGACAAGGGGGAACATCTCTTGATTGTTATCGTGGTTCATTGTGCTCAGGGTATTAATAATGATGAATCTCCATAGCTCAGGAAGCGGAAATCATGTGCCAGTGCATAGTTATAAATCTTTTGCCAATCACCGTGTACGAAAGCTGATACGAGCAGCAGCAAGGTGCTTTGCGGTTGGTGGAAATTAGTCACCATAGCCTTCACGATTTTGTATTCATATCCCGGAGCGATGATGATTTGAGTGCTGGTATGCAGAGTCTCCATGCTATGTCTGTCCAAATAGGCAACAATGGCTTGCAGGGCTTCCACTGCAGAGGTGGCGGTGACCTTGGCAGACATTTCATAAGGTTGCCATTGGTGGACGTGCAAGTCTTCCTCTGTGGCTTCTGGATTATTCAGTAAAGTGACTCCGATGTGATAAAGGCTTTCCAATGTGCGCACTGAAGTTGTTCCTACGGCCACTGCCTTGCCGCCGTGTGCTATGAGTTTTTCCAATGTGTTGCGCGAGACAGAGATGTATTCCGTATGCATTTCATGCCCTTCTATTTCTTCACTTTTCACCGGTTTGAAGGTTCCGGCTCCCACATGGAGTGTCAGCTCTTCCAATTCTACTCCTTTATTGCGCAATGCGTCCAATACGCGTGGGGTGAAATGCAGTCCCGCTGTAGGAGCAGCCACCGAACCTTTGATTTTGGAGTAGACAGTCTGGTAAGTCTCCTTGTCACTTTCCTGGGTCTCCCGGTTCAAGTAGGGGGGGATGGGCAATTCACCGAAGACCTCGAGAATGTCGGCAAAAGTCACTTCCGGATTATTCCAGCGGAAATTTATCCAATGGCTGGTTCCGTGGCATTCGCCCCGTTCGGCGGTTAGGGTGAGTGGCTTGCCTTTCACGGTCATCTCACGTCTCAGCATGCCTTCCTTCCCATTTTTTCAGGTTGCCGACCATGCAGAGCCAGGCGGCATGCTCGGTTTGCTGGAAGTTGAGGGCGTAGTCGTTCGGCTGTATGGGTTCCAGGCAGAATACTTCAATCAGTGCGCCCGTTTCTTTCCGGAAATGCAGGCGTGCTTGGATGACTTTGGTATTGTTGAATATCATCAGGCTTCCCGATGGCAGATACTCCGGCAGTGAAGTGAATCTGTCTTCTGAAACTTCTCCGTGGCGATACAATAACAGTTTGGACTGGTCACGTACGGACAATGGGAACTTTGCAATGCGTTCGTCCGGCAACGGGTAGTTGAACTCGCTGATTCTGATATGTCTGGGGTCTTCTTTCATGATGGCTTTCTCTTTATAATATCGGCTGCAAAGGTACGGATATTTGGGAAGATTTGAAGAATAAGGGAAATAATTCCTAACTTTGCAGGAAGAAAGTAGGAAAAGACAAACTAAAAAGATAAGTTACTATGAAGATAGGAGATAAAGTTCGTTTCCTCAGCGAAGTTGGGGGCGGTGTTGTGACAGGGATTTCAAGGGAAAAACATCGTGTTGGTGGAAGATGCCGACGGTTTTGACATACCGATGCCCATAAACGAATGTGTGGTGATAGAGACCGATGATTATAATATCCCCACTCCGGCAGCCAAAGCGGCTGCCAAGAAGAAGCGGGAAGAAGAGCAACAATTGCGTACGGCCGCTACTGCGGCAAGGTCGTCTGCTATGGATTCTCAGGTTTCAGAGCCTCAAACGGTCCGTTTGGAGAAACCGCAGATATCTGTTTATCGTCAGCCCGAGATGAAAGGTGGAGATATCCTGAATGTTTTTCTGGCTTTTGTTCCGGAGGATATCAAGGCTGTCAGCACTACACCTTTCGAGACATATTTGGTGAACGACAGTAATTATTATATGTATTATACCTATTCGAGTGCTGAAGGAAAGTCCTGGACAGTCCGTTCGCATGGTTTGATAGAGCCGAATACGAAACTTCTGCTGGAGGAGTTCGAAAAGTCCGAGTTGAACGACCGTGAACGTGTGATGGTACAGCTGGTGGCATTCAAAGATAACCGTGCGTTCACAATGAAACCGGCTGTCAGTGTGGAAGTCCGCATAGATATGGTAAAGTTCTATAAACTGCATACATTCCAGCAGACGGTTTTCTTTGAAACACCGGCTTTGGTGTATGATATTGTCCGGAATGACCAGCCTGCCAAGCAGGTGTATGTTTCGGCAGAGGAACTGAAGGAGGCTTTAATACAGAAAAAAAACGGCAGATACTCCGTCCAAACCGCAGACGGTTATCAAGCGTGGCGGCAAGAATGGGATTGTCGAGATTGACCTGCATATCGGCGAGTTGCTGGATGACACCTGCGGTATGAGCAACAGCGAAATATTGAATTATCAGTTGGATAAGTTTCGTGAAGTGATGGAACAATACAAGAAAAAGCGCGAACAACGCATCGTCTTTATTCACGGCAAGGGAGATGGAGTGCTGCGTAAAGCCTTGCTGGACGAGCTGAAACGTAAATATCCTGACTGCCGCCATCAGGATGCTTCGTTCCAGGAGTATGGATTTGGGGCGACGATGGTGACGATTAAATAAAATCAAG
>ENA-OQBW01000055-OQBW01000055.1-human-gut-metagenome-genome-assembly--contig:-NODE-55-length-14609-cov-0.919003_pt1 | contig 14609 bp, 11 predicted proteins | sample MGYA00242752_ERZ504565 | MGnify/ENA primary metagenome ERZ504565 (study PRJEB26092, sample SAMD00036268) | human gut metagenome | host: Homo sapiens | study: EMG produced TPA metagenomics assembly of... | reverse complement strand
ACAAGTTGGGCTGCATACCCGTGTGGTAAAGTGCCGTGTAGAACATGGTACGCTGGTCGTTGTCCTTCGTATCGATGTCAATCTTGGAAAGATAAGTGTTCCACTGCTGGCGGGCAGCACGGCGCACACCGTCAAAATCCCATCCGGAGATTTCGGCTTCCACATTCTTGCGGGCACCGTCCATATCCACGGCAGACACACCTACCTTTACCAATACCTCTTCATTGGGCTCCGTCTGGAATTGCAGTAAAGCTTTAGCTGTAGGCAGAAGCGGACCGCCTCGTCCAATGCCATGGAGTCCGTGACCAGCGTATAGGTAAATGGTTTGGAGAACTTAGCGTAGAAGTTGATATACTGGTCGAAAGCCCAATATACAGTCTTCTTGCGTCCACGGATTTCAGTATCGCTGATTACTTCCAGCTCCATCTGTTCATTCTTCTGGCGCTGGATACTGTAATCCAGGTCGAGGATAAAGCCTGCATCTTCCGCTTTCGGGAAGGTATAGCGATGAATCGCCGCACGTTTGGTAGAGGTCAGTTCGGCTTTCACCCCGTAGCGGTCCAAAAATACGGAATAATATCCCGGTTCGGCTGTTTCATTCTCGTGGGAAAAGGCAGAGGCGTACGCCATCTGCTGGCTCTTCGAGCCCATGGAGTGGTAATCCTGCCGACCTACAGTGGGTATCAGCAGCACATCCCCGTAATCGGCACAACCCGTACCGCTGACGTGGGTATGTGAAAATCCGTTGATAGTAGTATCTGCATAGTAATATCCGGAGCAGGCATCCCACTCGTAGATACGCGTGTCGGGGCTGGGCTGAATCATCCCGTTGGGAACTACCGCTCCGGGATAGGTATGCCCATGTCCACCCGTACCGATGAACGGATTGACGTAAGACGCATAGTCCGGTGCCGTCTGGGTACAGCTGCAAACCGCCCCCCAGCAGAAAAAGTCCGCCCAACAGTATGGAACTAGATTTCATGTTTTTCTTCATATTGTTTATTGTATAAGTAGGTGTATAGCTTCATAATAGAATCTTGTTATATGAGAATGCTTGAGGAGGGCCGCCCTATTACTTTGAGCAAAGCCCTCCTTTGTTTCATGTATGAAAAGGTTCAAGCATCCGTTTTCCGAAACCTCAGTTTACGGAAAACACGGCATCAGCGTACCTTCTTCATCGTATAGTTCTCACTCACGAAGTAAGGAACATCGGGGAAGATGTCGGTCTCAATCTCACCGCCTACATACTTATAGGGATTGATAGCCCATCTGTTGCCCAAGCCATAGATATGCATATCACCGTTAGGAGCAATAGCACCATCCATATAGTAATCATCATAGTTAGGATATGCTTTCCACTGGAAATTCTTGCTGTAAGTACCGAAATGCATCTTGTAGGTAGCAGGGTCTTCAGCATCGCCCTCATGAATGGTTTGCGGATAGATGAGCAGTGCACCGTTATAGTAATCGCAATGCATCGGATACTTACCGGTGATTTCGGGGAAAGTACCCCAGTTGTAAACCACATATCCGGTACCTTCTTCATCCTTCTTCTATAATTCATTCTTCTCAAACCTCCTGACTGCCTTTCCAATCCCACCAGCGAGGATTGCCTTCTTCATCCACATAGGTAAAGAGAGAGTTACTGGAAGTTACTTTCCACTCGCCGACCAAATCTCATAACCCAACATTTTGCCCTGATAAGCTTCACCGATACGGCTCCAGTACTTGCCGCTCCACTCCACTTCATCATCAAAAAGTACTTTACTTATTTCCGAAAGCAACGTATAATACTGATACACCAGCGGTTTGGGATTGTAGAACATCTGAATGCCATAACCTTCATCTTTCACTTTCTGGAATTTGCTCTTGTCAAATCCACTCCAACCTCCGTTCAACTCATCATTAATCTTCCAAGGCAGCGGAGCATACTTGGATTTGGGCAGGTTCTCAAAAATGAGACTCTTCACGGCCAAAGGCTCCCTCGGGATTCTGATTCTGGTAGTAACCGTAGGTCATATAGTCCACAATGTCACCTACCTTCATACCCTCTACCTCACCGTCTGGAGAGTCGAGCGAACCATATTCATACACACCAATCAACTTGTTGCCAAATACCTGGCGGCACTCATAAACCAAACGCGCGAAGTTGGCACGTGAGCGTGTTTCGAAGCCGGGGGCTGGGATTGGAGTTGTTGTAGCTGGTGTACTCATCATCAAAGTCAATACCATCCAAACCATAAATATCCAAGTAGGCTTTCAGTTCCTTGGCAAAGTCTTTGGCAGCAGCTTCCGAAAGGTTACCCATACCAGCCTCGTCATGGTTGCCAAGAATAGTCATAGCCACCTTAATGCCCTTAGCCTGCAAAGGACGGATGAACTTATCCGCATTTCTCAGCAAGAAGGAAACCTGGTCATTGCAGAAAACATGTACGCGACCGGTCTTGCTATCCACATTGATGTTGGCAGCAAAAATGCTGACTACATCAAAGAAAGGCTTTCCGTTGCTCTTCATGGTATATTCACCCATATTCAAGATGTTCTCGTCATTTACTTCCACAAAGCAATGTGTAAGTATATCACCCTTACTGATACTCTCAGGAATAGCAGCCAAAGGCTTTACCAAGTAAATATATTCCTGATTGTTTGTAGAAACTTCCACACCGTTATTGGCAGATGCAGAAACGGCAACAGCATAAGTCTGTCCGATTGTGCCTCCGGCATTGATATTCAGTTCCACAGAAGCCGACTTCTGTTCGCCCGCCTTGATAGTGGCAGTTCCACCGTTCGCCAGGCTCAGCTTATCGGCGGGATACATTTTATAGCTTGTTCCATTCTTCTTATTGTAAGCCTCCAAAACGTCTTCGTCCACTTTGAAGGTCACCGTAACATCCTGCTCTGCAGCTTTGCTCAGTTCAAAATAGAGATGTCCGGTAGCAACCTTGTCGCCAAAAACAGAAATCGGAGTAAGTTCACGTGCACCGGCGGCAGACTTTACATAGCCATACACGCCATCCACAGTATCCAGCTTGTCACTGTTGCCGGTGTTGATGACAACATCATCTTCACAACCGGTGAAGCATATTCCTGCACATGCAAAAGCCATTGCCAGCAAGCCTGATTTTACATGATTCATATATTTCATAATCAATATCTTTTTATTTGAATTAAGGTATAACTAAATTATTTAGCGGGCAGTTCCACAGCAGTCCAAGTCAATGATTCCACTGCAGTAGCATTGTTCTCATTTCCGCTATAATCGTGAATGGCAGTACCGGCGCCCTCATCGAACTTCCAGTAAGAAACCAGTCCGTCAGCATCCGGCTCTACCTGGTAGAAGTGGTCCTTTGCATTGATTTCTGCTGATGTCAACACCTTGTTCCAGATACGCACCTCTGAGATATTACCTTCCAACCAACGGTCACGATTGTATGAATGGCCAATCCAGAATCCGTTACCTTCATCGGTCATGGTCTGGCCCCAGTTCACGACTCCGCAGTCCAAAGTAGTCTCCAGCATATTCTTACCATTGATGTAGATTATAACTGTTTTTGCATCCGCATCGTAGGTCACAGCGATATGTGTCCATTCGTTTGTCGGAATAACCAGACTCTCATCGGTCACATTGCCGCTACTTGTAGCCACCTGCAACTGGTTTTGAGGAATTCCGGCATCACCGATGCGGAGCAGGAACTTACCTTCGATACCCATAATGGAAGTCAGCATCTTGTCAAACTTGCTTACACGAATCAACGCTTCTGCCGTCAGCTTATTCATATTATTGGCTACATCTGGATTGGTCCAAGTTACGTAAACCAGATTCTTGGTAATATCAGGAACCGTATTAATCAATGCGGCACCCTTCAGCACGTAGTACATGGTACCGGAGCTCTTCAAGACTCCGATGCTTGCCTGGTCTACCGTAACCGGCAATACATATACCTTCTCACGGTCCAGCTCCGTCAAGTTCTTGAAGCTGACAGTGATGTCGTCTGAAATGACAGCACCGGCCAAAATGGTAGCCTGCGGAGTTTCTACCGTATAATAGTTTTCCGGCAGAGCCTCGGCTGTGTCATAATAGGTAGCGTTATAAGTAGCTACCAGTGAAGGGTCCGCCTTCAAGGCAATAGTTATATCCTGCGATTCAGGACGGGCCATTGAAATCCGGAATGAACCTTCCGTATCGGAAACAGTGTTTTTCAACAACACAGTACTGGTCATCGCCGAGCCGTTGATATACACCTGATTATCGAAATTCTCAACGTCATTATCATTACAAGCAGCAAATACACCTGCCAATAATGCCATCGATACTAAATATATACTTTTCAGTTTCATGATATTCTTTTATTTTTTAGGAGCAGGATTCATAATATTGATAGCTTCTCTCACGTATTGATAGGTATTGGTAGCATTGTAATAATCATTCTGCATGTTCTCAATAGCCAGACCAGCTTTTGTAAACTCTGCAGACGGTTCTGTCACCCAATAAGCAGCTTCCGACAGAGCTCTCAAAGCATTGTAATATCCGGTAGTCTTATCTGTTGTATCCAGAGAGACGGTAGATGCCGATACAATGAAGCGGTCAGCCGGAACACCGTCTGCCATCAAGGCCTGAAGCGCTTCTATCCCCAGTTGGGCAACATCCGTGACATCATTTGTAATCAAGATGATATGGTCACAAGAAGAGAGCACAGACTGGCCTATCAGGTTGGCAGGATACCCCTGGAACACCAGTTGCTTACCTGAATTGGCACTCTTCCAGTTGGATATCACACCGAAGAAAGTATCCTGATTTGCCTTTGCTTCAGCCTTGTCGGCTTCGGACATGTAGATAGGATTGCTACCACGATACTCGGCTACAATACCGTCGAAAGGTGCTTCAAGAGCTATCAGTCTGTTCAGCTCAGCCGACAGATAAGCCGAGAATGCAGATGTTTCTGTTCCTTCTTTCACCTTGTCGGTATGTTCCTTCAAGATATTGTCATAGCTGATGGAATAGAATACTTTCGTTCCCTTCTCATGTACATTTGCAATATCTTCCAATTCGAATTCCGCCAAATCGGGAGTAGTTGCGATAATTACGTCCAGGCTGTCGGGAACATCCGACATGTGCTGCCCGCGGCTGAAAGGAACTTTCTCACTATTATCAAACCAGCCGTATACAATCTTATGGTCAGAATTCTTGTATTCCTGCAAGTTCTTCAGATACTTGGCATACAGTTCGGGAGACTGTTCGTCGATTCCGGGTTCTTTCAGTTTAATACTCTCTGAATCCGTCCAGTCGGAGCAGGCAGACAATGCCAATACGGAAAAAGCTGCCAGCGCGATTCCTTTGAATGATTTCTTATATAATTTCATAATTATTCAGCATTTATTGTTATTATTTGCGTGCCCACCATACGTCAGTAGCCATGTTGTCCGGTCCACCCAGATAGTTGCTTACTGCCTCTTGCACGTTTTCAGTATTACTTGTATATTCTTCAGAAGGATAAGGCATACGGCGTGCACCTTTCTCGCTATCAACAATTCCACCGCTCAAGTTACCTTCACTGGTTGCAGGCAACAGTTTGGGATAGCCCGTACGGCGATAGTCAGCCCAGCTTCGTTACCTAACGGCCAATTCGCAATCCACTTCTGGGTAATGATACGTTCCTGTTTTTCTTCCTTGGATGCCCCTTCATTCCACTTGACAGTAATGGCTGAAAGGTTCTTTTCATAAGTATTAAGACCGGCGGGATCTTTGTAAAGAGCAGGTACACTGCTTTCATCAGCCAGATAACTGTCTACACCGGTAGCTCCCCACTGTTCGAAAGAAAGGCGGACACCTTGTTCATAAAAATCAGCAGCGGTTCCTTTCATGTTGAAACCATAGATTGCAGCGGCTTCAGCACGCAAGAAAGCAACTTCTGCCGCATTCATCCAAAGCACGGGATCAGAAGAAGAAATCTTCACACGTGAATAATTGATGAAATACTCTTTCATCTTACTGAGGTTGATACCGCGACGCAATCCCACATAAGCCTCTCCCGGCCATTTTGACTCCTCAAAATAGCTGGCACGGCGATTGTCGTTGTAACCGTTCATGTAGCAGATGATGTCGGCAGCAGGATGGGTATCACCACCTGAAGCTTCTTCATTGTAACGTACTGCCACAAACAACGGATTGCTGATTGTACCGAAATATTTCCATGTGGCATTGTCTGCATTTGTTTCAATCAGACCCAATTCGTGATTCACCGCACTTTCAGCCATTTCTTTAGCCTTAGCAGGGCTTACATTGGCAATACGGATAGCCAAACGCAGTTTCAATGAATTGGCAAACTTCACCCACTTCTGTACATTACCACTGTACACGAAATCTGCAGAAGCAACCAACGCCGCATTTCTGTTTTCAGTCAGCACCTCGATGGATTCGTCCAGTTCCTTGAAGAATGCGTTATATACTTCTTCCTGCGTATCATAAGGAATGGTAATCTTGCCATCCTGACCGATTTTAGAATAAGGAATAGGACCATACGCATCAGTCACGCGACTCATGGCAGCAACCTTTATGATTTGAGCAATGGCATAAGGAACCGGATTATTGGTATTCTCCGATACTTGTTTCACTGTGCTCAAGTTACCGTAAAGTGTTGAAATGATACGGTCACTTATCAAGAACACACGCGTCCAGTCATTTGTAGCATTAAAATTGGATATTGTATTGGACCAGCCGGCATTTGAATCGGCAAAATAACCTCCCAACGGTCCACCCAACAAACAATCAGTAAACTGTGCCGTATTGACATCTGATGAGATAACCGTACTTGCCAAGTTACTCATGGCAGAACCCAGTGCATAATCATCCGGAGTCAAATCACCCGGTTGATAAGGATTGGAGTTGATATCCATATAATTGCCGGTACAGGACATAAAGCCCATAACCAACGGAGCAACAATCAATTTATTTATAATATTTTTCTTTTTCATATCGTTTGGTATTAAAATTTAAAGCTCAAGCTAAAGCCGATGTTACGCAAAGCCGGCATCATGAAATAGTCTATTCCCTGATAAAAGTTATCGGTAGAAGCTACACTTTCGGGATCGAAAGGAGCCTTGCTGTAAATCATCCACAAGTTGCGGCCTACCAACGAAACCTTGATATCGCACACATCATTCAACAACTTTCTGGGGATGGTGTAACCCAAAGATACTTCCTGCAGACGGACATTGGTAGCAGAATAAGTGTAGTATTGAGGAACAGACGTGCCGCTACCTACTACACCGTACCATGTTTCGGGGTTTACCTTATCTCTACCATTCACCAACACGTAACCTAAATCACGTGCATCGGCAGAAGCCTCGGACACACCGTAATAGTCCAACATAGCTTGTGTACGTGAGTAAACCACACCACCCAAACGGGCTGAAATCAAGAAACCTGCTGTGAAATTCTTCCAAATGAAGTTATTACGCCAAGCCAAATTACCTTTAGGAAGTACGCTTCCCAACTTGATGTATTTATCCGGGTCCGTTATGGCTTCCGTAGCAACCGTTCCATTTTGGTCCACAAAAATCTGTCCATTGGCATCACGTTTCATATCTCGCAGTGAGTAAAGGTCACCCATGCTCCCACCTTCTTTCAGCAAGAAGCGGGCATCACCTAAGCCACCCATATTCAACGTGCTCAAAGAGAACAGCTCACCGGTAACGGGATTGATGGCATTGTCTGCCAAAGTCAGGATTTTATTCTTGTTACTGGAGAAGGTTATACCGGTATCCCATGTAAAATCTTTCCAGGTATTCTTGTAATTCAGCGACAACTCAATACCGGAGTTACGTACGGCCCCAGTCTGGATATACATAGCCGACCAACCGCTGACAGGCAACTGCGGGTTGAATGTCTGGTTCATAGTCTTGGCATTGTAATATGTCACGTCCAATTCAAAGTTCTTGAGGAAACGCATGTTCAAACCGATTTCCCAAGAATTGGTACGTTCAGGTTTCAAATTGTACAACGGATATTGGGTCGTGATACTCCACTGGCCGGAACTTGAATTCCATTCATAGTGAGGATTAGCCAAATATCTGGAGAAAGCACTACCAACAGATGCCCATGAACCACGAACCTTTATAAAAGAAAGATAATCTTTGTTCAAGTTAGGCATTAGCTCAGACAGTACAACAGAACCACCGACTGAAGGATAGAAGAATGATTTGCTGTTGGAGTTGGGACCTGCCAACTGTGAAGGCCAGTCATTACGTCCGGTCAACGTCAAGAAGTAAGTATTCTTGTAGCCAAGCTCAGCCGAAGCGAAAAGAGACTGGGTCTGTTCACGCCATCCCTCCTGCAAACGCTGTGTCTTGCTGGCACTCAGGTTCTGAATGGCAAAGTAGTTGGTCAAACCTACCGGTTCGCCGTTGAAAGCATCGCCCCCGTCGGCAATCGGACCACGGGTCTTCATTGCATCCGAACGTATATCGGAGAATGAACCACCGACATTGGCCTGAAGTGACCAGTCTTCACCGAAATATTTGTTGATACTCACCAGGAAGTCAGCATACAACTGTTTGTCCTGCGTCTTGGTAATACCATAAAGGCCGCGTGAAGAGCTCTCGGTGAGCTGGGTATTGGTAGAAGCATAGAACTTTTCTGTATAGTCATTGTTGGAGTTATCCAAACGTACACGTCCTGAAACAGTCAGCCAGTCCAGAATCTTATAGCTCAAACCGGCATTCAGCATATAGCGGTCCTTCTTGTTCTGGCGCAGATTGCGGTAGTTAATCCAATAAGGATTCTGCATTACCATACCTTCGTCACCTACCGGCCAGTATTGCGTATAAATTTTACGGGCAGCGTCATAGCGCTCATACATGCTGATATCAGACCAGTCGTTGCTGCGCGGGAACAAATAAGCACCCACCAACGGGTTGTTGTAAGTACCCTGGTTCGTCATGTTCTGGTCATTCTGCAGAATATAGCTTGCACCGAAATCCAGAGTCATCTTGTCGTCCAGGAAAGTAGTGGTGTTACGTACCGTAAAGTTGTAACGGTTGTATTTGTTGTTGGGAACAATACCCTTGGAGTTTACAGCAGCAGCCGATGCATACGTCTGGTTTTTCTCTGTACCGGTTGACAAAGAAATGCTCTCTGTTCCTACAATACCCGTCTGGAAATAATCATCTCTCGGGCTGTAATTGTAGTTATTGGCTGCAGACAAAGGCGCTCCCCAGCTCATGGCTCCTGAAGTGCTCATCACACCACCGGTTCCCGTACCGTAACGGTTTTGGAAGCTCGGCATCACAAACGGATTGGTGAATTCAGTATTACTGCTGACAGTAAGGCTCACCTTACCTTCTTTACCTTTCTTTGTAGTAATGACAATGGCACCGTTGGCAGCTTCCGAACCATACAAGGCAGCAGCGGCGGCACCAGTCAGGACTGACATTGACTCGATGTCTTCCGGGTTGATATCGGCAATCGGTTCTGAAGATCCCTGGGAGTCGAACTCCTTACCTCCGGCAGTACCACGGCCAGAGAAAATAGGCACACCGTCAATAACATAAAGTGCATTGGAAGACTGCATGATAGATTTCGTACCACGCATCACTACCTTTGATACACCACCTACACCGGATGAAGAAGCATTGATGTTCACACCCGCTACCTTACCACTCAATGAATTTACAAAGTTGGCGTCTTTATTGGAAGTAATGGCATCCGTATTCACCTGCTGTACATTGTAGGACAATGCCTTTTCCGATCGCTTGATACCGAGGGCAGTGACCACCACTTCTTCAATCATCTGCGTGTCATTCTGCATCAGTACATTAATGGAAGCTGAACCGGTCGCCGAAATTTCCTGCGACTTATAACCGATATAAGAGAATACAAGTACCGGATTCGCTTCTGTAGTGGTCAACGTAAAGTTACCGTCCAGGTCTGTAATACAACCATTGCTGGTACCTTTTACCAATACGTTCACACCAATCAGAGGCCCCATATCATCTGATACGACTCCGGTAATAGTCCTCTCTTTCCCCTGTTGCTTACCTTCTTGTGAAGTAGCGGTCTTTTCTGAAAGATAAACGATGTTGTCCTCCACTTTATACGAAATGTTCTTCCCCTTGAGAATAACATTCAAAGCATCTTCAATGGATACATTGTTCACTTTAACGTTTTCTACTGACAGCGCAGCCAGCTTGTCGTCATAAAAAAAATTGATACTTGGATTGAGACTTGATTTGTTCAATGACTGTCCCCAATGTGCCACGAGACACATTCAGGTTTAACTGGGCAAAGCCCCACTGGATAGAAACTGCCATGAACAACAAAACTAATAAAGCCCGCATGAACGTCGAACTCCGAAAAGCATAATTGTCTTTCATAAACACAATTTATAGGTTATACAATAAATTACTTCGAGAGATTCATTCTCTCGCATTCCTATATAAAACAACAGACAATGAAAATACACTTACTGAAAAAGTATCTTTTTTATCATTAATCCTAAAAAAAAGAGTTACCCCGAAAACAAGTTGATATATCATTTTGCTCAATATTACTAACGAAGTAAATAATTATTTCCACCTGATTCAAGAAAAACACCTATAATACAGATAGTAAATAACAAAATGATATATCAACTTATTTTCGAGGCAACCCTTTTCTTACTATATTATTACTACTCTTTACTTCTTCAGTTCATTCGAGAAAGAATAAGGATAATCTTCCGGCTGCGTACCTCTCTTCATATTAGGCTGGCTGCCCATATCAAACCTCAAGGTACCGCCATTCAGCAAATCGCCATGCGTCAGATAATTCCTGGAATAATCCACGCCGTTCACCTTGAGAGACTCGATATACATGTTCTCCGGTGAGTTATCCGGAGCGTCAATTGTCAGGGACTTACCGTTCTCGAAATGGAGGGTAGCCTTACGGAACAGAGGGGCGCCCAATACATACTCGTCCGTACCAGGGCAAACCGGATAGAAACCAAGTGCAGAGAAGACATACCACGCGGAAGTCTGACCGTTGTCCTCGTCACCGCAATAACCGTCGGGACCGGCAGTATACATGCGGTTCATTACCTGACGAAGCCAATATTGGGCCTTCCAAGGTTCCCCGGCGTAGTTATAAAGGTAAATCATGTGCTGGATGGGCTGGTTGCCATGGGCATAGTTACCCATATTCATCACTGTCATCTCACGGATTTCATGGATTACCTGCCGTAGTAGCTGTCATCGAACAAGGGCGGGACAATAAATACAGAGTCAAGCATCTCTACGAAAGACTCTTTTCCACCCATCAGGTCTATCAGACCTTGAGGGTCGTGGAATACAGACCAGGAATAGTGCCCAGCTGTTACCTTCAGTAAAGGCGTCACCCCACTTCAAAGGAGAGAAAGGAGACTGGAACTGGCCGTCTTGATTACGACCACGCATCAGCTTGCTTTCCTTATCAAATACATTCCTATAGTTCATGGCACGTTCCGCAAAGAGTTTCTGCTCCTTCTTCGGACGGTTCAGTTCTTTTGCCATGCGGTAGATGCACCAGTCATTATAAGCATACTCCAAAGTACGGGCAGTGTTCTCGTTGATTTTCACATCGTAGGGAACATAACCAAGCTTGTTGTAATACTCATAGCCGAGGCGACCCGTAGAAGAGACCTCGGGATGGACATTCTTTGTACCGTTGATGAGACCTTCGTACAACGTCTGCACATCCTCCACCTTCACACCTTTCAGATAGGCATCTGCCAGTACGGAAGCAGAGTTGTTGCCAATCATACAGCCACGGTGACCCGGACTTGCCCATTCGGGAAAGAAACCGCTTTCCTTATAGGTGTTGACAAGGCCTTCCTGAATCTGCCTGTTCACCGACGGATACATCAGGTTGAGGAATGGGAAAAGACAGCGGAAAGTGTCCCAGAAACCGGTATCCGTATACATATAGCCGGGCAACACTTGCCCATTGTAGGGACTGTAATGAATCGGATTTCCCGCCTCATCCAGTTCATAGAATGCACGCGGGAACAACAAGGAACGATACAAACATGAGTAGAAAGTACGGTACTGGTCAAGGGTTCCGCCTTCCACATCAATACGGCCCAGCACCTTGTTCCAGGCATCCTGACCTTTCTGAACCAGTGTTTCCAAATTGTCATTGCCAAGCTCCTTCAAGTTACGGTCAGCCTGCTCAAAACCGATGAAAGAAGAGGCTACACGGGCATGTACCACTTCACCCTTACGGGTTTTGAAACCGATAACAGCACCGGCATGTCCGGCTTCCTGCTCAACCTTATTCTCGCTCAAGACGCCATCGGCTACAGAAGCCTTATAAGTAAAAGGCTTGTCGAACTCTATCACGAAATAGTTCTTGAAGTTCTCGGGAACACCGCCGCTGTTACGGGTAGTATAACCGATAATACGATTCTGCTCCGGAAGTATCTTCACATAAGAGCCCTTGTCAAAGGCATCGACAACAATGTATGAATGATCATTTTCAGGGAAAGTGAAACGGAACAATACGGCACGGTCGGTAGGGGTGAACTCGGTAACCACATCGTGTTCAGCAAGATATACCTTATAATAATGAGGAAGTGCTACTTCGCCCTTGTGGGAGAACCAGCTTGCACGCTTCTCTTCATCAAACTCGGGTTTGCCAACCACCGGCATAATGGAGAACTGCCCGTAGTCGTTAATCCAGGGACTGGGCTGGTGTGTCTGCTTGAAACCACGGATCTTGTTCGCGGTATAGACGTATTGCCAGCCGTCACCCATCTTACCTGTCTGAGGAGTCCAGAAGTTCATACCCCAGGGACGTGCGATCGCAGGATAGGTATTACCGGTGGAAAGCTCGAAAGTAGACTGCGTGCCGACAAGAGGACTGACATACCGGGTAAAGTCTTTGGCATGCAGCCATAAAGCACTGCTCACAAAAAAAAACAATAGGATTAATTTTCGCATAATATTAGAAAGTTGTTAGTATTAAATAAATTCTTCTCGTCATATCTCGAATTTGTGCGGCCTTCCTACTTCATTGAGGAGAGGAAAACACTGTTCCCCACAATTTTATACTCCAATGGAATGGCATTCTTTATCAGATTCAGCACAGCCCCTACACTCTCTTTTTTCTTCAGTGTACCCGAGTAAGTCTTGCTTACATCTATGTTCGGTGCCAGAATTACCCTCACCCCATACGAATTCTCCAATGTACGCGCAATGGTGTATAGGTCAGCCTTCTCAAAGACAAACTCATTATTGTGCCAGTTTTTCGATTCCCGTATCCACCTGCTTCACCACCAGACGCCTAGTCATTCCGTTCAGCTCGGCTTTCTGTCCGGGGGGCAAGGATAATCATACCCTCGCCATGATTACCTTTCACCTCTACTTCGCCTTTCAAAAGGGTAGCTACTGCAGACATCTTAGCCTTGTCAGACTTGAGGTTGAAAACAGTTCCCAATACTCTGACCTGCATGACCTCACTCTGTACGACAAACGGTTTTTCCGGATTCCTCATCACCTCAAAATATCCTTCTCCTTCCAGATAAACCTTTCTTCCCTTCCCTGCAAACTCATGTGGATATTTCAGGGTAGTGTTTTTATTCAGCCAGACTTTGGTTCCATCCGGCAGTTTCAGTTCCTTAATCTTATCATGAGTGGTGACAGCCAGTAATGTTTCCGGCTGGCTATAAGTCTGATAAAAAAGATAGCCGAAAGTACCCAAAAGGAAGAAGCCCACAAATACGGCCGCATACCGTATCCACCCAACCATCCTCCGTACCTTGTATTGTTTCGTCTTCTCTTGTTCCAGCCTTTTAAACAATCGCTTTTCGGCCTTTTCTATGTCTTGTGTATTCGAAGTATCCCCCAGTCTCCCCAAGTGGTAAATCTCCTCCAGCCTGAACAATTCGCGTGCATTCTCACCCGACTCTTCCAGCCAGGCGTTCACCTCACGAAGTTCATCTTCCGTACATTCACCCATAAGGAACTTGGCCAATATCTCCTCATTCAACTTATTCATTCTTTCCTTCATTATGATAATAAAACAACGCTGCTCGCAAAAACACTTACTTTCCCGATGAAAAACAGAGCCAACATCAGGTTCAGATACCCCAGTTTATCACGCAGCAACTTCAAAGCTTTGTACATGTGGGCCTCCACCGTACGCAATGACACTCCCATTGTATCAGCTATCTCCTTATTCTTCATATCATGCAGATAGCTGAGTTTGAATACCATCCGGCACTTGTCCGGCAATTCATTGATGGCATCGGACAGCTTCCTCCTGAGTTCGGCATCCTCTATCCGTTTCACCACATCATTGCTGTCAGGTTGATAGAACTCAACCCTCTTTTTTATGGATTTCGAGCATGACAGCCTCATAGCCACTCACAATGTCCCGATGCTTCAGAACGTTCAAGGCACGGGTATACACCGCCCTATACAGAAAAGCCTGAATCTGCTCTCCCACCTTCATGGTATCTTTCCGCTTCCACAGCTCCACGAAAACATCCTGTACCACATCTTCCGCATCTTCTTCCCCCACAATGCGTGTGGCATAGAACAGCAGGTTGGTATAATACCTGCGGAAAAGGGATTTATATGTCAAGTCGAAATGTTCA
>ENA-OQBW01000054-OQBW01000054.1-human-gut-metagenome-genome-assembly--contig:-NODE-54-length-14826-cov-0.723178_pt1 | contig 14826 bp, 16 predicted proteins | sample MGYA00242752_ERZ504565 | MGnify/ENA primary metagenome ERZ504565 (study PRJEB26092, sample SAMD00036268) | human gut metagenome | host: Homo sapiens | study: EMG produced TPA metagenomics assembly of... | reverse complement strand
GCCGTAGCTACTGTGGAACTGTCTACCGACAGAATTTCCCGCTCAAAGATTCTTCTGCCGAAGTTGGCCATGTCTATGGAATGCGAAAAAAGGGCTTCCAGCTCAGGCTTACTGATACAATAGGCGATGCTTTCATTCACCGATTCGATGTTGATGAGGGAAACCTCGCTGTCCACATATCCCCACGATGAGAAAGCTGTGTCGCCCGGTGCGGCGAACCAAAGGGAGTTTTCCGTGCCGTCTGTCAGGTAGTAGCGCGCCAGATGCCTTTCTTCAAAAGATAGAAGTTGCTGTTCCTTTCCCCTTCGCTGATAATGAGTTCTCCCTTGCTGAAACGAACTTCTGCCATGTGTGACAGAAGTTCGTGCAAAGTGTTTTCCGGTAGTTTATACTTCTTGCAGAATTTCTTTATCATAGTTTCCATGCTGCAAAGATAGTGTAAACCGAAGACAGGACTTTTATGCTTGCATGAAAAAGTTATGTTGGGGTACAGCCCATCTTGTCTAAAGATACGGATTTTTCTTTATGCTCCTTTTTCCCGGATATGTAAATCACGAGGATAAAGAGGGTTGTCAGCATTTCTGCAAGAGGAGTGGCAAGCCAGATTCCCCGGTCTCCCAATAGCAGGGGCAGTCCGAAAAAGCAGGCTGTCAGCAGGATAAAACCACGCAGCAGGGTGATAACTGTGGCATACTTGGCACGCTCCACACTCTGGAAATAGCCGATGGATACGATGTTGACGGCAAAGAACACGAAGCCGGTGGCATACAAAGGCAACCCTTTTACCGCTATGTCATAAGCCGGATAACTGCGGTCTATGAACATGCCGACAATTTCAGGGCTGCAGAATATTGTGGTCAGGGCAAAACATACCCCGCAGCCTATGGCCGTTTTCAGTGCCAGCAAGTAGGCGCGGCGGACACGTTGGCTCTCGTTCAGGCCGTAGTTATAACTGATAATCGGCTGTGCCGACTGCGCAATGGCATTATATACCATAAATATAATAGGAAAGAAATAGCAGGCAATGCTGAATGCCGCCACTCCGTCTTCCTTCAGATAATGGATGAACACCTGGTTGCCGACAAACATCATGCAGGCAATCGCCACCTCGCACAAGAAGGCGGAGGAACCCAATCGGCACATATAGCCAATGTTGCGGCGCATCAGTTGCATGCTTTTCCGGCTCATCTTAATGGGGTGGAAGCGCAGTGCGCACCGGCGGCGCATCAGATAGAATACTATCATCAATGCGCCTACCGTGGTACCTATGGCACTTGCCAGTGCGGCACCGAACATTCCCCAGCCAAAGGGGAAGATGAACAGATAATCCAATAGGATGTTCAGAACGGCAGCCACCACATTGCACATCATGGCGAAGTTGGGCGAACCGTCCAGCCTCAGAAAAAACATACCCGAATTGAGCAATGCCGTGAACAGAGAGAAAGGCACAAACCAAAGCATGTATTCCACAGCCAATGGCGTGAGCCGTTCAGACCCTCCGAGCAGCTTTACCACCTGCGGGGCAAATGAACAGAATAGGGTGGAGGTGCACATCAGCAACAAGGAAGATATGACTACCGACTGCGTGATATTGATGCGTGCCACCTTGACCTTTCCGTGTGACAGATGAATGGAGGCTACCACAGAGGCGCCGACGCCGAACATAAGTCCCACACCCGTAGAAAACAACCATAGCGGTGCCACAATGTTGACCGCCGCCAAAGCATCACTGCCGATTCCTTTTCCGACAAAGATGCCGTCGGTGATAACGAATAGTGCGGAGAAAATCATCCCCAGTACAGTAGGGAGCAATAGTTTTGCGGAACAATGTCTTGATGTCCGTGTTCTTGAAGTCGATACTGTCTCTCATCTTTTCCATACTCATCTTATTTATTTCTTTAATATGTGAAAACCAATCATTTCCGTTGCTACGATTAAGCCCAATGTTAACTAATCCTTAATCGTTCCACCATGGTGGAACGATATTTCCCCCGTGGTGGAATGATATTTTCTCCACGCTGGAACAATATTTCCTCCATGGAGGAACGGTTAAAGGTATGCAAGGAAAATGATTAATGTTGTTCATGTTTTATTATCTCTGATTCGGGCGACAAAAGTAGAGCTTTTGAATGGAATGGAAATTAACAAATGGTAATTTCCGACAGAAAAAATGATTTTAATTCTGCCAAACTGACAGACAAACTGCCACAAGTATAAATCTGCGGCTGCTCTGAACAATTTGGCACAACGTTTGTCTTTTTATTGGCGTCTGCCACTGAGGCGGACGTCGAAACAGAATAATAACAAATAAAAAAAATAACGATCATGGGAAAAATTATTGGTATTGACTTAGGAACAACAAACTCTTGCGTTGCAGTATTCGAAGGTAACGAACCTGTAGTAATTGCAAACAGTGAAGGTAAGCGCACCACTCCTTCAGTAGTAGCATTTGTTGATGGTGGCGAACGTAAAATCGGTGATCCTGCCAAGCGTCAGGCTATCACGAACCCCACCCGTACGGTTTTCTCCATCAAACGTTTCATGGGCGAAAACTGGGACCAGGTGCAGAAAGAAATCGGCCGCATGCCTTATAAAGTAGTAAAGGGTGACAACAATACTCCGCGTGTAGACATCGACGGACGTCTCTATACTCCGCAGGAAATCTCTGCAATGATTCTGCAGAAGATGAAAAAGACTGCCGAGGATTATCTGGGGACAAGAAGTGACAGAAGCCGTAATTACCGTCCCCGCATACTTCTCAGACTCCCAACGTCAGGCTACAAAGGAAGCCGGACAGATTGCAGGTCTTGAAGTGAAGCGTATTGTGAACGAGCCGACTGCCGCAGCTCTTGCTTACGGTATTGACAAGTCTCACAAGGACATGAAGGTTGCCGTATTCGACCTTGGTGGTGGTACATTCGATATCTCTATCCTCGAATTCGGTGGCGGTGTGTTCGAAGTATTGTCAACCAACGGTGACACTCACCTGGGTGGTGACGACTTCGACCAGGTAATCATCGACTGGCTGGTTCAGGAGTCAAGAACGACGAGGTGCCGACCTGAACTCAAGACCCGATGGCTATGCAACGTCTGAAGGAAGCTGCCGAGAAGGCTAAGATAGAGCTGTCCTCTTCTACAAGCACTGAAATCAACTTGCCGTACATCATGCCCGTAGGCGGTGTGCCCAAGCACTTGGTGAAGACGTTGACCCGTGCCAAGTTCGAGGCTCTGGCCCACAACTTGATTCAAGCTTGTTTGGAACCATGTAAGAAGGCTATGAGCGATGCAGGTCTGAACAATGCGGACATCGATGAAGTAATCCTTGTAGGTGGTTCTTCACGTATTCCGGCAGTACAGAAGTTGGTAGAAGATTTCTTCGGTAAAGTTCCTTCCAAGGGTGTGAATCCGGATGAGGTGGTGGCCGTAGGTGCTGCCGTGCAAGGTGCCGTTTTGACGGATGAAATCAAGGGTGTTGTGTTGCTGGATGTTACTCCGCTGTCTATGGGGTATCGAGACTATGGGTGGTGTGATGACGAAGCTGATTGATGCCAACACTACCATCCCCTGCAAGAAGAGCGAAACATTCTCTACTGCCGCCGACAACCAGACGGAGGTTACCATCCACGTATTGCAAGGTGAGCGTCCGATGGCTGCACAGAACAAGTCAATCGGCCAGTTCAACCTGACAGGTATTGCTCCGGCACGTCGCGGTATTCCTCAGATTGAGGTAACGTTCGATATCGACGCCAACGGTATCTTGAAGGTATCTGCCAAAGATAAGGCTACCGGCAAGGAACAAGCCATCCGTATCGAAGCTTCCAGCGGTTTGAGCAAGGACGAAATCGAAAAGATGAAAGCCGAAGCCGAAGCCAATGCCGAAGCCGACAAGAAAGAGCGTGAGAAAGTAGACAAGCTGAACCAAGCCGACTCTATGATTTTCCAAACCGAAAATCAGTTGAAGGAACTCGGCGACAAGCTCCCTGCTGACAAGAAGGCTCCGATTGAAGCTGCTTTGCAGAAGCTGAAAGATGCCCATAAGGCTCAAGACCTGGCTACCGTAGACTCTGCCATGGCCGAACTGAATACGGCATTCCAGGCTGCAAGTGCTGAAATGTATGCCCAGAGTGGTGCTCAGGGTGGTGCACAAGCTGGTCCTGATATGAATGCAGGGCAACAAGGCGGTGCTCAGGATAATACAAAGCATGGCGATAATGTGCAGGATGCTGATTTTGAGGAAGTGAAGTAAGTTGCGATAAACAACGATAACTAAAAATAGGAATACAGGGTGTAACTCAATGAGTTATGCCCTATTTCTTTTTATATCACTTTTCCTTGACTTTGCTTGTTATTCGGATTTTTATTATATATTTGTACCATAATTGTACCGACACTTAAAAGTAGATAATGTGACACCTATAAAAACAGCGGTATTGAGAATGAAGAATATAAGTAAAAATGTAGGTTATGCCAGCAGCAAAATTTGAAATAACACGTCAATGCAAGGTTTGTGGAGAAACCTTTGTAGCTAAAACCATTGAATCGTGGTATTGCACTCCCAAATGTTCCAAGATTGCGTGGAAAAGGCGTAAGGATGAAGAACAGAGATTGCAAAGGTTGGACGAAGTGGTTAAGAAGATACCCAAGTCCAAAGAGTATATCACAGTTCCTGAAGCATACGCTTTGTTTGGCATAAGCAAGGAAACTCTTTATCGTTTAATTCGTAAGGGTACAATCCCAAGTGTGAATGCCGGAGAAAGGCAGACTTTACTATCAAAAGAAGAATTGATGAAACTCTATCCTCTCCGAAAGAAAGCTCTCACAAAGCCAAAGCCTATTGCCAAGCTGTATAGTCTGGAGCCAAAGGACTGTTATACTATTGGCGAAATCACAGAAAAGTTTCTTGTGAATGAAAGCACTGTTTACCTTCATATACGCAAGTATTCCATTCCTACCAGACAGATAGGTAACTTTGTTTATGTACCAAAGAAAGAAATTGATAATCTATATAAAGGTGTGAAGCGATGAAGAAAGCATTAGTACATGAGTATCGATTAAATATCTCAACTAAGTAATTGCACAACGATAGAAATTCGCATAAATGCATACAACGTAGTACTTTAATTGAGATTTTTATCAAATAAATGTTTTTAATGAATATGGAAAAAAAAAGACATATTTCAAGATATTCAAAACATACGAAGTTCCAATCCTGTAATTGTATTGGGAAGTGGAGCATCTGTTTCCTATGGCATACCAGGAATGGGTGTTTTAGCAAATGAGTTAAAAAACTTCTTTAATCAAATCCATATTATGATACAGCTACTAATGATGTCGTTAGTGATTTCATAAAGCTTTTAGATTCAGGTGTAGGTTTGGAAGCTGCATTGCTGGATGTTAAGGTTCCTGAAATTGTTGAAGCAGATATAGTAAATATTGTCTGGAAGGTTATTATTGAATCCGATGCAAAAGTCTATGAAAGGTTTATAAGTGGAGAAGATATTAATCTAAGACAACTATTTGATTATATTATATATGGAGATCCGAATAAAACGCTAAATGTAATCTCAACCAATTATGATAGGATTGCCGAGTATGCAGCTTGTCAAACTGACGCTTACATTAATATAGGTTTTACTCACGGACTGATGGGAAAGTTAAAAGATAATATTATGCTAAATCCTAAAAAGCCGGAGGCTGATTATACTGGATTTATTAATATCTTGAAAGTTCACGGTTCCCTAGACTGGTATAGGAGAGATGGAATCATTTGCAATATCCCCAATTCTGTCAATATTCCATTAGGGTTTACACCATGTATCGTAACTCCAGGAACTAATAAATACGAACGTACTCAAGAGGAACCACATAGACAACTTTTATCAGCTGTGGACAAAATCTTTGAAAGTGCCCAAAACTATGTTTGTATTGGTTATGGTTTTAATGACAAACATGTTCAAGAAATGTTGCTTAAATATGCCAAAAAGAGAAAGGCAAAAATACTGATTGTTACCAAAGAAATTACAAATTCAATAAAAGAAAATGTAATAGATAAAGGATATGATTATATCGCTATTTGTAGTGATGGTGCTAAGGGTACTGTTTTTCATACAAATAGTGATTCTATAATTGTTGATGACAAAATATATTGGACTATAGAAGGATTAATGGAAATATAAAAAATGGAAAGTATTGTATTAAGATATGATAAAGGTGAGTCAATAGGCTCAATAAATAGTGTAGACACAGGTATGGCAACAGCCATTATAGATTCTGACGATGTTCTGTCCCAGTTACAAATTAATCAACTTATAGCTATTCAAAGTCCGAAATCTAGTCGTTACATTATAGCAATGATAGTAAAAAATCTATCGTAAGGCTACTGATATGACTTTGAATGATGACGAGGATGAAGAAGATACTTCTTCGGCATTTAACCAAGTTAGGTTAGTTTTTGTGGGTGAATTTATGGACAAAGCTGGAGAGCAAAGTAACGTGTTCAGAAGAAACGTTAGTGCAGTTCCATCTATAAGTGCCTTATGTTATAAGATTGAAGGAACACGTCTCACAGACCTCATGCAAACAATATCCAACAAATTAGCGACTTCCATCAGTCCTCTTGCAATAGGGAAATATACAATGGATGAAAGTTCTATAGCATATATGGATGGAGATAAACTATTTCAACGACATGCTGCTATTGTGGGTTCTACAGGGAGTGGTAAATCTTTTTGTGTTGCATGTATTGTTGAACAAATGGCTAAATTAAAACATTCTAATGCAATTTTGTTTGATATCCACGGAGAATACTCCTCTACTGATTTCAAAATAGATGGCATCAAACAATATAAAATTGCAACACCAGGAGATTTGGCTACCTCTGAAAAACTCAACAACAATATACTTATGGTACCCTATTGGCTCTTAAATTATGAGGAAATGCAGGCATTGTTATTAGATCGTAGTGACCAAAATGCACCAAATCAAGCAATGATATTCTCTCGTGAAGTTCTTGCCGAAAAAGAAAAAGGTGTAGAAGGAACAATATATGAACATCTGATTACTGTTGATAGTCCCGTAGCTTACGACTTGCAAACAGTGTTAACTCGGCTAAAGTCCAAAGACGAAGAAATGGTACCTGGTGCAAGAGCCGGTTCTGAAAAGCTAGGCCCATACAATGGGAAGTTAACACGGTTCAATCAAAGACTGGAGAATAAACTTTCAGATAAGAGAATGGGATTTATGTTCAGTTTACAAACAGAAGAAAAATCGCAAAATTGGCTCAAAGATTTCGCCAGAGTTCTGATGAAGGCTGATGGTGGGGTCAAGGTTATAGATATGTCAGAAGTACCATCAGATGTACTTCCTTTAGTAATTGGTCTATTGGCAAGAATTGTATTTACTGTTCAACAATGGAGTTCAATGGAACATCGTCATCCAATAGCACTATTATGTGATGAAGCACACTTATATGTTCAGCAATCTATTTCACAAGATGCTGTTGCAGAAATAGGTTTGAAAAGTTTTGAACGAATAGCGAAGGAAGGACGAAAATATGGAGTTGGTCTTGTGATAATCAGTCAAAGACCTTCAGAAGTAAATCGTACAGTACTAAGCCAATGTAATAATTTTATTAGTCTTCGACTTACAAATGTGGATGATCAAAATGTGATTAAACGACTACTACCAGATAATCTTGGTAATATTGCCGACAATCTTTCTTTGCTTGACATCGCAGAAGCAATTATTGTTGGTGATGCTACATTATTACCGTCTAGAGTAAAAATAAATGAACCTTCAATCAAACCATCAAGTCAAACAGTTCCTTTCTGGAGTATTTGGGGGAAAGATAATTCTGATCAAGATTTGTCAGAAGCTATATGCAATATGATTAAACAATCTAAGTGAAAGTAATTACTATGTCAAGGATATGAAGCGATGAAGAAAGCATTAGTTAATACACGTGTGTCGGTAAAGCTCCGCAAGTCTGAATATCGTGATGAATGGTATCTTTATGTGGAATCTTATCCTGTATTCCAATCTGGAAAACATACGCCACAAAGAGTGCGTGAATATCTCAATCGTACCATTACAACACCTATTTGGGATAAATCACGCAATGCAAGGACTAATGCCGAAGGCAAAACTACTTATAAGCCGAAGCGAGATTTAAACGGTGTTATTCAATGCAAGTCGCAATTAGACCAAGAATCATGTATCTATGCCGATAAAGTCAGAAGCCTAAGACAAAAGGAATACGACAATGCAGCTTTATATGCCGATACCGATGCAGAACAGGCGGAGCAGTTGGAACGCTCCCGAAGTAATTTTATTGAGTACTTCGACCATGTGCAACGAACAAGACATGCCCATAGTTCCGATTCTATTATTGTCAATTGGAGGCGAGTACATGAGTTACTGAAGATATTTGCAAAAAGTGATACCATTCTCTTTTCGCAGATAGACTTAAAGCTGGTTGAATCGTTCCGTCAATTCATAATGAACGCACCGCAAGGTGGTACTAAACGAGGTACAATTTCTCAAAATACAGCATCAACATACTTCTCAATTTTCAAGGCAGGATTGAAACAAGCCTTTATAGATGGCTATCTGACTATTGATATTGCAGCGAAAGTCAAAGGCATTCAGGAAAGGGAGAGTCGCAGAGAATACCTGACAATAGAAGAGTTGAACCGACTGGCACAAACTCCGTGTGACCCATTATTGAAACGAGCCGCACTCTTTTCAGCATTAACAGGAATCCGACATTGCGACATTCAGAAATTGAAATGGTCGGAGGTGGAACAATTCAATGGTGGTTATCGGCTGAACTTTACGCAACAAAAAGACAAAAGGTGTTGAGTATATGCCAATTTCAGAGCAAGCATATAATCTTTGCGGAGAGCAAAAAGAAGGAGAATTATTAGTGTTTGCCGGATTACCTGACCCATCATGGATAAATCGCCCTGTTAAAAAATGGGTTGAAGCTGCCGGAATAACCAAGCACATTACCTTCCACGTAAGAAGACATAGCAAACTGCCTTTATTGTTGAAAATGAACAGTTTGCAAAGACTTATTGCTTGACAGGTAACGATTTAGAAACGAGCGGAGTTCCGCATTTCTCCTCGTCTTGCATTAAATCAAAAGAGCGCTTTACTATGACGCAAAGATATGAAAAAACTTGGTTAAACAAACTGTTCTTTTGAGTTAATGTAGAACTTTCAGCACTATGGATAAAATCATTCATATTTCGTTTGTCTATAAGATGCAAATGAGCTATTTTTGTATAATCCAATAACATACAATAAAGATGTGCGAAAATACGATTGAATTAAAAAACATATATTCCATGTCGGGAATGAAATTTTTTATTCCCGATTATCAGCGTGGATATAGATGGTCTGCTTCCGAAGCAAAGCAAATGCTGAATGATTTTAAAGAATTCTGCAAACGAAAGAAAGAAGAGGGCGAATTTTATTGCCTTCAACCCATTGTGGTTAAGAAAAAGTGCTGGACAAAGGTTGAAAATGGACAAACAATAACTGTTGACGGTTATGAGGTTATTGATGGTCAACAACGCCTGACGACTCTTTACATCCTGTTGAAGTGTGTCGAACAAGTACGTGAAGTTCTTTACGACATGTTTGATATGTACTCTATCAAGTATGAGACCAGACTTGAATTCGACTCACAACAATTTCTTGAAAATATAAATAATTCAACTGAGGATGCTAATAGCTTTATTGATTTCTACTACATGAAAACAGTTTATGAAGCTATGGCGGCTTGGATGAAAGAAAACAAGGACTATCGAAATAAAATAGTTCACTCATTGTTGGAACAAGACTTTGATGATGCCACCGGCATAGATAAGGCCAACAATATTCGGGTAATATGGTATGAGGTGACAGATGAAGAGAAAGCGACCTCAATTGATATTTTCACACGCTTGAACATCGGCAAAATACCATTGACAAATGCAGAACTCATTAAGGCACTGCTCCTCCGCCGCGGCAATTTCTCTACATCGGAAGCGTCCATGAAGCAGCTACAAATTTCCTCAGAATGGAATCTGATAGAACAACGGTTGCAAAACGATTCGTTTTGGTATTTCTTGTGCAGGACTTCATGGCCGTTCAAATATGACAATCGCATAGAATTTATATTCGACTTGATGAAAGATCGGAGTGTCGATTCTGAATTTTATTTTACTTTCAATGCCTTCAATAAGGAACTGGAAAAACTTGCCGACAACCCTGTTTGTACCACAGAACAAGCAAAAATTGAATATGTCTGGCAAGAAGTAAAACGTACATTCCAGACTTTTGAAGAATGGTACGAGGACAGAACTTTATATCACTACATAGGTTTTCTGATAGAATATGGAGCAGATATAAACGAGCTTATGAGAAAGTCTCTGGAAATGAACAAGACGGAATTCTTGACGGATTACATAAAGGGAAACAAACTCAAAGGACTTATGAGAGGAATTAAATTATCTGACCTTAGCTATGGAGACAAGGAGGTCAAACAGGTGTTATTGCTTTTCAATATCCTTACGGTTTTGCAATCCAACAAGTCTGACATGCGTTTTCCTTTCAGTAAATATAAAAAGGAGAAGTGGGATATAGAACATATCAGTTCGCAGACAGACAAACGCATCAATGATGACGGCCGACGTTTGGAGTGGATTTATGATATGCTTGAGTTTCTTATCGGTTCAACGGAAACAGAAAAGATTTCCGCATACGTGGAAAGTCTAAAAAAGGAAATCCAAAAAATTGAATCAAAAGAAAAGGATAAGGACATCGCAAAATCCAAAGTTGATAGCAAGAAGGAAGAATTGATGCCGATAGAAAGCATTGTGGCTCTGTATTCAAACAGCCAAAAGGGGAAAATCAATGATGTGGAGTTTGACGAGTGCTTTGACGCAGTGCAAAAATACTATGGTGAAGATAAATTGGAAGATAAAGACAACATCCGGAATCTCACCCTACTGGATGCCCAAACCAACAGAGGGTATGGCAATTCCTTCTTCCCTATTAAGAGAAAATGGATTATATCAAACGACAGCCAAGGCATATTTGTACCAATCGTCACGAAAAATGTTTTCTTGAAATACTATACAAAGAAAGGTAACAACTTGATGGTCTGGGACAAGACTGATGCCGAAGACTATATTACCGCAATGGAACAAACTTTAAGCGAATATCTCAAACAGGAATAATTATGTCAACAACTAACGAATATAAAGGAGAACGTCTCTCGTTCTTTAAACTTTTCGCACAGAAAAACTATAAGTTGGTCATTCCTATTATCCAGCGAGATTATGCTCAAGGGAGAATAAATGACGATACCAATGAAGTCAGGAATGAGTTTTTAGATGCTTTATACAGCTATTTGGAAGAGAATCGTCCCAACAGAGACTTAGACTTTGTTTATGGGACGCTTCAGTGTGATGAAGATGATGACCACATTCATTTTATTCCCTTGGACGGACAGCAACGGTTTGACAACTTTGTTTTTGTTGCATTGGTTCTTATTTCAAATTTCCAAAAATGAAGAAGCCAAGAGCACCTTCAAAGCAAAAAATGACGAGTAGCAACAAATCACTATTCACGTATGAAACCCGCCAAAGCTCTACGGACTTTTGCGATGCTTTGATGCAAGCGACCATAAATATGAATCAACTGGTGGTGATTAAGGGGAAAGATGACAAAGACGCCCCCTCTTTGGCTGCGACGTTAAAAAACGAGCCTTGGTTTTTTTCGTTTTTGGAAGAATGACCCAACCATACAGTCTATGTTGGTTATGCTGGATGCCATTTATCATAAGTTTATGGGGCATGAGGAATTCTTTGAAAGGCTTTTGGATGAGAATAATCCCATTATTACATTCATTTTCATGGATTTGAAAAAATATAAACTTACAGATGACCTGTACATCAAAATGAATTCACGCGGAAAGCCTCTTTCCAAATTCGAGAATTTCAAAGCCAAATTTGAACAATACCTCAAACAGTTTGATGAAGACTATTCAGCGTATGGCAGGGAATTTACCTTAAAATTCAACCAAGTAGAGAAAACCGTAGGCATCCAACAATATTTCTCGTTCAACATTGACACAAAGTGGACTACCCTCTTGTGGCAGTATTGTAAGGAAGGAAAACAGGACAGAATAGACTCCTATATTGAAAACCTCTTTCGAGTAATAATCACAAACTATTATGCGTCTATCGTCAAACTCCCAAACAAGAACACTTCCGACTCTACTTTTGATGTCCTGACAGGAGGAGACAAAAGCTTGACTTTTGCAAAATACGAGGAAACCAAAGTGCTTACATACAATGCCATCCTGTCGGTGATAGATTCACTCGACACCCTCTATAATGGAAGCCAAAAGATTGCTCGGTATATTTCAGCAAACTACAAAACTTATTATGATGAGGACGAAATCTTCCTTAAAGCTATAGAGAATAAATTGTCCAGAGCGGAAAGAATGCAATTCTATGCCTATGTGCAGTACCTTATTCACCATAGGGACAAGATGGATTGTTTGGATGAATGGATGAGGGTCGTCCACAACCTTACGCATCCCGACAATACCATTGCCGATGGTAACGATGACCTTGCCCGTGGAATCAAGTCTATTGAGAAACTTATTCCGTATGCGCCCAACATCATCCATTACCTTCAAGGAGTGACAACAATAGATGGTTTCTCCAAACACCAATCGAGCGAAGAGTGCATCAAGGCGCATCTCATAGAAAAAGCTGGTTGGAGAGAATTGATAGAAGATGCAGAAAAACATCCCTATTTCAACGGACAAATAGGATTCCTCTTGGAATTTTCTGGAATCTGTGAATACTATGCAGTCAATAAAAATCTGAATTGGAGTGATGCCGAAAATGAGACTTTCAAGGATGTGTTTATCAGATATTCAAAAATCGGGAAGTTCGTTTTTGATATCAATGAAAAAGGCACTCGCTTCAATGACAAGGATTTTTGCTTTGAACGGGCTGTGTTGGCGCATGGCGACTATTTGCTTGAGGGGAACACAGACCACTGGAATCTACTATCAACAGAAACAGTTGCCAAAAACGTCAAACGTGACCTCAGTTGGAGACGTATGCTCCGTATGGGCGATGATAAGGTGATGCAGAAAGGTAAAAGCCTTGTCAAAGCGACTTTTGATGACATAACAGACTTGAATGACATTATAGATTCATTGGAAAAACTTTGCATTCCTCAGACAGAAGAGGAATGGCGCAATATATTGATTTCATCCCCTAAAATGTTCAAGGTATGTGAAAAAGGGTTTATTTATATCAGTAAAGAAGAGATACTTTTGCTTGGTAAATGGTATTTGAATCATTATCATTCAGAATTATTCACATATCATCTTTGGGTAGAAAAATTCAAGGATGAAGATGTCTCTTTTGAAGGATTCTGTAAGGAGTATGCTTGGCAAAAACGTTCGGACATTAGTCCACATATATCAATCAAGGATTTTTGGTATAGACACAATAAGTACAGCATTGAAATATATGCAATATTAAATGCAAACAATGATTTCGATAGATTCCAACTCACATTCGGGTTTAACAACGAAAACAAGTTTGATTATCCTGATGAAATCATTGATATTCTTGAAGAATTGGGCTTTAAGAAGGATGGTGAAACTGTCAATTGGTTTAGCTGGTATTGCCAGTCAGAAAATTCAGTCTTGAGTAAAACAAAATCTTTGGCAGAGGCATTGTTGCAATTGAAGCAAAAATAAAATAGTATGGAATAAAAAATCCCTCCAAGCAATCGTGTAATCAGATTTTAATTGGCTGATTACACGATTGACTTTTCGAGTTATTGTATCACGCTTACCATTTCAATCAAGATTTGCTATTCTGCTTTTTCTTCAAACTCTCCTGCATCAGACTGTCGGAAACCGCTTTCAAGGATGTGTCATATCCGTCCGCCTGCTTCCGTATCCATTCGATGGCTTCCTCGTTACGATGGATGTCGAACACCTTATTCAACCAAAGTACTTCGTTGGCAGAACATCCGCCCCAAGAGCGGATGGCACGGAACTTCAAGGCATCATCGGCATACTGCCTATTAGACTGCCATTGCGCAACATTGCCCCATAGGGATAAGGCACATATCGCACCCAACCCCACAACGAAAGAAAAGACCTTGCTTGACTTAATGTCAAAACTATGCCGATGGATATGTTCCTGCGGTTTTAGTTCGTGTTGTTCGCTCTGCGACTTCTTAATGGCATCAAGGTGGTGCAGAATCAAGGTGGAAATCTGTGCGTAAGCCTTCCAGTGTTTATCCAACATGCCCTTAATTTCTCCAGATTGAGCCTTTGCCGTTTCCACAACAGCCTCCTTAATTGGAGATAAATCCGGTTTATTATTCTCTTATTGGGGTTGTTGTCCTGCCGCGTTGAGCAACTCTTCCAACTTTCCGTTTATGCCTTTTAAGGCGGTCTTGATTTCCTCAAAGAGGATGAATACATTGTTGTCTGCCATGATTACCAGTTGATTTTACGTTGTTTCTTCTTTTTCTTGTTTCTCAGATATGGGTCGTATGGCTGTTGTTCCTCCGGCATATTGCTTGGAGAAAACAAGCCTAATGAGCCATTGATACGTTCGCCGCCGACACTTGAAATCGGGCTTATTTCTTCCCGATTAGTCTGCGGTTGCGGTTGTATCTGCCGTTCCTCGTAATTGTTACGGTTCAATACCGCATCAATCTTGGAGTAACTGAATTGCCTGTCCACCTTTGAACCATTGAACGATAGCCGTTCATCGTAAAGACTATACCTTG
>ENA-OQBW01000053-OQBW01000053.1-human-gut-metagenome-genome-assembly--contig:-NODE-53-length-14827-cov-0.992993_pt1 | contig 14827 bp, 22 predicted proteins | sample MGYA00242752_ERZ504565 | MGnify/ENA primary metagenome ERZ504565 (study PRJEB26092, sample SAMD00036268) | human gut metagenome | host: Homo sapiens | study: EMG produced TPA metagenomics assembly of... | reverse complement strand
ATTTTGAACAAATTGAAAAGCATAGAATGGAAAGAGAAAGACAAGAAAAAAAGAATGAGAAGAAAAAAATTATAAAATTACGAGGTGGCTTAATAAAAATGCTTTTGAAGTGATTGAATTAAATGAGGTGAAATCAACAATTAGAATCACTTTAAGACTTGTTTGGAATAACATACCCGTCTATAAAATCATTTTAATAAATGGAGAATGAAAATATTTAGAATATTAATAGTATTGATGGTATTGGCTTCTGGATTTTATGCTTGTGTAAATAAAGAAAACGAAACTAGAGATAATGCCATTGACAGTACATTACAGACCAGTGCTACTGCCATACTGGCAAGCAAGTTGTCTGAACTTAATGCCCAATCTGGGCAGGTAATTGTTATGGAAGTCCAGAGTGGGCAAATAAAGGCTCTGGTTGGACTTGAAAGGAAAGACAGTGCAGACTACCAACCATGCGAGAACTTCTCTGTACAACAGCCTACTGGATTGATGCAGGGTGTTTCACTGTTGGCTGCACTGGAGACTGGAAAGGTAAAAATGAGTGATAGGGTGAATGCTGGCAATGGCATTTATGTCTGTAAGGGAGATACAGTTTTCGACCATAACTGGCATAGAGGCGGCTATGGTGAAATTACGGTAAAGCAAGGACTGGCTAGTGGCTCAAACATTGCTACAGTCAAGACTATGGAGAATGCTTTTAGTAACAATGTACAAGCATACTTTGATGTATTGTCAAAAAATGAGCTATGGCAAGCCAGACAGTATCAATGGCATTCTGCAACCTTATAGGATTACAGAAAAAAAATATCACTTGGAACTGCATAGGATATGGACTGTCTGTTTCTCCTATTCAAGTCCTTACATTCTACAATGCTATCGCCAATAACGGGAAAATGGTGCAGCCTCAACTATACAAGGACAGTGTAGTGGTTATCAATCCCCAGATAGCAAATAAGGCTAATATAGACAGCTTGAAACTGGCACTGGCATATAATGTTACAGACGGACTGGGGCAACCTGCCAAATCAGATAAGACTACCGTAGCAGGAAAGCAAGGCACTATCATAGTCTCTACAGATGATGGCAATACGATGTATGCAGTGGAGTTCTGTGGTTACTTCCCTACTGGCAATCCCAAGTATAGTATTATTGTTTCCATTAACAAGACTGGTTTGCCTGCTAGTGGTGGGTTGATGGCAGGTGATGTGTTTAAGCAAATTGTTGAGTTGCTATTTCCTTAAATCATATTTGTTGCTATTGATGTAAATGTTCAACCTTTCTAAGATAGAAATACTAATATAATACCCTTATGTCAGAAAGGTTGAATGTTTACAAGAGAAGAATTAAGAAAGCCCAGCAAGGCATAAAGTTTGTAAGCTATAATGTAGTGGAAGACCCAGTAATAGATTACACTGACATTACTAATCCTATCAATCCATTCAGTGAGTATTACATACCTACTACATATAATACAGAGCAGGCATTAGTAGTACCAGAAAGAGAAGACAGCAAGTCTGATACAGTAGAAGAAACTCCAGCAGTAGCTAGTAAGCCTATAGCAGAGCTAGTAGTCAATAAGCCAGTAGCTAGTAAAGTAGTAGTTGATAATACTGCCAACTCAACTTGGAGTAGTCCTTATAAGGACAGAAGTAAATGGGCAGCTGACCTTACCAATGCTTATAAGAGAGCAGGTATCACTAATGATAATGCAATTAGAATGCTGGTATCACAAGATGCTTTAGAAAGTGCTTGGGGACGTTCTGCACAAGGTAAATTCAATTTCGGTAATCTAACTACTGGGGCTAAATGGAAAGGTGATTATGTAACTGGTAATGATAAGAATGCTAAAGGTGAAGCCATTAAGCAGAAATTTAGGTCTTATAACTCTATGGATGAGTATGCAGCAGATAAGGTACAGTTCTTAAAGAGACTATATGACTTTGACGAGAACGATGATATTAATAAGTTTGTAGCTAAGCTAACTGGTTCTAATAAAGGTAAGAGAAGATATGCAGAAGCTACTAATTATGCCAATACATTGAAGAAGGTATATAATAGCTACAGAAGTGGTGGAATTATTAAATATCAGAACTCTGGTAAATTAGTAGGTAGATATTCAGACAGCAAGGGAGAGGAAGGATTATTAGCAGAACTTCCAGAAGTAACTGTTATTGGTAATAAGAATTATTACTTAGCTAATAAATGGAACAGCAATAATATACAGTTAACTTCTGAAATGCCAGTAAGAGCTTATGTTAATAATAATGGGCAATTAGATTACACAAGACAATATAATCCAAGTGCAGGCTATGTAAGTGGTACTGACCCACTAGGAGAATTTGTAGTTGGTAATGCAGTCCTTAATAAGCCGTTACAGTTAGTAGGTAGAGCAACTGAGTATGGATTAGCTAAAGCTGGCAACAAATGGGCTAGAGCTAGAGTAATTAGTAAGACTATAGACAAAGGAACTCCTTCAGTTGAACCATTACCTAATAATGTAGGTTGGGGACCTAGACAATCCATACATGTAGTACATGATACTGATGCTCCTACTAAGTTAACATTATATATCCAGAGAGATGGGATACTGTTTATGAAGGTGCTCCCGAAGCTGGTATATGGTATCAAGGTAAATTCGGCAATCCAAGAACAGCAGCTAATCATTCTATTCCAGGTAAGGCAGAGAAAGCAGCTAAGGCTAGAGAGAGATTTGCCAAGAGACCTTATAGAGTAGAAGGTGACTTAGAATTAGAGAGACCAATAGTTACTGTAGGTGATGTACCTAATAGAGCAGCATTAGAACGAGCAGCAGATAAGATGAATGCAGATGGTGTAATATTTAATAATGTATATGATAATGGATATTCTAATAACCAAGTAATCTTCAGCTTTAGAGATAACTTGAAGAATGGTAGACTGTTTAAGAAGGGGTCTGAGCAACTAACCACTCCAGCCAATCATTCTCTTTTACTTGATATGTCTGGAGTTGCTCCTAGACCTCTGAGTGAATTTAGTGCATTAAGTAATGAGGAACTTGCTAAATTGTTGCCAGATTATGCACATCCCAACTGGCAAGGAGATGGCTTTAAATTAGTAAAAGATAGGTTGTGGAATGGTGGCTTTAATAGATTAGAGAAGTATGGTGATATACTAGGTACTCTCCAAGTCAGAGAGTAACTATATTAAATAGTACCCCTAAGATAGAAACATCTGCCACGTTAGGAGAACAGCCTGGTATTGGTTTATACAGAGAGACTTATTCTGTCAATAAGGATGTATTAAAAGACTATACGCTTCAACAGTCATCTAGTGTAAAGGCACATGAAATGGTACATTACATGTACAGACCAAACAAGGAGCAAGAAGCTGAATTGGCATATAATGTTAGGCAATACTTCAAGAGACCAGAAGGACGTGATTATTTCCGTCAGAGTAGAGCTACCGAACAGACAGCTAGAGGAACCCAAATCAAGAACTACTATGGTTTAAATGAAGGTAATCAAGATATTACACCTGCAATGTGGGAGTATGCTAGAAGAAACTATGTTAAAGATACTGGTATAAATAATAATATGACGGAGTGGCTTAACAGCGTAGATGAAAGAGATATTTCAGCTTTCGTCAAGTGGCTTAGCAATAATGCACCTGTAATAGCCGCTCCATTAATAGGAGGAGCAATGTATGGAAACAAAGACAGCAAGTGAGATATGGGATATTATGGAGGAATTAGGAATTGCAGTAGACAAATCTTTCATTGAGCCCTGTGATTTAACTCCACCCACTTTAGAAGAACTATGTAGGATGTTTGGAGTTAACAGCTTAGAAGAACTTAGAAACATGCCTCCTAGTCCAATGGCTTTTTGATATTAATAAGAATGAGTTCATGAGAAGATTTAATAAGTACGGCTGGGGCATTGCGCCCGTTTCAATGCTTAGTAACCCTTCTAGAGAAATACAGAGTTCAGACGAACAAGGTTGGGATAATACAGATATAGAATGGAGGAATACTACAGATTTGCATAAATAGTAACTAGGAATATAAAATAAATAAGAATTAATATGACCAATGAACAATTAAAGCAATACTATAATAAGGATGCAGATAAGAAACAATGTTGGGTAAGTAAAGACTATAATTGTCCGTTAAAGGAACAATGCAATGGACTTGTTAAGCCAGAATGTAAAGAGCATATAGACAATGAAGAAACCTGCCATGCTATTGATAAGATGATAGAATGGTATTATCAATTAGAAGAACCAAAATTCGTAGAGTTCTATAATTGTCACTTAGAGATGTTAGAGAGACACGGAAGGAATTAGTTATTCCTTCCTCTGTTATCAGAGATGTTTAATGGACGTAAATTACTAAGCTCATTAGTTCCACCTTCAGAAATTGGTTTAATATGGTCTACTTCCCAACCCCAAGGATGTTCAGCTTTACCATAAGCATCACGATGTATATATACACCACTGGCATCTTTGCGAAGTCCGTCTTGTACTAAAATGGCTTTACTAAATATTATATCCAGTTCTTCTTCTGTCCATTTAGGTCTTACTTCCATAATTTTAGATATTAGAATTAATAACTACAAAGATATGAATTATTAGCAATATCAGAATTGATAGAATGAAATTTACTACATTCCTAAAGCAAATGTTTACCTCACACTCTGGAATTAGTAGTAAGAGAGTATGTGGGGTAATAGGATGGTTTGTAGCAGTAATAGTATTAATTTATTGTACTGTTATGTGCGTACAAGCTCCACTGATGATAGATACCTTTCTATTATGTGTGATGGGATTATTAGGAATTGATAGTGTAACTGGTATATGGAAGAAAGGATTTATACATAAGGATGAAGATAAGAAAGAATAAATAAAGCCCAGCCTAGCAATTAAGCTAAGTTGGGCTTTTATTGTTATAATTATTGCTATGTTTATTGAGAATGTTACATACAATTATTTACTGGCACTAGATATAAATGTGCCAGAGTCATATGGACTAATACGACCTTTTAGAGAGGATATTTCAATTATAAGCCCCCTATTACAGAAATGTTGAATTAAACTTTACTGTTATTTCCGTTATAAATAAGAATTAATTATCTTTGTAATCCAATGGAGGTATACTATGAGGCTTATAGAGAACAATATTCAGAAGATTATTACTTTATGCAAGAAGCATAAGGTTAATAAATTGTTTGTATTTGGCTATATCCTTACTTCCCGTTTTAACGATAATAGTGATATTGATTTAGTGGTTGACTTCAAGAAGGAAGAAGCTAATGATTACTTCAATAATTACTTTGATTTCAAATATTCTTTAGAGGGTTTATTGGGTAGGGAAATTGACCTACTGGAAGAACAGACTATCAAGAACCCGTATCTAAAGAGAAGCATAGATACAGCTAAGACTTTGATATATGGATAATTCAATAAAGAAACATCTTTAAGATATTCTTACTGCCATTGAAGAGATTGACAGCTTGTCTGCTGATATACTTTGGAGCATGGTTATTAATCATTTACCAAAGTTGAGAAGTGAAGTGATAATATTATTAAATACATAATGAGATTGTAAACTTATTTATTAACTAATCTTGATTTAATACTTTAGTTAAACCAATAGTTAAACCAAATATTAAGTATTAGTAAGTAGCATTAGATAAATTATTGATTTATAGATTAATATAAGCTCGAGTGGTGGCCCGGCGAGAAGGACTTAAAATCCTTTGGCCATTGCGGCTGTGCGGGTTCAAGTCCCGCTTCGAGTACTCGATTAAGCTCTGTGAATCATTGATTTGCAGAGCTTTTTCTTTATAGGAATTATTCTGGTTTATACTTGCATTAATACGGATTTAAACGGGAATTATACTATTGAGTTAAACCAAGAGTTAAACCAAGAGTTAAACCGAAATTGTAATGAAAGCTACAGCTAACGTGTTGTGTTACAGGTCTAAAGTTCTTAGTAATGGTGAGCATCCTCTCATGCTTCGTGTTTGTATGAGTGGTAAGAAGAAGTATGTAAGCCTTGGCATCTCTGTAAAATCTCAGTATTGGGACTTTGAGAAGAACAAACCTAAGCGTAATTGTCCTAATCGTGAGCGGATATTAAAGGTTATTAATGAGCAGGAACAGAGGTATTCAGAACAGATACTTGAATTTAGTACAGAGCAGCGAGAGTATTCGCTTGCTACACTAATTGAGGCTACTACTACCACTCAGAAAGTTAAGACTGTTGGTGATTTGTTTAATGAGTATATAGCACAATTGAAGCTGGAAGGCAGGTTGGGGTATGCACTTTCTGTACAGCAGGTATATAATTCACTATACAAGTATAAGGGGCATCTGGATATTTACTTCTCTGAGATAGATGTGAATTGGCTAAAATCGTATGAAGTATGGTTGAGATGTTGTAAGTTGGCAGATAATACTATTGGTATTCGTTTCAGAACGCTACGAGCGGTTTATAATTTGGCTTTGACTGAGGGATTGGTAAAGCCAGACTGCTATCCGTTTAAGAAGTATAAGGTGTCTAAATTGCATAAAGAGACGGCTAAACGGGCGATAACCAAAGAACAGATGAAGCAGGTAATAGAATATGATACATCAGGGGGACGTTTCTATAAAAGATTGGCAGTTGATATGTTTACGTTCTCTTACCTAATGGGTGGTATAAACTTTACTGATATGGCATGTTTAACAGATAAGAATATTGAGGGGGAACGTTTGGTTTATGTCCGTCAGAAGACAAAGAAGTTGATAATGTTACCATTGCAAGAGAAAGCTATAGAAATAATGAACCGTTATCGTTCCCCACAGCGTAGATATATATTCCCTATATTGGATAATAGAGAGCGTTCTCCACGTCAGATAAGGAATCGAATTTATGATGTGTTGGCCAATGTGAATGGGTATTTAGAGGATATTGGGAAGGAGTTGGGTATTGAGTTGAAGATTTCCAGTTACGTCGCTCGTCATTCTTATGCTACTGTATTGAAGCGTGCAGGAGTATCAACGTCTGTTATCTGTGAGTCTTTAGGGCATAGTTCAGAACGGGTAACACAGATATATCTTGATAGTTTTGAGAATGCTCAGTTAGATGATGCAATGAAACATTTACTCTAATTTATAATGCCGCTCTATTGCATAATGAGGCGGCATTATTTATCTTTACGGCGTTAAATAGATATAATATGAAGGAGAAGATTACAAGATATAGTAATGTTGATGCCCACAATGCAATTAAGCAACTGATGCTTAGAGGTGAAAGGCTGGTTGTGAGGTTCTTCAGCGAGAATACCCAATATCTCCCATGTGCATTGGTTGGAACGGATAATGTCGAGGCATTCAAGTATGTAATATACCAAAACAGTTTTGATTGGTTGATGGGTTATCTTATGTGCGGCAAGTCCTATATGGAGGATATAGACGCAAAGCCCATAATGACAGTTGAGGAAGCCGAACATATACAAGACTTCCAATTTCATGTATTGGAGATGTTCATACGGAGTGACATTCCACTTCAATTCACACCTCTGTTCCTTGATAGAAGTAGTTATATTACCGGTATTGCTCCATTTGATTATGGTAAGGTACTCTTCAAGTTCTATAGGAAGCAGGAACTTATAGACTATTTAAGAGAACATGGTAAAATGATATGATGGAAAGCCTGCCCCCTATTCAAGTCAGTTCTCCCGACCAGTATCTTACCGATGTGTTGGAACAGATACCCACTGATGTTGTCCTATATAAGACCATAACCGGATTTGGTGCGACCTATAGTGAATTGAAGGCTGCCAGACATTCCATCGTCATAGAGCCGAACGTCCCGGTAATTAAGGGTAAGTGCAAATCGCCCAAACATAAGAACGATAATTTATTTGGAATATATGAAGGGATAACTCTGGAGAATGTCATTAAGTACATCCAATCCAGTAAAGGGAAATGGCTTAAGATACTCACAACTCCCGAAAGTTTCCCTAAGGTCAAGGACGCATTTCTGGAAGTAGGTATAAGCATGTACGATACATGCTTTTGTCTAATAGATGAAGCGCACAAGGCAGTTAAGGATGTGGATACAGAACTAATATAGTTCTGCCTATGGATGACTTCTTCCAGTTCAAAGGCAAGGCACTGGTATCTGCCACTCCTCTAAAGTTCAGTGACCCACGTTTTGAAGAGTACGGCTTCAAGACCTTGAAGATAGAGCCGACATACGATTGCTCCAAACTGGTGAATATAAAGCCATGCAATAACGTGATAATGGAATTAAGGGATGTGATTAGTCTGTTCCCGGCACTGACTGATTGGAGCGAGGACAAATCCTATTTCATATTTACAAACTCCATAGACCTTATCTATTCTATAATGACCCGGCTGAAAGTATTGGATAGGTCTTCCGTCTTCTGTGCTCCCAAGAGTATGGATAAATTGAGGCAGAACAAGTTTATCCGGTGTTATGACGAATGGGATAAGGACAATATGAGGCAATACAATTTCTTCACGAGCCGCTTCTTCAATGCCTTTGATATAGAATTGGATGTTAAGCCCTATCTTATGATGGTTACTGATGTGTATTTTGCAGAGCAGACCGCACTTGACCCTTTCTCCGATGTAATCCAGATTATAGGTCGGTTCAGAAATGGGGTCACTTCAATCGAGCATATCACCAATGTGAACTATGACCTGCCCCAACGGAGTGAGGAAGAGCTTTGCAGCTTTATGGATACGAGTGAGAATGTGTATGAGACACTGCGTAAGTTCTATGATGCAGCTCCCAATAAAGGGGCAAGGGAAGCCTATAGGGCTGCAATGGAAAGTCTGCCGTTTAATAGGATGCTTGATAGGAACGGACATAAGAACTGGTTCGCCATTGATAATTATGTAAATGATGCGCTCGTTATCGGATATTACCATGATAACAAGTCTCTGCATGCAGCCTATCTCCAACATGATGATATACTGAATGCCCTCATGTGGGTTACTAATTATCACTTCGTGGATGATGAAAGCTTTAAAGTCCGACGGGAATTGAAGGCTATGAGCGTCAAGGACAAGAGGAAGGCTATCGTAAAGGAGCTGCAACTTTTAGGAAATTGTTACTCTGAGCAGGAGCGTGAGTTCAAAGCTGAACTGAGGAAGGTAGACCCCTTCATAGTGAAAGCTTATGAAATGTTGGGTGCGGACGGAATTGAGGAGCTTGACTATTCCTATACCAAAATTAAGGAACGTATGGTTATTGTGCAATATCTTGCAGAGGCTAAAGGTACGGAAGTCATCCAGTTGATTAAGAACTCTTTCAAGGTCGGAAGGAAGTATAGGCTTGATTATATAAAGAAGGAACTTATACGTATCTTTGATTTGTTAAGAGTAACCCCACCCAATAAGATTACGGCACAGACTATCAATCAATACTTCAATACCCAGAACGCATGGATTAAGAAAGAGAAAGCCCTATTGCTTGTAAGTGAGAAGATATAGCTGGACCATTCAACCTTTTTAGGCTAGATATTTGTATTATATGCCCGGAATGCTAAAAGGTTGAATATACGCCATTGCCCGATAATCCAGATACCGACGTTTGGAATATTGGGCTTTATTCTACATTGTAAACAGTTCTTTCAATGTGCGGCATTATGGTTAGTTACTGTCTGAATAGTTTACTACCTTTGTGCTACTTCAATAGAAATATATCCAGATACCCCTACACCAATCCAGATTACTTAATAAAATCAATCTATCCAAATTCCAATAATTACAATGGAAGAATTCACGTATGAAGAAATCAGAACTGAGGCTTTGAAGCAAGGAGTTAAAGATAATATATTCCAAGTCGGCATGTGGGCGCAATTCAACGGTTACATGAAATGTAAGCGTAGAAGGAAGGGCAAGGTTTACACCATATATGTGGCGTTGCGGAGGTTGGCTTACTGAACACTACAGAATTATAACAAGGACATTGACCAACCAGAATTTAATTGCCGACCTATATTTGCGGTAAACTGGAGGTATAAAGTTGCGGGGAACTGGAGGGATGACTTGCGGTAAACTGGAGACCTATTCACTACCTAACTCACTACCTTAATTACACTACTTATGTTAGTACGCAACGCTTCGCATTGCTTTACAAATGACGGAATGGCGATAGCGAGTAATAGGGCTGCTGACAAGTCGTGTTATCCTATGCAGGCAAGCAGATACAACCATTACTAATTAATAAATCCAAATAACGGTATGATAATACATGTACCAACAAAGACAGCTTTTAATAACAGACGTGAAGCCAAGGAGTTCTTTGGAACGGCATACTTCTGTAAGATGCTGAGAGAAGGTAAAGATATTCTATTCATTAATGACGCACACATTGCTTTCAATGGAACAATATACAGTACTGACAAAGGGAATAACGGAGATAGACGGTAATAATAAATTTACGGCTACATTAGTATATGCCTATATAAAAATCAAGAGAGAACTATGAATTAAATGTTACCAGCAGGCTCACTTATCCTAATATTGCCAAGAATATAAAGGTGGCAGAAGGAACAGTCGAGAATATTGTACCTGCATTAATCTCCAAGGGGGCGCTATTCACTAAAGTAGATGGGAGGACTATGCCAGATGAGAAAGGAGAGATACATACGCATAATACATACTACTTTGCCTCAAGCTATCCCAATTACTTCTACATCAATAATGCCTTCTTTAGTGAAGACATAAGCAGTGGCATTGCAAGTATCAAGGAAGCCAACAAGGTCAAAGGTCTGTTACTCCAATTAAAAGCCGTATGTATAAATGAGACCAATAAATATATCAGCAGACAACCTTATAAAGGTGGAGTAAATATCAGTGAACTGTCAAGACTGCTTAATATTGACAGAGATACTCTGACCAGGTTACTGAAACTTGCTGTAGAACTTAAACAAGTGAAGTATATACCCAAAGGCATACTGATTACCAACAGGCATATCATACCGGATTATATAGTGGCACATAATAATAGGCAAGGCAAGCCTCTATTGACAGCGGTATATCATACAATTTATAACTGGTGTCTTGATAATGGGATTATTCCTCCGGATAGGAATGACACGATATATAAAGTGGGCAATAAAGTGAAAAGGAGCAATGAGATATTATCCAGAATAGCCGCCAAGTTTAATGTGACCAATGAGGATATTGTAAAGTTGGCAGATGCCAATCATGTAAGTGTCAATGTGTATCTACAGAATGCAATAGAGACCGAACAGCCCCTCATTCATTGTTACCTCCCTTATGTGCTAAGCCGGAGACTTGTTACCAAACCGGAATACATGACGTTGGAATATATAGCAAGTACATTGAATATACCGCCAATTGACAGTGAGGATGAAGATAACCCCATAATCATGTTATAAGTATTGTCACAATACGACCTTTTAATAGGATATATTTCCATTATATACCCCAATTCAATTTGGTAGTCTCTAAATCATACCCCTCCCCCTTTAGTTCTGGGAAGTGTTTCCATATAAGGTACAGAGCCATATAGAGCGGAATTACTGGCAGTAGAAAAACGGTTGGCATGTATATCCATATCTGGTGTATTTCTCAAGCGCTTCTTTACTGTTACTCCTAACTACCCTCACCGTATCTTTAGGGGAAATGAACACCAGATGCGAAATCACCTTCCAGCCCCGAACGCTTGAAATTCTGTAACAGCCATTACGGGCAAATACAGATTTATTACAGAGATGCACATGCGTGCAAGGCTGGGAGGCTTTTTGTTTCTGGCTATCATTCCCTTTCAATTCATTCATTACTAACCAATAAATTATCGCTTATGGAAGATTTAAAGGCAATTCTGACGGTTGGTGCAATACTCGTTGTACCGTTCATTGCAGCACCAAAGGCAATGTTTGCCATAGTGCTGTACATTATCATTTATATGGCATTCAGATGGAGAAATTTCTAATTATCAACTTAATAATTTACAGATTATGGAAGCATTACAGATTATGCCAGTCATGGCACAGAGAAGGAACAGCAATTTAGGCGAATTTGCAGAGGATGCAACGGTTGTAACGGACGATACAAAGGGGAAACGACCTCTGTTCATAGAGGCTAATACAGTTGAAGCGACCTTACAGCATTTGAGGGACGACTGTATAATTCCAGTATTCGCCAAAGACAACGAGGCTACACTGTCGCACGTCTCGTTCATTGAGACGGTGCAGGATGCAGCACATACTTTCTTTAACGGTGAACGGATAGGGCAGCCGGATATAAGGGTGTCACACGTTATCAAGGGTCGTATTCCAGAAGCAATACATAAGCCTGCCAATCAGTTATTAGAGAGTGACAAGACCATTTATTACGAGCGTTGCGCTTTCGTGATTGAAATACCTACCATCTACGAGACGGTGAACGGTAATAGGCTGACCCTTACTGTAGGTGGAGTGAGAGCCTATAACCATACCAATCTGTACAGTAAAAGGGTGCAGAACGGTTTAAGGTATTCATAGGCTTCATTTGTAATGTCTGCACCAATTTATGTGTATCAACAGACGGTTATCTTACTTGTTTGGAAGTAACCAATACCAACGAATTATATCGTGCCGTATTGGAAATGTTCAACAAGTACGACCCTGCCAAGCACATACATCTGATGCAGACACTTGGCAATACCAGTATGACAGAACATCAATTCTGCCAGTTACTTGGGAGAATGAGGCTTTACCCACTGTTACCGCAAGGGCAGCAGAAGGCTATCCCCAGAATGCTACTTACTGATACGCAGATAAACAGTGTAGCTAAAGCATATATTCATGATGATAACTTTGGCAGTCTTGGCAGTGACCTATCCATGTGGAAGTTCTATAACCTGCTTACTGGCAGCAACAAGAGCAGCTACATAGACAGCTTTCTGGATAGAGCCTACAACGCTACAGAACTGGCAACGGGCATTGCATCCGCTCTGCATGGTGATGAAAGATACAGTTGGTTTCTTTCTTAGCTGTATCTGGAATTATATCCTATTACTGGTTTCTCAAAACTGGAGATTATGCTACGGAATTTATTCTACGTGTTACTGGCTACTTTGGTATTCTTCATTGCAATGGCATTGTTTCCATTTATAGCGGTGGGATATATCCTGCTGCTGGGCTATGCCATTATCAAAGGATAGCTTAGTATGGAGGACATCTATATAATAAGGTATAGGTGTCCTTTTTATTTATAAACCTCTTAAATATTAAATGATATGGTAATAGAAGACAGTCGCGAATACAAGGCAGCGCAAGAACTTGAAAGAGCCTTGAACGATTATAGTTGGAATCCTAAAAGGTTTGCAGAGAGTACGAGGTATTATCACCGTACACTACAGCAGGAGCTTATGAGAACCATTGTGGCAATCATTCAAATGGTTGGTGATGAAAGCTATGGTACAGACCTTAGAAATCAAGCCTCACATGAACTTTGCAAAAAGATTATTGAGAGCGGTGCATTGGATGAAGCCTATTTGCCGTTCATATAGGCTTGAACGTAACAAAGGACATCATTAACTTGGTGTCCTTTTTTTTATTATATTCACTTCTTTACAAAGTGAATGTTTCTTTGATTATCAGCAAGTTGGATATTCCAACTTAAAAATGACATTCACTTTTATTCATTTACATACAAAACTGAACATTATGAGTTTAAAAATATTCAAGCACTACAGCAGATTATCTGCAATGGAGCGAGGCAATGAACTTGATAAGAAAACTGGCTAAAGATGGAAATTACAGAATTTCCCTTCTTGTAGCTCTGGGCTGTTTTACTGGCTTAAGAATATCTGACATTCTGGCTTTACACTGGAAGCAGATACTAAATACCAGTGAATTTACAGTGATAGAGAAAAAGACAGATAAGGTAAGAACTATTAGGATAAACGCCCAACTTGGGCAGCACATTAAAGAGTGCTATGAACAGATAAAGCCTATAGGGATTAACGCACCTATTTTAGTGAGCCAGAAAGGGACTGTTTTCACTATCCAAAGAATCAATGTGATACTGAAAGAGGTGAAAAAGAAGTATAAATTAAAGGTTAAGAACTTTAGTTGTCATTCACTTAGAAAGACTTTTTGGCAGACAAGTTTATAATATGAACAGTGACAATTCAGAGCTTGCCCTAGTAAAACTCATGGAACTGTTCAATCATAGTTCTGTAACCATTACTAAAAGATACTTAGGTTTGAGGCAGGAAGAACTACTAAATACCTATGACTGCCTTAGTTTTTAACACATTATTTTTGTTGTAAATACAATACCTTTCGTTATCTTTGTGGCAATTCTAACAGCCTAATGCGTTGGGAAGTTGGAAGGACATAGTTAACGAAAGGTGTTATTGAAATTATCTTCTTAGATTGAATTCTCGCAAAATTCAGATTAGAGTGAAGATGATAGCAATAGCACCACATCATTTGATATATACCTACCTTATATATCCTATAAGGCTATTAGATATTGTCAAACTGGTGTGGGCTATTGTTTTATCCACTCTAAAGGCAATGCGAGAAGCCCAATCTAAGGATAAAACAGTAAGTTCCCACACCTTTCTTGTATGTAGAAATTACATCTTTGGGAACTGGGTGTACAATTAAATGCAAGAATTATGAAACACATATCATTACAGTTGTCCCCAACCTTGTTTGTGCTTTGCATGGCAGGTGAAATGTTAAATCCTTTACAAATTCATAGATTAGGCATTTTTATCTTAAAATCTTTGTGCAGGAATGTGATTTAATTAATATCTTTGAAAGCAAATAAGAAGGCATTGCATTAGCCTTTTTTCATAGAG